>JGI24158J21664_10003828_pt1 | contig 19110 bp, 9 predicted proteins | sample Ectturendosymbi3_FD_21664 | JGI IMG/M metagenome (IMG submission 21664)
TGCAAAGCCCCCCTATTGAAAACTTTCTGGCGACGGTTCTGAATCGACCACCGGAAAGAGCAATCGAGAACGTTGCGAATCAGCGAAAACATACATTTTATAAGCGATGACGTCATGAATTACGTCATAGGGGCCCTCCAGTGAAAATTGTCCCGGGCTCGCCTACCCTTCAATCCGGCTCTGGACAAGAACCAAATTTTTCTAGCAAACCTGAAGTCAGGAGCTTAATTCCGATTAAATTGATTTAATTCTTGCATTGACAGCCTATTTGCCGGTATGACACCCACAGTGCGCAAGAAACAGGTTCACTTTCCTGTTGTGCAGTGATGAGTTTGCAGGTTACTCATGTCCGCTGCTTTGCCTATCTGCAGAGGCAGGTTGCAAAACTTGCGTGCAGATTGTTCTACTGTTGGACTTTATTGCGTGACAATAACATAGCAACGAATCTTCACGTGTTCATTTCAAGTTACGGTAGTGTAGGCCAGGGGTCTCCAAACTACGGCCCGCGAAGCCATTTCATCCGGCCCGCGAAGCCATTTTGTCAATTATGAAAAATTAAACGAAGAATTTGTTGATATGGTTTGGTGGAATGCAACCTTTCCCGAAACAACGACATTACGTAAGAAGTCCGGCCCTCGAACTATCATGTAATAGCATATGTGGCCCTCGGACAAAAAAGTTTGGAGACCCCTGGTGTAGGCCTTTTGCCGCGTGCGAGTGTTGAACGCAGGTAATGCAGGGAGACAGTGAGTTCTGATAGCGGATAGCCACGCAGTTTTATAGCCTACTGTGTGAAAAGAAGCATGATAATTTTGAAAAATCCATTGTTAGTTTGAGATTGAACACTTGTCCGGTTTATGTGGATGAGCGTTCACCGTGAAAAAGTCAGTAAAGGCAAGCAAGGATTTATTGAAAGGGTGTTTGCTTGCTTTGGACGAGATCTTAGTAGACGTTTGCAGCTCTTATATCTAAGTGATGCTGGCAAGTCTTGCCAGGTAAAATGAAGACATAATTGTGGTTTTGTTAAAGACCATGGCAATTTGCTTCTTTGTAAAGAAGTAGGCCTACCCTGCTTGAAAAATGTGCAGATAGTCTGTTTTGTAACTTATCGCAATAATGTACCTAGCTATTGCTGCCAACAAAATGCAGTTTTTGTGACTATTGCCATAAAATGGAGCAATTTCTTTTTGAGCAGAAAGGGCAAAGCGCTTTGTGAACGTCCGTTTACATTGCATCGCCAGCAACCTGAAAAATGTAAGGATTTTGTCGACGTTTCCCCCCCTGGAAAAATTTCTGCTGACGCCCATTGAAAGAGGGCTTAGGGCCATTCTAACGAAAGTTTGCCGTTCACTGCTCCACGCAATACTACTGAACGGAGTTTCAGCAAGTTGAGGCTAATCAAAACGTTTCACAGATCAACTATGATTGATGAAAAACTAACAAATCTGGCAGTGATATCTATTGAAAGTGAAACTGCTAAAATATTAGATATGACTGAGTTGACAAAAACATTTGCATTTATGAAAATTTGGAAAAAGTCATTTTTCTAGCTTGAAACATAGCAAATGCTTAGGCCTGTCTGCTTTGTACGTTGTGTTGATGCTGTAGAAAATGCTTTTGTAAGCATTTGTTAAAATAAATCGATGTTTTTGTTTACATAAATATTATGTGCTAAATGCAGTGAATTAGATGTTGGGGGCCACAACGTCCAGGCTCGGGGGGGGGCAACCACCTAGCGCCGGCCCTGGCTGGTGTAGGACGCATGCATCCACTCACAGTTCGCAAAGCGTCGTTGATGACAGGTCAATTTCATAAAAGCTGTTGAGATATAATACAATATAAAGCGCTTGTTATTGCAGTTAACTAATGGCCGCTTGCAACAAGCACAGCGCACCACTTCCTGCAATTAGAAAGTACAGTATATCGTGACATTTTGCTGTATACTTTGATTACTTTCAATACAGGAGTGAAATAAGTGCCATCTATCGCACACTTACACGTTCTATGACGGTGCTTGATGGTGCAACAGAAAGAATGACGCGGCTAGGTTATCAATTTCAAAAACTGCCACCCTTGGCTTTCCACCTTACAACGTTTTGACACCTTGATCGGTCACTGAACTACGAATTACAAGCGATGTGCAAATACATTTTAAGCAATAAAGTAAAATCCAAAAAACGTCTAGATCTGCGCTAACGTATTAAAATAAATTATCCGAAACACAGCTTTATTAAAAGTTTTGGCATTGAGTATAAAACCGAAAAGGTATAACAATCATTGACAGCCTAATCGTAAGCTTTTACAGACTGCATGGAAAATTTTATCAATGCAACGCCTGGTACAAGTAGTCAAACAACTTGTTTTCTATAGTAAAAGCATGCGCTGTGTTCAAGAGCAGTCAACCGCATAGACTAAATCTCACTTATAGATATAAAGTTTTGCAAATGGAAAGAAGCTACACGTGCAGTATGCATAAATTATGTTGGCTGCTTCACCATTTACCTTCAGACCTCACCAGTGCTTATTTCAGGGAAAGCTTGGGAAACCATCATCTCATTTTTGTCAAGTCCCCTTCGATTGCCAAGGTGCAACATGGAACTAGGTGTTTGTTAAATTCAGTTTTGCTTCTTACATTTTTGCTCTGCCTATGTTGCCCTCCTACTTTGTGGACGCTAATTGTTTTTGATACATACTGGCTGGGGGAGAGTAGTAAATTCACTCAGCCAAGAAACAGTTTGATGTCGCGCGATTTCGTCCCGTGAAATTACCGCTTCATACCCGATGATTTACAAGACGTATCACAATAAATATTGCAATTACCGCTGTTACAAGCAATATAAAATGAAAGCAAAGTCGTTTCTTCATAGTTGTAAGTCAAAAGTAGCTTGTATCAGGCAAGTAAATTTTTTTAGTAGAGTTACCGAAGTGGCGTTACTGCAACATAGACGTTTGGTTTGCTGGTTGCATTGGAAAGTTTTCTTCGTTGCATATCTGAAATCGCTTTTCCGTTGGACAAGCATTCGGACGTTCCAAACGCTGTACTCAATTAAAAGAGTATGTTTCAATGAATTTCTCGCTAAATATGAAATATCATATGTTTCTTGAAGCGTTTAACAACCTGAGTGTAGAAATAGAAACGTTTCTCTTAAACANTAATAAAGCGCTTGTNTATTCTTTAAATTCCATTGGTTTTTCAATTTGAAGAACCTTTGAGAGTGCTAGTCAACCAGATCTTACTGCTATCAAGCTTTGCTATTTGCGGAATATTAATTTTTGAGCAAGTTAATTTAAGGGTGCCTGTATCGCGATGTTTTTAGCTGTAGGGTAAAGTTTGAGACCCACAGGCTTCAAGAGTTCACTGTCATTTTGGAATGTCTGACTGAGTCGTCGTATATGAAATAGATATTCATGTGCAAAAACTGAAATCGTTCACCGTAAGAGCTGTGTGACAATGTGTATTTACTGATTTCGCAGAATAATCAACGTATACAAACACTTTACTATCCATTGAGCCTGAACGTGTCGTCTAAAATTTTCGTGTGCTAAATCATTTTCGATTTTGGAAATTTAGCCAAAGGTAAATGAGGGGGCTCACAAGCATGTATGCCACCAGTAGACAGTATCGTGATGAAACAGATGCCAAAATCTAACAAAAAGTACTTGATTTCAAAATTATGAACACTCGTAGCAATAGGGATAGTTTGTCCGCATATCAAAAATATTAGACGACACGTTCAAATAAGGGATAATTTGTCCGCACAAAGTACCACCGCAGTAATTCCCAGGTTTAGCAAAATTTTGCGCAGATTTGTAGCTTATTGCAGCAATTTGTCTAATTTTCAGCTGTAGGATACTATGTATACGGGATGTAGATCTTGTCGCCGCGTGCTAGAAAGACAATGCGAAGTGACACCAATGGAAGTGTATTGCTCTGGTAGAGCCTTTGGTGAAGCATTGTCATGGGCGTAGCAGGCTTTCGTGACTCATCTGGGCTATACGGAGATAATTCAGCATTTCTATCCACCATTAAAATATTGCGAACACTTACGTTATTGTTTCCGCTACCCTCACCTTGAGGTTTTCATTTTGTAGTTGCAAGAGACAAACATTTAAATCAAACTATTATTTTTGCCGAGAAGTAGTCTCGCAGGCTTATATCCGGGAGAGTGAATGCCGTGGGGTGCAAAGCAGGCCCGTAACCAGCTTTGGACACCAAGGGGGGCAAATAGTTTTCTGAGGGGAAAGTGTGTTGGACATAGTTAAGTGTAAACTATGTCTAACACATTTTTCCAGGGGGCGAATCCCCCCTGCGTCCCCCTTAGTTAGGGGCCTGGTGCAAAATAAAGCTTAGGAGGCAAAAACGTCAAAACACAGATTTTGGTTACTTACAGTACGTCATAGGCAGTGGCATACAGAGGGAGGGCGAACGGGGCGACGGCCCCGGGCATCCAAAGAGTTAAATGACAAAAATTAAAATGCTGTAACTAGATGATTTTTCCTATTGTAAGGCTGCTAACACATTTTGCATAGATTTCATTTTTCTAAACTTGTTTTTTTTTCAATACTAGTTTTTGCGTATTTCAAATGCCAGTAATCCTCACATTCTTCAACACCAGGTACCTATACTCTAGGCGTGCAGCACACACCCAATCAAACTGATAGGGACGTGACTTGTTCCAGATTGTGCGATCAAGGGAAAATCTCAAAAAAATGGATTGAAAGACAGGGCGCAGGAGCATCGGTAGGGCAGGGGGGCAGAAGAAAAGTTGAGGGCAATTTAAACGTACAAAAAATTGTTACCAATTATGCTTGTTTCTGTTTCAGAAACGATGGTAACTCAAAAATAATAACTGAAATTATAGAAAACCATTCCGAATTTTATGGGTGGGCGAATAGTTGTAATAATTTTGTTTCAAATCGTTCCTGATAAACCATGAAATTATTTACGATATTGTTATCAAAAAGGCACCACTGCCCCGTTGCCCCCCTTTTCTAAGAGCAGGGGGCAATGCCCCATCATGTTCCATCTTTCCGGCGTCCCTGTTGAAAGATAATTATGGACGTTTAAATTGATTTTCTGAGCCAAATTTAAAAAATGTCCTATTTCAACTTGCTTGATTTAGTTGAATTTTTGATGCATGCATACATCACTAGTTTTCCGTTTCATTTTTTGATGTGGCAATCCTGGGTGTGCGCTAATACAGTCGCACACCTGTGCTTGCAATACGTGCATCATTTGGAGCTTCGTCATTACGTAGCAGTTCAAGCGGATCGATCACAACGGCTCACACAAGACCGTATCTGTTCTGTCCCAGTGCAGGATTAAGGCAGCGTGGGGCCTGTAGCACATTAACAGTGCGGGGCCCTAAGTTAAAAATACACTTGAACAAGAGTTAAATCGTAAATTCAGTGGGCATCCGTGTGACTATCATAAGGCACTGAATTTCGTGTGTACCAAAACCTGGTCATAAATACAAATTGGAGACATTGTGGGTTACACATCTTTTTTTACCAAAAACGTGCGTTACCATTTTACCATGAAGGAATGCATTACTGTGCAGCTCACAAGTACAGTACAGAAACAGTAATTACTGCTTCCAGACTCATCAACAAATTTGATCATTGCTACAGTGTAGTCTAAGTATAATCGTCGAAGTCGATTGTCAAAAGCAGCAAACCTACTGCATTGCCCTTTCTAGATTTTGCCAAGCGAATTTGGTTATGATACTGGTAGCGTCTATTTCACATAGAACTTCATGCTCTTATATTCTTTAGAATCAGGCTGTTCAGCTTGTTTTGTCTGATGATGCTCCTTTGATGTTCATTCTACCATCTTGAAGTTTACAAAATGACCGTCCTCAAATGCAGTTGGTCATCATGAGAGTTAAATAAACGCGCAAATCATTTCCCACATTTGTAAAACAAGACTCCATGTACACTACCCAATGTCTAGTGAATAGGTACCAAATCCAGGACTGCCAATGAAATTTTTTAAAAAACCCTTATAGACCCACCAAAAAAACAAAGATTTTAAGAAAATCCCAGGTAGACACAAAGTAGGTGAATCTTTTTACTATCTACATTCTACCATATCTGGTCATCTGCAAGTCACAAAACGTGCCAGTGAATATATATCTGTCAGTCACAAAACTGTAAGTCATATATCCTTGAGTCAGTCACAAAACTGTAAAATGTAAATGTATATCTGTAAGCCACAAAACGGTCATCCGTAAATCACAAAACTGTAACTTTGCTGATGAACTTTTGTGTCTGTCGGAATTATTAGCCTATATCGCAGTAACATGGGCTTGTTTGAATTTCTGGCGGTGATCTAGCAGAATTTACAATAATTAAGCCTTCATTCCCAGTGTCCTTTTGTAGTTAACCTTTGAGATCTGGATCTTTCAACCACTCTACCTTAAAAATTGCTTTGTGTACCACTTAATATTTTCATTTAGGCTTGGTTCATTAGTATCTCTGTCACTTGAACTCATTGCACTTAGCTAATATTTACAGTTTATACGGTGTCAGTTGCTTGTTCATCAGTTATGCTGAAGACTAAGGTACCTTGATAAAAGAAGATAAAAAAGGATGAGACTAGAAATAAGAAGTATAATAAAGCATATCCTATCTATCACTGCCACCCAGTTACATCCTAAAAACAAACAGATCGTTAGATGAAAAACCCAGAAAGGCATTGAAAACCCAGATATGGGGGCAAAACCTCAGGTATGGCGCCACTAACCAAATCATTTGAAAGCACCGAAAAGGTAACGCAACTTATAGAACAGGTCAATGAGATGTGATAATCTTTTTTTTAATGCCATTGATAACAATACAATCAAGCAATATCTGGAAATTGTTGCAATTTCGCTTCGTTGCTTGAGTGTTCCCATATGTTTGCACTCGACTGCAAAATACTTAACTTTCAATTCACATTAGTGTAATGTGAAAGCACCCAATTGAACTTTCGCCTAATGGCTTATGAAAAATTTGATAAATAGTTACTTCTTGGACTGAAAAAATTCTATACACGTATTCAGATGTGGATATTACGGGAGGCGGATGTGGATATTACGGGATAAAAAACGAAAGTTTTCTTGCCTAATTTATGCGCATTCTCAGTTCTTGTGTAGCTTCACAAGTTTCAAACTCTCAACCCTCGGTATCTGCCATCCCAGCCGCATATACCTTCCCTGTTCTACTGCTATTCGACGAGACATTCACGAGGCCTGATGTTTTCGCAGTTATGAACTGTGGTGCAGAACCGTCGCCAGAAAATCGTCAATAGGGGGGCTTTACGTTCGTGCCGGGGAGGGTTGACATTCAAATTTGACAGAAATTCCACTAACTTATAGTGTTTCATATTTCAATTTGGGGGCTTGGAGCTTTTTTGGGGGGGCTACGCCCACCAAAGCCCCCCGTGGTGACGGGACTGCTGTGGTGTCGTGGCGTTGAGTGTGTTTTACTACACTGCTTTAACGCGCAGCCTTATACTGCATTTTTGTTGCTGTGAACTGCGCTGACGTAGCACTGAGTGTGTTCTACTCTCTTGTTTTAACGCGTTGCCGGATATTTTTGCAGTTATGAACTGCTCTGTCTTAGCTTTGAGTGCTGTATTTTGTTCCGGTCTCATAAATTCGATCGCTGTAAATTTATGTTCATTACAGTGACATATTGTACAACAACAAGTAAGGAGTGTGTATGTAGAACAGTATGCATGCTGTGTCAACAAACTTCGCCAAAACGTTGGTTTGCAAGCGTTAATATGACATCTTATTGCGACGTCACAAACAGCGTATATCCATAACAATGGCCATCATACGCCACTGGTCAATACTAGAATTTGGTAGGGGGTATATAATCAAGAAGTAGCCCCGGGCATCACCAGACCTCTGCACGCCACTGATCATAGGTATAAGTAAAATATGACATGGGAAAAAACAGCGCAGTTTTGCTATAGGTTTTGTGTTTAAGACATAAACCTAAACTTACATCTGAGAAAAATGATTTTGAGTTTCCAGACAAATTTAAAAAGCTTGGCAGCAACATGCCACAGACCAGGAAAGTGTAAAGATACGATATGTGGGTAATGGTTGCTAGTTGCAAACCTGAAGATAAAACGAAGGTAGGTAAAAATTTAGCCAAACATGAGTGATTTGAGTGAGGGGTGCAGTGCTATTCGTGGATAGGAAAGATTCTGCGAAAGATTAGCTTTACTGTATAAAATTGGTTTGAGAGTAGAATGAAAGACGTGAATTAATTATAGGGATGAATGGTGTGAGATCTTGCAGCGTGTTACTTTCAAACGTATTCGAATAATGTGTTTAAAGCGATGCTATGGTTGCCAGATTTTCACATTTTTTATCAGTAATGGCTGACATTAAGTGTTACAGTAAAGAAAAGCGCTGTTAATGGTGGCAATAAAACAAACGAGAACTTTCCATAACAAAACACACATTCTGGTGTTTTATAAGAAAACATCATTAGGATGTTTAGTGGACAAATATGCAAAAAATACGTTAGTTTTTCGCTTAACGAAAGTGTGAGTCGAAACAGTTGAATTTGTGCAATGCATATGACTAAAGTCAAGAAATATTTGACAAACTTCAAAATATGAAAAGTCTTGGTCGAAGCCTTCTGAATTGTTCCTTTACAGTTTTCAGTTTCAACCTGATAAGTCAACTGCTGCTGTGATTGGAATTACTGTATTACAATGAACGACTGGAAATGAGGAATTGTTATTGGAAAATATTGGGAGAGCGGATTGTAGCAGCAGCCTAAGGTGGCCTACGAATGAACCGCTAACTTCTTTCAAAGAAGTATAAAGGTTGCCATTTCAGTTAAGTGGTTCAATAGCTGTTTGGCGGTTACAGGAGTTGCGCGTTGGCAAACCGAGCAAAGCGTCGTGTTGCCTTCAAGATCACTACGTAAGCTGTGAAGGCGCACGCGGTACCAGCCGCAAGGCTTTGCTGATTTCAGTACTTTGCAAAATATGAGGTGTTCGCTTGTTTTTTTAAGGTCACAACAACAAGCATTCGTTAGCTGGGTTTCGTCGACAACAACAAGCATTCGTTAGCTGGGTTTCGCCAGAGAATCTTCAATAGGGGGCTTTACGTTTTTGCAGGGTGGCTTGAACGTTTGTGCAGGGGGCTTGTACGCAAAAACTCTATTTATTTATAGTGTTTCATATTTCAATTTGGGGAGGGTTGGAGCTATGTTTGGGGGGGTTAAGTCCACCAAAGCCCCCCCGTAGCGACGGGACTGATTCTAGGGCACCACTTCTGTATAGGGTGTGATGGCAAATTGCGAACAAGTAATTGTGTATTTGCTCATCACTTGATTTACCATCAAAGTTGTTTTTGTTTTCTTTCTAAGAAAAACGTTCTAGAAAAGTTTTTCTTGGCGCTACAGCTTAGTTATTGCATCATGGAAAAAAAATCTTGAGAATATCCAGCCACGAAAACATATCTTCAGATGCTTCCGGTTTCCACAAACTTTAGATACCTGCTGTGTGTTAGCAACTTCAAATTCACCACAACATCAAGCGTTTGATTCATTATTTCTTAGTACTGGAAAAAAATATCTTGCTGAATAAGGAATCAAGCGTCGTTGCAAAAGCTAAGATTTCGTACTTGAGGCAAACGTCACAAGACGAAAAAATCCTTTGTAAGCAATAACCATACGTCACATAACGATGCTGAGCATGTATAATCGTAACGTCATAAAGTTGAAGTAACGTCTCGTGGCTTGCACGTTGTATGAAATGGTCTGGGATATATTTTAACATGCGAAAAAATATGCAACCAATCTTCTGCAAAACTTCGCGCGCTTTCCATTGGAAATGTTTTTTCTCGCATGTTCTTTGCTTTGGTTTGTATCTCGACTTTGCTGTGCGTGGTCATCAGTTACTTTTGAGCATATCCTAGCTATGGACAAGTTATCCTTCTACATGAAAACATATCTTTTGTAGGAAATCCTTCAAATTAAAAACTGCACGACAGTTTTCAATATGAACAATTGTAAAAGCCTGTGATCATTACTAATTCTTACGAATTTGACTGATCAACCAAAACTGAACGATGTTAAGTTAAAAAAGGTTCCGTTCGATACGCATCGTACTGGCAAACACCTGACAAATATTCTTCATTTTGGACTATTCTTTATGCCCTAGGGCCGTAAAGGAGATAGTTACGGAATCATGAACACATAGCCGTCTCTTTAATCATGAAGGTTAGATTGACGGAAATTGGTTCTAGACTGCCCAAAATCAGTGTTTTAAATAACGTATGGCTTAATTTCGGGAATAAGTAATCGTTCTCCTGCTGTAATAAAAACCTTTCACGAAATTTACGACGATAATTGCCAGCGTTTTCGAAAATCGACCATACCTATAACTATTTTCTTTATCCAAAACCTCCACTAGTATTTGACCAGTTTAGTTTGAAGTGGTTTGCCAATTTACCATCAAGAGCGTTGAGTTGCCAACTTACTAAACCAGTCACTGTCGTGACATGCTTGCGTGCAACTCGATAGGCTATTGGGTGGAACGGCGTGAGTTTTTTCTGGAATTTCGCAATTACTAATCTAGGTGGCACGTGACATCTGATCACACAGTCAACATTCGATGCGTTTGAGAGGAAGGCAGATTCAGTAGTTGCAAGTGCCAAAGTTAAACCGGCTTTTGAATGTGAACTTAGGACGACGTTGTCAGAAAGCAGGCCAATAAGCATGTAAAGAAAGCAAATGATGAGCAAATAAGAAAGTATGTTGGTGCTAGATCATGCAAAAAAACAGAGCGCCAATACTAAGCAACAGTCATAGTAGCAAACGTGTAGTACAAACAAAAGTCTTTGGCATGTCTCTGGCCAAAGTCGTCAACATATTTATGGTCAAGAAGAAATAACTTCCTCGATTTTGTTACCACTTCGCTCTCGTTATGACGATAATACTATTCATGCTATTTTATGGGAGGTGAAACGTTTTTATGTTTGTACATATGACGGTTTTAGTTCCGAATAATAATAAATACACGTAGAAATTACGTCAAACCCAATTTCTGCTGTACTAGATTTAGCTGAAATACATAGAATTATGCAATTTAATTTACTAAATGTATGATTTGGAAATGATTGAAGAAAGTCGTGCTTCTTAAAGTATTACCAGGGTTTTGCAAGGTGTTTTGCTTCTTAAAGTATTACCAGGGTTTTGCAATTTCTAGAGTCAAAGAAATTGGGTCCGTACAGGTCCACACCGGGTTCCTACCATATTCCTCAAAAAAAAAACTGGTATTAACAATGTCTACATGCAGTCGCGTAAAGCTTAAATGCCAACAGCACAATTTCTTTAAAGTAACGCAAATCTTCTCGTTCCTTAATGCATTGGCATTTAACGAGTGCTTTTCCTAAAACTGCAGCTTGCTTGGGGTGAGTGGAAGTGTGTATAATGGCGCTATGGCGGGATTAAGACCAAACTTATGTTCAGTGATAAATGACGCGGACAAAATACATCCAAGCGGAAATCGTGCGTTTCTGACAGTAGGCCAGTTTTGGCCAATACATGACTTGTGCTACACATCTCAAGATGTTTGCATGAACCGCAAAGACGGATGCGATGCAATATGCTTTAGCACGTTATTTGCGGATATATTTCCACAAGTTACTTTTCGCAGTGCAAAAAACAGGTTTTCTGAAGACTTTGAGCTCACGTTCATGCAGCTTTACAACCCATAATGAGAAACGCNTGCTTTTTATATCCGGTTGCTGCCGTGAAGCGGTCGATGTCCATATCCGAAACGCTTTAGTACAAAATCGCAAGTGAAGTGCGTCAAGCGCACATTCGTGCTATAAAATCATAATCGGAGTTCGATCGACGCGCTTCGAAGAAAGTGGCTTTGAAAGGTGTTTGTAGCTGAAAAAAGGCATATACCACGTTTAAGCTGGCGATGCTTATCGTACCAGACCAGTTACAGACCACAAATTCAGTCCAGTTCCGCAAAGTTTGGGGAGAGATCTAGCAGTTTGTTGAAATAATCAGGCGTACGTTGAGCGTAGTGCATAACCTCATGGACTTGGCAGGAGGAAGTAATAAGAAAAGTTGGATGAACAGAAAGGAACACCTAGGCTCTTAACTTAATTACAGTGAATCATTTCAATTTGTTATCCATACAGGAAACAAATTTTGGAGTAAGTTTTAGGAAAGCATTAATTTATTTTGTTCTGACCTGCAAACACATGCTCAGCTGATGAGCAAGCGAAAAATGAAACATGTGAAAACTGTTCTTCTGCTCGGTGCTGCAACTGTTTTCTCTTTCGCCATTTTTGCAAGTGAGATATTGTTTGCATATTTTTGATATAGGATCGCTGCAGCTATTCTCTCAATTCGCTCAAATTTCGTTTCTATGACAAGAATTACGACGAGCTTGAAATTTGGACCTAAAGTTAAAACAAAATCAGTCTTGCAATGAACGCAAAAAAAGTTACATCTTTTAGTTAATAGAACGAGTGATTCTCATTTTTCTGATCAAAAGTAAAGTTAAAAATCAAATTTTCATTTTCTTGATCAAAGAAAAGGGCACTACGTTGACTGGAGAAAAGCAACTGAATTGTTATTTACATTTGGAACAATTTCTTTGGTTGTTTGAAAGGCCAACAGTTTCTGAAATTTTGTGCAGTTGATTTCTGTTAGCTACCATGACAACGAATGTTCGATATCATGTTGACTGCGCTTTGAGCCATATTTATGGCATGATTTTACGCAGTGTCTTAAGGCTACCATGCACGCACGTGTGGAAAGCACGTGTGACCACTCGTACTCCCAAGATTTCGACACTAATCGTATGCATGGATTTTGCACATAACGTAAGGAATCAATTTTAATTCAACAAAAAGCAGCGGAATCTGACAAGTTATGTGCTGTTTGGCGTTCCTTTTATAAAACTTGTTACAAAGCGGTTCCACCTTCGTCAACAATATATAAGCTGCTTCCATAGAAAAAATATACAAACAACGAATGGCAACATCGATGTTAACCAACGAATGTGCATATACCGTTGCATTTCGAAGATTATGAGCAGAACTTCAAATAATACAACTAAAGAAATCTATCGGTTCTACTTGCCTGTACATAGAAGTAACAAAGGGAAAGAGCGCATCAAAGACTGCTGTTGTCACAACAAACAATTCCATACTGTAAAGAAACCTAAAAATAAGAACACACAACATAACTTCACTGTGTTTTAGGCAAAGCGAAACCCAAAATAGCGATTCCAGCGTGCAAAGAGCAGCAAACCTCCCACTTCTTTTAGACAACTTTTAAACGTTTTTTGAAAATGCATTTCATTTAACTGCAACATTTCAAGTTATTTTAAATTAAAAAATTTCTGCTAGATTCATTATACCAGGCATACTGTTGTGTCCGACGAATGAAGACGTTTTTAAAACGGTTGAAGTGATGCTCTGCTTATCATTGCAACCCGGTCAGATATTCAAACTGTGCGCATTTAATTAAAAGTGTTTTGACAGTGGAAGAAGCGGGGGGACTTGAGATTGTTTAGATTTCGTGGATGTGAACACGTAGTTAATGTTCAGTGGGATCAGCAAATTTTCTTTCCAAATTTACAATATTAAGTAGTGAAATAAGAATCATAAAATCGTCGTACCAAGGAATGATGTTCTAAACATCAAAGCTAAGATTATATTTTTTCCGAACAACCAATGCTGCGAATCGAAAGGTTTAAGGATTGTGATAAAGTAACAGAATATGGATTTTGTTATATACTTAATTTGCACGTTGCATCACAAAAATCAGAAGTTCAGTCTTCAGCGAAAAGAGTGAGAATAAACGTGCTTTTTCCACTGTATTAAATAACCTGGTTCTTGGTTATGGCGTATCGGCTGCCGTTGAACATCGTAGCGTTGTCTTGATGTGGATGTTTGAACAACATCGGAATAACTCACTGGTGCACAGAGGAACTCAAGAAGAAATTTCGAACCGTGAGCAATTTCGAACAGCGTCAAATCGCGCTATAAGCGTTTGTCTGCATTAACAACGACGGTAGATCCAGGGCTGGGGCGATTTGGTGCAATTTTTCCCACAAACAACCACGACTCCCCGCAATAGCTCACTATTAACGATGATAGAATTGGTGATAACTCTTCTTTTTACGATTTAAGGAACTTGATGATGCAAAAAAATCACAATTGTGACCTAAAATGTGCCGTGTTTGAAATGTGTAAGAATGACAGTTGGCAAAAACGAACCAATGAAATGTTCTTTCGAAAATTGCGCTTTTTTGTTACAGTAGAGCATAGGTTCTCAACCTTTTTTGAAGTTGGCACACCTTTCATAAAAATAAAATGGCGTTCGCACCCCCTCGTTTTAAAAATGCGCAGAAAGCGCAAAACAGTCCGATTTTACCGAATTTTAATTCTTAAATTACTACGCGTAATACGTAGGTCTGCTGATAATACAACGGAAAACACTCAGTCGTACTGTTAAACTTTCATGCCTTACTGCTCATTACAAACAAACCTAGTGACGTTTTGTTGCTGCTTCTCTGAAACTATCCGCTCATACCTTGTCGCATGATTACTCACAGCCACGCGCAAATCGTTCGAGGGGTTCAAACGGTTCCGATACTTGTTTTTTTAATGATACTAGGGAGGAAAATCCAGATTCGCCCAAACAGGTTATTGCAAAAGGGATTAAAATACGCAGGGCTTTTGTACTCAGTTTCTGGCAACTTCACATGGTTGAACACCAGAAACATCCGAGCTCTGTTGCATCAAACAACCATCTCGCCACAATTGCGCCGTAAGCATTTAACGTCACAATGCGCTTACAATCGCATCACCGGCATCTTCTGTGTGGAAACCGTAGCGTGAAACAGACGTAGCAATGCACATATTTAGCAATTTAATTTGTTAATTTGGCGACGTTAGCTGGAATAACTAAGCTGGACAATGTTCTTTTGGGTAATAGCACTTGCATGCTTTCATAAATCTAGCTATTTTAAAAAAAAGTACGTCAAATCTCACCCTCAAACAATCGCGTTTCGTACCACCGAAAATCTTGTTTCGGACCCCAAGGGGGCTGGGAACTCCCGGTTGGGAACCGCTGCAGTAGAGGCTATTATTCCGTAACAATGTCACAACCAGATGTGACTTTTGTATGTGTTTTAAAAATAAACAACACACTTTTACCTAATTTTAACAAACTGGTCAAAGTTAGCCTGGCCTTTAATTCTCGCTTTGTTATGCCCCATTTTGTAACATGTTGGCAAAGGTTTTGCTGCTTGTATAATGTTTACCTGTAAGAAAAGTTTACCTTGTCAGACCTATCCTCTAATACCCAAGTGCGTTCCGAAATGTCTTCGGCATTGGAGTTTTGAAAAGCCACTCAGCCTTCTCTGAAAGTATCATTGTAATAGTTGTTTTTGGTCAACATTACCTGACGTGCAAGTTGTCATGAAATTTGTGTGTCCGGTGCTATATTATAAAAAATGTTGAACAAATTTAACACAATCAGAGTAAATTTTCAGAAGACTGCCCACTAAATCTTGCAAACGTATATAGTGGCACTTATTAAATCAACCTAGGTTAAAAAAGTGTCAGCAGATTTGGATTTGAAGCACCTTTTGTCAGTGCGAAGCCTGTTGCGCTCCAAGCCTGCAGGGTTACTATTTGCGTGAACGCTGTTTTCCGAGACTTAATTTAAGACGTAAGGTGTGCCGCATGTAATCTGAAAGCGTTGCCAAGCACGTCTCTTAATATGTTTGGTTGTTACGCGTGTATCATGTGATCAGCACTTGGGTTGCGTAAATTTGTACGCAAAACTAAATTATACTCGTCGAACCACAAGTAGGCTACATTTGTGTGTAAGTGTTACAAGTGCAAGTGACGTTGCAAGGGAAATTCTCCTGGATCCAATTTTTGGAAAACCTTAAGTTTTATCAGATACCTGTTCCAATATCATGCGATCGTCTCCTTTAATTAGTTACGTTGTTTATCTCAATAGGGAACATTTTTCACTGTTAAGACAATTTTGCAAAAGAGGCGCACGTTACTGGGTTTCAGTGGCGGATCCAGCCAGTATAAGGTTAGGGGGGCGATTTCAGTAATATTTGGTAGTCCAGTCTCAATGGCTTCGCTACTGTTAAGGGGCATGAAGTATACTCCACAACACTGCTGTGACAAAACAATTGACGACAAAATGGCGTTAAATCGCGAATGCTGTTTTCCGAATTGTAAAAAGCCATGGTGAATAAAGTTACATTGTATAGGTTTTAGGGGGGGCGATCGCTCCAATCGGCCCCCTGGATCCTCCCCTGCTGGATTTACAGTTCAATCTAACCAGAGCTTCGGCGCCACCACATCGTAGTAGACTGGTGTAAGTTGAATTTTAACTTCCGACGAGCAAAAGAACATTGAATTTTAAAAGCAATATGAAAAATGAAAAAGGGTGCGCACTACACTTAGCTTAATTTTGTCAAGTGCTGCAGTCACGAGGTTTATCAATAAAATTCCGTGAAATATGTTAGAAATTGCTTTCTATGACAAAACCTATGGGGCACCTGAGGGATTCTAATAAAACTGACTAGATTAGCTAATTCTTGTGCTTCAAGTATTTTTGCATCAGAAAGTAGCTTTGTCACAAAACTAAGAGTGGTTGAATATCGTTCTAAACGTATGCGCGATTCTACTAATTATGCGTACTTAGGTGATGTCTATTTTGCCACAATCATTATAACGGGGAATTCTGCTTATACGCCCAATGTTTGACTACACTGAAATACATAGTTTGGATGGATGGCCATCTTGGAGCCAAGTAAAATGACTCAATTGGTCGTCAGAGGAAAGGACTAAAGCAAATTTAGGAACATCTCGTGACCTTATTGCTATATACAGACTTTTTACCCACTATTCATTGCGGAGGTGAAAATACTGATTCTGTTCATCACTTACACACATTTTCGAACAGAGTTGTTGTTTGTTTTATTCATGCACATTCACTATACGGTATTTTCGATTTCGAATTGCAAGCATAAAATCAGTTTCATTGCTTTATGATTTGCTTGCCATACACGGGTTTGAAAGTAAGATTCAGGAAGTTTCTAACGCCTTTTTACCTTTCAGTTGTGAAGTCGCAAGCACACTCCTCTGGTGAGCGAAACGAAGCTGCCACAAAACAAAGTCTAGTTGGCGGAGAGACATCTTCTATGCGAACAATACAGAATATTGTGACTTTCCGAAACGAGGGCAGCACAACTGCGTACGAAACTACCAGGACAAATACAACTGCAAGAAATAACAAAACTGTTCGACATTTTACAAGCGTGACGCAAAGCACCACAACAATGCAAACGAACCACGCGTCCAGGAACACATTTACAAAGTTCCTTCCTGCAAATATTACAGATGTATCTGCAGAAAGCGTTACTACTTCTACATCGAGTGCATTGATTGTTGGATCAAAAGCCGACGTTTCTGAGACCATTGCAAACACTCGGTCCCCTGTATCGGCTCGCACGACGGAGAGATTATTTCAAACATATCCAACAAGCAGCACTACAGCCAAAACCGAGCTTACCTTGCTGCCTACTTCTGGCACAACTGCTCAAACCGCGCCAAGAAACGGTGCATTGAAATCGAACGTGACGTCACCACCTAACCACAGTAAAACCATCCCTACCAGTTCACTCAACCCTACCACAACAACTGCAACTAAGCCGAAAAACAGCAACCGAACCACTTGCAGTTATTTCTGTTCTCTTAACCGAGTAACTGGAGGCTTTTTAACCCAATGCTCCGACTTTCCACGTCAGAGAGGTAGGTTTGCAACAATAGCTTGTAAAAGTATTATAAATTTTAATATTAAGGAACGTTATTAAAAGAGGCTTGCATTTTCTCTATATAGCTGTAGACTAAAATTTTCTATATTGTTGTAACGATTTAAGATGAGATTGCTTGCCACTGCGGAAGTTACGCTGCTAACAAATTTACTTTTATTTACTAACATTTATTTAAAAAAGAAAATGTTTGGAAATTTCGTAAAGAAGTAACAAATTCAAGAGGAGAACAATGTGGCCACTTAAAACAACGAAGTATATGATTTTATTTTCTGCATTTCTTTAATTAGTGCGACACGCTAACATAGCTTCAGAGATAGATTTAAAATTTAGCGTAGACTCTAGCTAAAATCTATATTGTTATTGGAACAAAACCGCATGAAATGCTCGACATATCACTGGTGCTATGTTTAGAAATAAAAAATAAAAACGTGTTTGGCACTTTTTTCGAAGGAGTATAAGAAATATGAAATATGTATAACTCCGATAATAGAAATATACTCTGTGTTCTTATTGGTTGGTGTACATAAACCAAGTGGATTGATTTAATTACGTAACGTTGTTACAGTGGAAACTGTCAAATAATGAAGTATCTCCGTTAAATATTACATTGTTTGGTTGTTCACAAAAATCGGTCGCATCAAACCAGTGTATGAAGTGGTGGGATTCTGTAGCCTGTAGATATAAAATGGCGAATTTCCGTTCTCCGCAATCAGCATGCATTGACAGCAAGTTCTTATCCGCAAAGCATGATTGCGCGACTGGTTCTCAACTTGCTTAAATCTCGTGACACCATTGCGGTGCCGCAGCGATTTACACCATTGCGGTGCCGCAGCGATTTACACCATTGCGGTGCCGCAGCGATTTACAGCTTTTGACGCATTTCCTCTCCAGCATACACGAATATTTTTGAATGTGTGAAAACAGCAAATGTATAATTCGATAACTCTAAACCATTTTTTTCTGGTGGCTTGGCTTTGCCTGCAATACATTTTACTTCAATTTACCCTGTAACGCCATTACCCATATTATATTTTATACCCAGAGCAAAAGACTTTTATTAACTATTATGCGCTGTTCCCTTTACAAAATAGGCAGTTTCGCCCTTGGGAGGTCTGCAGCCTAGATGACCCTTGGTCCTTCGCAGCCTCCCACTCCCTCAAGAATTTTATAAATCGATGTACTTGGAAGTCATCGCAGTACTACATTATAATAAGCATGATGACGTCATTCATGCGTATGTCTCAAAAGCTTGTGTTTCA
>JGI24158J21664_10003830_pt1 | contig 19106 bp, 11 predicted proteins | sample Ectturendosymbi3_FD_21664 | JGI IMG/M metagenome (IMG submission 21664)
GGGCCTTTGCCCCCCTGGATTTTGTAATTATCAGCAAAAAAGGTTGTTTTTTCAATTTCGAGGGGTAAAAACCAAATTTCACCACTTTTGGCCCCCCCCTGGAAAAAATTTTGGGAAAATCCCCTACTGCCCCCCCCGCAGAAAAAATCCTTCCGACGCCCATGCACATGACTTGAATCGAATCGAGTCACTCGTACTTAAATTAAAAATAATTTTGAACAGCACACAAGTGCTTTTGTTGCTACTTTTTTGAACCGAAAAACGCTCGAAGTATTTTCCAAATTGCGGCATGACTCGTGACAGTGAATGTCTCAATTGCGACCAGACACGTCGGGTTCAGTGATTCGACGGAGGTCGAACGCCGTTGATTCCGATCCGATTCAAAGGTCGTGGGTTCGAAACCGACCCGAATTTGATTGAGACTTTTCCATCACTGGACATTTATCAATTCAGTCCTGCGCTTGACCGGCGCAAAACTTTTAAGAGACGAACTCACCTTCGTGTCTGGCTCAGCAGTTGTGTCGTAAGTGAATATGAGCTGAGGTTCGTCCGCTCCCACTTTGTACCAAGTAACGACAGGCTGACCAGGAGTTGTTTGATCGTATCTGCACTCGAGTGTGGCGTCGCCCCCAACCGGACTGGAACGAGTACGACTGGAAACTTGCACCAGAATTCGACCAACAGGATCTGAGGAAAATAACACAAAATCAATGGAAGGATATACTCCAACCGTGTATGTAAGTAGGGAAGGATGAATACTATTACATCAAATTAAGAAGCAAAACAAGTACTTGCTTGTGCGTAATTGCACTAGGAAACGTAAGGACGGGGTTCATGAGTAAACTAAAACAAAACGGAGATCGCAATTTACTGCCGCACAGTGTTTAGGCATTCGGTTGATACCACCGACACGGCAACATACGTGTAGTGACGACTTTGGATTCTGGACTGCTTTCCAAATCGCCCTTCACAGAGTAGACCTTGACCAAGTACGCTTTTCCAGGCTCCAGGTTTCTCAATTTGTATGAACGACTTCGAGTCGTTGCAGATATCGGTGACGAGTCGGCGTCTCCTTGCGGGTAGTACTCGATTCTGCACAATGAAGCGAACTCGACAATCGAAGCAGAGTTTTTGAATGCGCAATTCTCCAAACGTAAATGACACCAGTTTTGCTGCACTCTGCGCTTGCGGAATCAAACCCGCGGTGTGCCACGCTCAATAAGCTCAATGACATATTTACTAGAGTTTGCTAACAGCAACACAAAACGAAAAACGAAAATTTTACTGTTAAAGTATTGTGGTTAGACTGAAACAAATTTACCTGTAGGAGTCAACGGGTGTTTGTGAGTATGGTGCATTCCATCGGGCAGTGACTGAGGTTCTACCCCTGGAGTAAAAACGCAAGTTGGTTGGGCGTTTGGGAGCCGCGGCTGGGGCAGGTGTAGGGGGGGAAGGTGTAGGGGGGGCAGGTGTAGGGGGGGCAGGTTCTCTCTGAGTGACGATGTTGAAGGTGGTCTCTTGGCCTTCCACTCCATCTCTTCAAAATCACAACAGCGCATTTTGAAGCAAAACAACCATGAAGCGAGCAGCAAAGTGAACAGGCAGAACGCATAAATACTTTTTATTGGAAGATTCTTGGCAAACACAGCACGAACCAAAGTTGTGTTGAAAATTTTAATGTAAGCTTCCAAAGAAGACGCGAAATGCACTTTTTGCCACAAGATGCACATTCTATCATAATTTGCAAACCTTTTTTTGTCGTGAAAATAGAAAAACCATTAAATTGTTAAATCGATTGTTCAGTTGACTAAGGACACAGCAGCAAACTGTTTGTGTTGACAAATAATCTCCTCAACTCGGCAAAAGATATTTCGAGTAGGTTTGCTTGTTCGCAGCCCGAGAAATCGTAGCAGGGGTGGATCCAGGGTTGGCAATTGGGGCGATAGCCCCCCCCCCCCTAAAACCTACGAAAGCAACTTTATTCACCATGATTTTGTACAATTCAGAAAACGACATTCGCGATATAAGGCCTATTCGTCGTCCATTGTTTTGTCACAGCAGTGTTGTGAAGTATGCTTCATCTCTCTTTACACAGTAGTGAAGCCTTCATCAGACCTGACTACAAAACATTACTGAAATACCCCCATAAAATTTACTGGCTGGATCCGCCCTTGAATTGTAGTGTATAAGTTATGGGTACGATGCGTGCGGAAAGACGGCGGCAACAAGCAACTACACATTCTGTGTGCAATGCTTTGTAGAAGCTGTGAAGAAAGATTTCGCGATGCGCTGAGTTATGTTGAGTGCGACAGAAACGGACGTTGGTAACTGTTCAAAAGTTGGGAGGACTGCACTTTCTGTTAGCAACGGTCTTCCTCAGCATTCCCGTACGCGTATTTACAAAATGTAACCGTACTCGAAAAACAAGTAGTTTCTACAGAGCGACTGCGATTAATATCTCAGTTTGTCACACAATCGCCACCGGCCTTCTTGCCTAGGGGAATGTTTGAAGTTTGGTATTGCGAAGGTTTCCGGTTCGACTCTCACCTTTGCTACTTTCGTTTTGGCAGTTGTGGTTGCACGTTTCAATTCATGGGACACTTTTTCCAAACTTTAGGTTCAGGGGTTAGCGTTAGGTTTAGAGGTTACCATTAGGGTTAGGGTTAGGTTTAGCTTTACCTAAAAACTACTTGTTTTTCGAACACGGTTACATTTTATAAATATGCTTCCCGTACAGGATTGGCGGCTCCTCTGACGTGAGCTTTTGCAGCTGCCCAGGCCCGGGTGTAAATATCAGTGCAAATGCGCGACTGCAAAGACAAACCACCCTCCACTTCGCAATAAGCAACTCACAAGACAGGAATGACGGTGATCCGATAGTGCGTTGACGGTCGCAGGCTTTGCAGGTTCACTGTCCTGCTCCTCACCTCTTCCGATCTTTCCGGCCCGTTGTTGGTGACGTCCCTGAGTGAGAACGATCAATAAAATGTCCGTGCGACACGCCATGCAACACCGCCACGACTTGCGTGGTCACTTTGTACACATATAGCGTTGGAAGCGGTTGCTCGTAACTCTGTCACTAGTATGTTCCATCCAAATTTCTGTCCGACGGAACTGCACGTCACCACTTTTGCTACTTAAAATGGGCCAAGCGGTTATTTTGCCTGAGAAACAAACTGTATAAGACGGACATCTGGATTGAACAGACCGTATGAAAACGGAATAATTACATTGAAAATGAATGCAGCGCATTCACGCAAATTTTCCTGTGTAATATAACCTTTAAACATTTGTGCATTGCACTAAATTACATTTTCTCAGAAGCCTCGCTCACTTTCTTTTTCAAACGTCGCTGTTTATTATTTCCAACAAATCGCTTTACCGTTCTTTGAACGTGGGCGGTAAATGTTAGCGTAGATCCAGCTAAGTTTCTTGATGAAAAAATCATTCCATTAACTTTCAACAGAAACGCGTTATTTCCACTTGTAGCAAAAGATTCGAAGAACCCGACAAACGTTTTCAATAAACAAGAAAATTGCTGAGGAAAGCCTTTTACTGGCGACATGTTACGGTGGCACAAAAACAAAAGTATTCGTCAAACCCAAAGCCTAAATCGCTTTGAAAAAGTGTTATTAACTTACTTAAGAAAACTGGAGATTTACTTGGCCCTGTTCAGCATAACAACATTTGCTTCGTAACACGAATGCAATAAGATTTTGGCAAAATCAAATCTGAGGAGCAAAAATATTAATTTACCAAAAAAAGTTTCGCCCTAATCCCAGCAATAAAACTGTATTTTTCGGTGGTTTTTCGTATTTGCTCTTCGTTTTCAAACACAATGTCTGAATTAACCCTGCAGTACTTGCGGCAAAGTCACGATCCTATCACGAAAAGCGTAGCGACGCATTCAAGTGTTACTTGTAGCGGATGATGTAACTGTACTGATGGTCGGCACCAGGTTGACTGACTGGCTCCTCCCATGTTACTATAGCAGACTCAGATGTGACACTGGTAGTCCTTGGAGCTGATGGCAGTACAGGTAGGTCTTCAGTGGGAGTTGATTGGACCTGGACGAAGACAACAGAAGTTGCGTCTGTGAATTTCTTGCGAAGTCTGCTGGTGTTAATGTGCAGTTGAACCTCTTAAGCCACTGTTTTGAGTTTCAACGCCAGACTCTAAAAAACAGGCCAATTACACAACAAGTCACGCCACAGCTCTAGCTCGGTGGCTTTGTGGCTGGGGGTCGTGAACCGTTGTTGGAGGGATCGCGAGTACATATGTTTTTGTACACTGTTGCATTACAATTGCTTTGTTGGAGTTTTAGATTGGGTTCGTTGGGTTATAGTGGGTTGCAATAATGGGTTGCGGTACAAAAAAGGTTGAAAACCACTGCTCTAACCTTATGTATTCGAAAAACGTTTTCATTTTTATTTCCTCTTTCTTTCAAATAAAAAATTAGCGTCAAAAGGAAAAAACATCTACTCCATAATGAAAAGTACACAATCATTAAAAAACAAAGTAAATTTGCAAAAAAATAAGTCTTTCATTTCTGAACCTGTTGAACGATCGTGCGAACTTTTTGTCTCGAGCATGTCGTATTCTTTTCTTTCATGTCAAAAAAGCAGAGACGCTAATCGACCTAAAGTCCTCCTGAGGTGAAATAATGGAAATCTCTACTGTAACCTCACCTCGTACGCGATGGACAAATCGTTCGGAAGACGAGAAAATTCGTAGAAAAATTGGGCAAAAGATCTTTTATTTTAATCGTTCGTTCCGACATATGAGAAAAAGCAGAGAGAAAAACAAAAAAGCTCTTGCTCTGTAGAAGTGCAAGTTGACTCCAGGGCAGTAAGAATGATTTGCGAAGTCAACAAGCTTACCTATTGCTGGTGCCAGGTATAGGCTGGCTGGGCTTCAGATGGAGGTCAAAATATAAAAGAAACAGTTTTAATGTCGAGAACATGGAGCGGCAAAAAAAGCAAAATAATAAATAACAAAATGGCGCAACTGCACCAGTACTGTGCTTGAAAGCGACTGTTCAATTCGTGCAATTAACTAACGGCCCAATCGTTGACGTTAAAGTAATTGCAGTAAGATTAATATTTTGAGCAATGTTGTCAAAAAATAGATACAATAAATATCGATTATTCCGGATTCGATTTGACCGACGACGACGCAGCACGGATTACGGATTACGGGGAGGCCCGGATTTTACGAAGCAGCTGTCTCTGGCCTGACATCATCTATAGTAAGACATCGGTACAAAGCATCCAAATTTAACACAGTAACGACCCAAAGATATAATTCCGTAGTGCATTACTGTGGCATATCACACGCAGTAGCCGTAACATCTAATCATTTATAAACTGTTGATGTTCACAGATTTTTAATTACTTGGCTGTGAAGGAATGTGCAACGGCGTGCTGTTGCAGAGTTTTCTGTGGCCTGGTCCGGAAGGAGACTCTCTGTTTGGAAAATAATGTCCTACATTCCAAGGCATGAAAGGCCAAGACCACGCCGGCAAAGTACGGACCATGCAACTGATTGAAAAAATCCTCTGCCCACCCATGCTATTATTTTCTATGTACCGCGGCTATTTCGCGGTAAAGAAATTCAGAAACAGGTTGAAAAAATAGGACAAAACATAACGCGAGTCGAGGGGAAGAAGCAACTGATTTCCAGTGTTTAAATTTCTATTTGTGGAGACTTAAGGCTTTGTTTGGGGTTTGAGCTCCAAAAAGGCGTGGCCATGGGACTGGCACCGAGGCGAAGCAGCGGACGGTAAAATCCGGATTGCGAGAAAGAACAGCCGGATTACTCAAATTTTTTTGTGGGGAAAAGTGTTAGAAATCATTTGTTCCAGAAATGTCATGGGAAATCGGCGGAGATCCGGATTATTTGAATCCGGATAAGCCAAAGTTCACTTCATTCGTAGACCAACCGCCAAAAAAAAATTTAAAGCAAAACAATGTAGGTGTTCACTCCAAAATTCTCAAACATATTTGTAAAAGCAAGCAGTGCCTCTTACCACGTTTACGGTGGTGCGATGCGTCAGTGGCCCAGAGCGGCTGTACTTGACCGTGCATTCGTAGGTCCCAGCATCAGTGCTTTGCACAGGCTCGATTGTAAGTTCAAACTCGTTGTCCATTGACAGCCGTCCAGCAAGTGCTCCCGCCGTACTTTCCTGCCGGACATAAATTGTTCCAGTTAAAAGTCTTGGAAAGCAAACTCTTCTGAGGGATTAGGCTGTCTTGGAGAGGTGCGCGCAGAGTTGGGCTTTTGCATCACGTTTTTTCCGAAACCTTTCAAAATGCTTTCTGATGTTTCACCCTCCAAATATTGCTGACGTCAGGGTTTGATGCAATTTCACAAACTCATAGCTCCGCTGTCAAGCGAAATTTTTGACTTCATGCCATATGCGGATGCACATAGTAACACTGCACATATCAAATACGTTGAGAAAAGTGATGATTAGGGCTTTGGGTTTGGTGTTTAGGCAAGTGCGTCAGGTTAGGGTTAGGGTTAGAAAAAGAAAAATAATTGTCAGGTTAGGGTTAGAAAAAGGTCAGGTTAGGGTTAGAATAATTGTCAGGTTAGGGTTAGAAAAAGAAAAATAATTGAGCTCTAACACTAAGTCCAATATTTTTCAATGGTTATAGCAGGGTTTTTTTTAAGCCGTTTTGGGGACCCGAATCGGGTCTCTAGAATTTCAAATCGGGTCCCTAGAATCACAGAAAATGATCATCGGGTCCCTAAAATCAGAGAAATCGGGTCCCTAGAATCAGAGAAATCGAGTCCCTACAGATCCATATCGGGTACCTAACATTTTCCTTAAAAAAAAACTGGTTCTAGTTATTCCCGTACTGTAGCTTGTTGTGGGTATCTGACGTCTAACCAAAAAGTTTTAACTTACACAACACACATCAAAAAAGTGATCGGCAAACTTTATTTTTTTACTCTGAGAAGCAAAATAACTGACAAAAAATATTAGGTTAGAAACTTTGCAGAGGTCAGATACTTCGCCTGACAGCGTCGCGGACAGCTCAGCAAAAATACTAAGAGAGAAACACATCATAAAAAAAAACTATTGCTGTTCAAGAGCTTTGCAATTTTAATAATCCCTATAAACCGCTTTCAACATCTTGAGGAGAAGAGTTGTGTGAAACAAGAAATTATCTTTAGAATGATGCAAAACAACGCAGAATAGTTTTCAATCAATTAGAGACCTCCCAAGCAGTACAACACTGCTTCATATTGAGATCCAGAGATGTTTGTAGCGTGCAAAATGCGTCTGGCTGCTTTTGGACAGTATTGTTGCTACACTTTCCGCACGTTCTTCATTTTTCACAATACGTTAAGCTCTTCTTCAGGTGCTTCTGAATTTGCAAACTTTAAAAAGTTTGGATGAGGGTGCAATCGGATTGTTTTATTTTATTGTGTGAATCAGCAACGAAGCTCAAGGACATGCACAGTAGGCACACTAGCTGCGTAACGCAGTTTGGGAAAGAAACTGGCACAGAACATTGTTTTGGAGATTGTTATAGGCGAGCGCATGGGATAACGCTAAAATCATAAACGCTATTGATCGACTACTCTGAATGCTTGGCTAAACACTTGTACGTTGATCAAATGTTTAGATGAGAATGTATGGTATCCCACGCGGAAAGTGGCAGAACACCAGTATGGGGGTCCGTTTGCGTCATGGAAAAAGGTTATATTAAAAGAAATTACTGTGTAAAATTTTTTTTCATAAACAATATTTAGCCAGGAGAAAATTTCATGACGAAAATTTTTTGCTTTACTGAGCCAACTCCACTAACGAAGTGTTTCCCCTTGAAATTTAAGAAAAGCCATGCCTTGAAGTTATAATTGCATTTGCATTTTTGCTGCAGTTTTTTTCATTCTGGTGTGGGTAAACAAGTTGAGCAATTAATGAGTCATTTAATGACTTTACTTTAGACTTTTATTTCAACAAGTTTTTTCTTGAGTTCTCACCAGTGCCCATTATAAGTCTTAAAAATAAGTGAGTGCAAATGCGGCTGAAGCTCAGTGCCAGACCCCACTTGTAGCTTATAGCATTCCCCAAAAACCCAATCTGCAATTATCCTGGTTTTCCTGGAAAATAATCTAGCCAACTTTGGGCGTCTAAAACTTTAAACAACACGAGCCTCACATACCAAGCACTGGAAAATGGGAAGCAATGCTTTAACTCATGTCACAGTTATCCAGTGCTGCAACTGATACATTTATAGCCTATGATTGTAGGAACGACCAATATTCAGATGCCAGAACCCTACAGAACTGTACGAGGTCTGCTACAAGCGTTATTACAAATACGTATGATGACCAAGCCTAATGCTTTTGGTCTATAGCAGGGGTGACCAAACCTGGTCTATGTATGAGCCGCATATCGTAAAACCTAAATTACAAAGAGCCGGAACATAAAAATCTAAAAACACAAATTTATTTGCAATTTACGCTTCTCTGACATCGCAATTCTTATTGGAACGACATGCAAAAGTAATAATGTACGGCAGTGCAATGTCTATGGAAAGAAATCCTTTCTCAGCAAAGAATCAGACACTTTAAGATCTTACAGAGTATATATTTCGCCTACGAAGTAGGCATCGTCAGCTCTTATTCAAATAGAACGGCAGTGCTTGTCAACCGGGTGTATCGTACACCCCAGGGTGTACCAGAATTTTCCAGGGGTGTACCCACTTGACGGGGTGTACCAGATGTGTGCTCTTCAAAATTAGTCACATTGTCCCATATATGTCCTTTGGTTTAGCGCAGTGTGTTAACTTTTCACATATTTTTAAACCGTATCAATCCGGGGTGTTCATTGTCTGTCTTTTCCCGCCTGTGTGTTTGTAATGTTGGTCAGATGACCATCACATGTTTTTTTTTTATTTTAAATGCAACATTCGTGAGCATGCAGGTAAGAAATGTTTGGGAACCATTGCTCTAGCTTGATTTTTTTGTAAGCTAATGTACCAACCATGCTTTTCACTGCAATAATTATTGTTTTGTAGTGAGACACGTAACAATATTTTCCACATTAATTTTCAAGCAGTTAGCTGGAGCTAAGCGAGAACTTATATCAAGAGGAAATGAGCAATCTCTGTGTTAATTTTAGCTTTGCACTTTTTCAGTTCAGATTTTAGGCTGTTATCGCCTTGCACTTTTGAAAGGTATTGCAGTAAGTTGTTGATCCTCAAAGAAATTGACGTGCACAATTATTTAAAGAAAAAGTTAGTAGCGTAAGGTGGTTGTAAAAAGAGCATAGTAACTATCAAAGGAAATACTTCAGTGAATCAAGTGAGAGTTATGGATGTCAGGAAGTCACATGCTGAGTGCAACGTAGCCCACTTTTCCGGGAGTAAGGTCAAGATTTAGCAGTGAACATTTATAAAGGAAGTTATTCAAGAGAAAAAGGCTTTTATTGTTAAGAAGCACAAATGGAGCGATGCCTGCATCGTGGATGGGTTTTGTCGCGCAAAAGAAGAAATGCTGAACTTGTATCCTTCATGTATTGCCTATTTTATACAACCGTATTTGATAAAAGTAATTTGGCTTCAGGACATCTCAAAAATGTGTGAGGTCACAGCATTCTACTCATCAAAGTAAGTCAAAGACATTCTTTGAAGCATCTCCAGAAAGTCATTGTCGATGGAGTAAAAAAAATCCAGAAAGCTCAGTTGTTCGGTATATTTATCTCGATGAAACAATAGATATTTCAGCAAAGGTTCAGTTGATTTCGTGTTGTAGGTTTGCCAATCAGGAATCAAAAACCATTGTCGAGTTGTGCTGTCTTAAGGTTTGGAGTTTGCTCAACTGCTCAAGCCATCTTCGCCAAATTGAATCAGCTCATTGAAAACATGATTTGATTGGATGGAGTATGAAGGAGTTGCTGCCAACGGAGCAGCAGACATGCAACGCACTTGACTGTGTTTCAATCTGTTTTTTTTGGGGGGGGGTTCGGCCACAGACCGAAGTTGTTTTGAAATGACCGAAAAAACTTTATTCAACTTGGTCATAATGACATTTTCAGTCATGGAAAAATCTAACAAAATGAAAAAATGACCGAAATGTTTTAGCGAAAATATAGGCCTACCTAGTTTCAACTCGCGGCATGATTAATTGAGAATTTCTGGTCAGAGGTTAATTGAAGAATACCACCAGAGGTCAGGTCTGGAGATTGTTCTTGAGGATGGCAAAAAATTGAGAAATGCATCCTCTCACATTCAAAGAAGCATCGAACGTTTTCGTAAGTGTGTAAAGGCATGATAGCAGACAAAATGAGGTTATGTTTCATGCTGAGGCACGCTGGTTATCCAAAGGAAAAGTGCTAGAGCGTGTGTTTCAACTATGGAAAGAGCTGCGGGTTTTCCTTACTCAACAAGGATACCCAGTATGCACATATTTCCAGGGCAATTTTGGGCTTTATTTGAATCTAAATTTTCTGTTATGAATTGTGCAGCCATTTATATATGAGAAAATTGACTAGGACTTTTCACATGTAGCTGCAACAACGCAGGAAACGACACAGGACACCACACACGTAATACTAAAATTAATGAAAGTCAATCTTCCTGCTCATGAAGTTCGTACAACACCCAGTATGAACAAAACAATAAATCATCTCACTGGCTGCGATTGCTCCCGCTGAATTTCATCCGCCAGTTGTGAAAAATGTGGTTTTAACCCTGTTTCAAAAGTGTTTTTCATAAGAGGATCAAAATCCTTGATTGAATTTGTTTTTTTCATTTCATTTCGACAAGACCAGAAAATACTTGCTCGCAAAGGTAGGTTGTTGGCATGCGATCACAAAGTAAATCGCTTTTTGGGTGAGATTTCGGTATTTAGGAATACTGAAGAGATACGCAAAAATCAGCTAAGAAAGCGACATTTATAGCGTAAAAATCGCTTACATTTTACACAGGGTTTTTTTAAGGCGTTTTAGGGACCCGATTTGGGTCCCTAGAATTGAAAATCGGGTCCCCAGAAACAGACAAAATTATCATCGGGTCCCTAGAATCAGAGAAAATTGAATCCCTAGAATCAGAGAAATCGGGTCCCTACAGATCCATACCGGGTACCTAATATTTTCCTTAAACAAACCCTGATTTTACACTTTTAAAGACAAAATTTTAGCACATGGCAAGGGTGTACAGGTTTTCTAGCAAATTTAAGTGTGTACCAATACAAAAAAGGTTGAAAACCACTGCTGTACGGCACTCTAGCTACCACCGTACCATTTTACAATATTTCTACGGTTTGCAATAAAAATGAAAAATAAAAAACAAATATATTAATTTTCGGAAAGCTCGAAAAGCCGCATGCGGCTAGCGAGGCGCAGTTTGGCCATCCCTGGTCTGTAGTATTCCACGTTGCACCTATGACATTTGTCCACTGTACTTAAACTAATCCAGTGATTCTCAATGTGGTCCAGCTGGATCACTGGTTGTTCATCTGGAATTTCTAGTGGTTCACAGAGAGCTCCATAAACCCTTGATAAAACGTTCCTGAAAATTATAACTTTTACTGTGCAATAAATTATGTAAGACTATTTCTTAGGTCTTTGTCTTTGTAGTTTATGAATGTTACGTGTTATGCAAGGTGACCCATCGGAAATTTTTTTTGTGAAAGATGGTCCATGGGCCAGAAACCTTTGGTAACCGCTGGACCAACCTAGTTGTTAGGTGTGAAATGCAAAGCCTTCATACAGATCGTTTCAATTCCTGGCATTCAGTTTACAATTTCACCTTACCATAACAGCAGCCATAATTTAAAATAGACTTCAGCAAAAAAAGCACAAAGGACTTCGTTGAGGGCATAGCATCAAAAAGTAACAAGGCCAGAAAAAGGACATAAAGCATATGAGTTTGAAACATATTCGCAAGCTTCAATCGTAAACACTTCTTTGGCGAAGTTGGGTTCAGCACGGAAAAATATTAGACACAAAATTGTTTCTTCAAAAAAACATGTTTTTTTTTTAATTTGAAACGGTTTGCCAATTGAACTAATTAATAATTTTTTTTCATTTCTTTGCAAAAATATTTTCATCACAAATACGTTTGTGAAAAAAATGTTTACAGTGACTTTTAAATACAGCAAAATTTTTACATGGCGCAAAAGGGCCAGTACCACTGATGATTATGCAACACAAGCCTACTGGGACCTGCCTGCGTATAAAATCCGCAGACATATTTCTGAGTCCTTCCGATAAGTACAAATAGTCACTGTGACGTAACATTGTAAGGTTGGGAAAGACAGAATCTCGGGATCATAGAAACACAGAACTGCAAGTGCAACAGAACAAACACGAAGGAAAGAATAGAATGCCAAATGAAGCGTTGGTCTTGCTCTAGCGCCGTAGTAAGTACAATTAGGCGGGATTTTTTATCAGACAAATGGTCCATATCACAAGTACTGTTGGAAGGTGCAAAAATATTTCGGTGCTGCTATAGCACCAATCCTTCGCACAGCACATCACAGGGCAGGTGCTGGTTGGTACATGCAGTCAATACTGAAGAACAAGCACTGAAGCAAAGCCCCAGCAGTATCTCTTGCATTCGGACATCATCATATGTTTGGTAGTGGGAGAAAAATGGAGATTATATAGTAAAAACCATCAGGCAGATGAAGTGAGTTGATAAAAATGTTGGATCATTAGAAACGTAAGCTCAGGTTGTCCAACAAATAACGTGAAAAACTTAAAACTTGGCTTTCGCAGAGCGAATGGTGAGAAATATACACATATAGTTCAAAAACAAACCTCGGTTCGGCGTTGGTAGCGACCATCGTAAGTATAAAGAGGTATCTTCGAGCTGCCATCTAGTTTGTACCATTTTACCACTGGCCGGTCATATCTGCTGCTCGCACGTCTATCTTGTCGACAAGGTATAATGACTCGGCCTCCGACAGCAATAGAATCATCCGGTTCTGCTACCTGGACATCACCTGGATGTAAAGCGCAGCAAATGGTTTCAGGAAATTTTGCCGACTGCTTATTTTCGACGACAGTCACGAAACACAGTATTTGACGATGGCTACAGAAAATAAAGTTACATTTTTTGACAAAAATACAAGTTGTAACGCGAAGTTATTGCCCCGTATCACAATTTAAGCTTCTTTTTCTGTTTCCACCCAACTGCCTGATTCAGTTTGAAATCCGAAATCCTTGCGGAAAAATCGGTCCAGGCTACGCTGCCTGCGTCCCACACTAGCTGGCTTAAAGGCTATAGTCTAAGAGCTTACTTCAATCCAGGCCTCAAGCTTGCGGCTTTGATTCACGATTTCAGTTCCTTCCAGACTTAGATAGAACATTGAAATATTGCATGTGTAAACAGCCGACCATAACAGCGAAGATCGGAATGTACAGAAAAAGATCATCACCCATACTTTTCCTTTTCGATACAATAACCTCAAGCTCAAACGAGGCAAATGCTAAGACAAGTTTGACAGGTTGCCAGGTTTATTTTGACGACACAATGGCTTTCATCAAGCTTTCCCGCACTAGCAGATGGTGAACTTGCAAGTATTTCAAGGTTGGCATGAGCGTCTCTCGGCGCTAGCAGGGCCTTGTAGTGGCCTGTTTTGCTTGAGCCCTACAAACTTTAGCAGGTCACTGACAGAGCACTAAAAAGCTTGACTTACTTTTCCAGACAATCAATATTATTTCAACCAACAAGAAAATGTTTTGGGAGAAGTTTGCTACATCACCTGAACAAAATAATTTTCACTACTCAAGCAAGTTTCTGCAAAGGTGGTTTTTAATTTTAAACTGCGTCACGAGAAAGTGCATCACCTTACTGTTTGTGCAGTATTTAATATAAGATGGGAAAGGGCTTTCACTAACTGGAATGAATCATCTTGTAGCAGTGTTGCACAGTTTTTCAGAGCAGGACAGTGTATAATTCAAACAACCCAGCTTGTTCCTCCAGCTTGTTCCTCAAAGCAATAAAATTTAATGCGAGGGGCTTGGGTGGAACCCTCAAGTTGCAAGCCACTGCTTCCAAAACAATTCGTAGAGCCAGTATCATTCAGAGGGTTGTGATCTGATTCTAAATTACTCTAGGCCAGGTTGAAAAAACGACTAAGAAATTGTCTAGCAACGGCTTGATAAGGCAGCAACGCGATTTTTTTGTTTACGAGTACGAAAAGCAAATTAAGGAAAGCCTGTCAGAATTAACCAGGAAATGTGACTTTTAAACAAGTAATTCCTTGTTTCTTTCAAGTGCATTTTGCGTATTTTTGTAGTTTTTTTTCGTTTTTCCGTGTGGTAAGACTTTTTTCCAGAGTGATTGCATAGGTTCCAAGTAAGCTGGACTCCTGGAATACCATGAAAGCTACGATAAATTATATTTTCGTCACTCACATCTTACCATCGTGAACGCAATCAGCCCGGCGCTCTCGTGTGCAGGTGCATCGCTCGTAGCTTCGCCTGTCAGCAGACAACTGTCTCCAGACCTGGTCCGCTGTGTGCTGACCAGCATGAGTGACACAGACTGAGAAAAACATACGACACGTTTGGAGGCAGTGTGTGCACAATGCTAAACATGCGTTGTGATAGATACGTGTCTATGGATTGTTTATTTGCACCAGCCTTCTTTTTTCGTAACCAACAGTGTTCACTGATATCATCACCTCATTTTCGAAAAAAGACACTATGCCCACGTATTTTAAGAACTAACGCTTTGGACTTAATCCAATAAGTTATGGCTGCCGATGAAAACAGTTGTATTTCGAGACGCCGCATATGATTTTCTTCAAATCTCTACTTTTTTCACGTCTTCCAAACTTTTTGCTGTTGCAGTAATAATTATTGAGTTGCCAATACTTTAGCTCTCGGAATCGGGTGCTTTGGTAACGTATTAGTTTCGTGAATTGGTATGCCTTACAATATACTTACAATATACAACTCTCAATTATGTGACAGAGGCACAGGTATAAGACAAAAAGGGTAGTGATTTTTGTAACAGCAACATCATAAACCTACCGCTAGCCATCAGCAACTTTTAAAGGTCCTCGATTGTTCATGATTAAAGTGAACTGCCTTCACTAAGTACAGACACTAGCTCTACACTACACAATTGTTCATTTTGCTCGTGCACCGTGGATCCTCGCGATATTGACCGTTTGTAATTATGAGTGATTGTTTTCTTACCCGCTTTTTTCTGCGCGTGCACGTGCGCGCTGTTTCGCGCTCTGTAGAGTTTACACTTTTGCGTCTCGTCTAACGAATCTTAGCTGACAATAAAAGCAGCTGTTTTTGGAAATATCTGTATGATTTCAAGCAAGTCCGTGGTTCTTGTGCTGTTGTTTTTTACTCTATTTCACAAGATCTCCCATTTTTACTTACACCCGAAAACCTTTTTCAATTATAATTTACTTGTTCGACGAAATTCATCAGCGCAAATGAAGAATCACACCAAAATTCAACAGAGTTACTTGCCGAACAAAATTATTTTAAAATTGAAAGTTTCTTTGCGCCACATTTATGAAACGTTTATTCCTTTGAGAATAGAAAATATGGTTATTAATTAATTTCTACACTTTGCTACAACAAAGGCAAATATAAACTCATTTTTCTTTAAATCTTAAATTTAAATGTATCCAAGATTGTTATTTGACAATTTATTTTTCATTATTTAAAGAAATGACTTGGACAGAATGTAACCTTTACTCACTTATAGGATCACATTTCCATCTGCCACCATTCGGCTTCCTCCAGCAAGTGCAGTTTTGCCAATAACCAGAGGGATTGCGTTTGAAAAACTTCTCATTCGCTTGGTACCATCTCCCATTCACCACACAGACCTCATTTACTGCAAGAAACAATTTTTTTATTATTTGGAAAAAGTCGCGCGGCAGCTTCTTTTTCCCTAATGCTGTCATCACCAAGGACAATTATAACGTAAGTGCTGCTCTTTCTGACACATACCATGTTTCTACTCTATCATTTTTGTTAGCACTTTAAAGACCACTAAGGAAAAAACATGCGCCTTGACGTTTTCATCAAACCGCTAATATTATTTCAAGTGATGCTTTTTACTTTACAGTGGAATAGTTACCAGTTGTAACTTTAGTCGTTACAGGTTCACTTTCTTCTGAGCCTGACAAAGCTTGGACTGTGACCGTGTACGTTTTACCCCCTTCCAGGCGCCTGATGTAAGCCACAGTTCTTTGGACCGTTATTACAACGGGTCGTTGACCACCTTCATTTGGATAAGGCTCGTAGGTGACTCTGCATAGGAAGAAAACTGTGGTAACGAGTGTGAAGAGTTTATTTTATCATTTGAGGAGATTGTACGCAACCAATCATGCCCAGCTGTGTCAAACGTTTCTCAGGTCTCTACTCTCATATGTAATTCTATCGTATGAAAATGTTAAATATTTACATCTTACAGACAGTGTTACATGTACGCAGGAGCAAGGTCTTTGAACTTTGTATCTTTCACCTGTAGTCAGTGTATCGGGAAGCACCGGCTGGGGCGTCCCACGCAAGTGTGAATGACGACCTTGTCACATCTTCGGTCCTCAAATTAGAAGGCGGCAAGACGTTTGGTTGATCGGCTGAAACGGTGCTGATATGCGCCTCAGAATAAACACCTCTGCGGTTGTGCCTGCAAAAAGAGTTTAAGAACGTTACTGAAAAAAATCAGTTTCTCAGTCAAAAATGCAGCCAAGCGAAATTTTCCAGCTATGTATACGTGAAAGTTCGGAGCCGAAGACAGGGTACGATACGAACTCGATCAAGGTCAAAGTTATGCTACATCATCTGCTTTCACGTATAAAAGTTACACAAAATCTTTGGGAGCCTGGAATTAATTTTTACTTGCAAAACAAACCAATGACGAGCTTTAACAAGACAGTAGAACATTTTCCATCAAACTTACTTATTCACACCAACAAAGCCCCATACACCTAAACTTCACTCATATATTTCTTACGTGAAAGGTGTAATGCGAACTTCGTACTCAGTACCAGGCTGGAGGTTGCTGATGGTGTAATGTGGATTAGACTCAGCTGGAATAGTATCTGTATGTCTCGCCGAGCTTCTCGAACCAACGGGGCTGCCGAACAAGCAACTCAAATTAGGGCCTAAATTAGGGCCTTCATTTGCTTTTGCTTCAAGTCGTCCAGGCAGCATATTACAGCCGCATAGGACACCTAGACAGCGCCGGTAATGGACGCCACATCCAGGATTTGCGACATTTTAGGCAATGGCTGTTGTGAAATCGTCCCTCACTTTAAAACAGCAGGTGTTATTGCTTAAGTATATAAACGACAACTTCAAACATCAGCCTCTAATTCTTTGGGTGAATGGTTATGAAGCAAAAGCGGTGAAGAGTGGAAGGCCCCGTGAAACGCCGCTAAATTTCGCAAAACGTGAAAAAACAGTCAAACACAGTTTTTATTGAAAATGCATATGTGAAGCAAAATACATTGAAAAACGATCAATTAGTAATCGTGTTTAAAAGAAGTGAGTCTGAAATGCTTCAAAATAATAATAATAATTACAAAACTTTTTGATCATTGACCCTGACAACGCAGCATAGGCGTAGCCAGGGGGTCCAAGGGGGCCAAGAGTCCCCGAAATTTTTAGCATATGCATTCATTTTGTGCTTTGAGACGCTGTATCCCAAACAAAACAGTGCTATTCGCCTAAAATCAAACATTTTGGCCCCCCCAACAAATTTTGGGGCTGGCTACGCCACTGCAACGCAACACATGTACGGCGTAAGCACGAGTGTGAAGGAATAGATGTAGACCCTTGGTTAACCTCTCATCAGGTGGAAAAACAGAACGTGGCCGCTTGCTCGCAATCATTTACCAGTAAACCAATCGAGTGATGTCACAATGCTATCAACGATTTCAATGTTCGATGAGTGGTGGGCAACAATGTCTTGAGACGTTCACCGTCACAAAGGCCACATATTCACCAGCACGCGAAACACACCTCTGGTTCTTTTGACACAAACGACGTAGCAACTAAAATTTTTACGAAGTATCTTCGATACAAAGGAAAAAGCTTGTGCTGCTCACTGGTAAGATATTTCGTAGTGAGTAACCTCCCCATCGGGTACTTGCCACGTCAAGCGAACTGTATCGGATACAACGTCACCGACTTGTATCTCTCCAGGCACCTCGGCTGGGACATATTCAGTTTCCACGTTGGCAGAATCAACCTGAAAACATAGTAACATTCTGCATCACTTTTTGATATCAGCAAAATATCCTTAAACTGGTTTTGAATGGTTTATGTCACTGGGTTGGCGTGTATGATTTATGCAAAGAGCTATGATTGTATGGAGGTAACAATAGGGACAATTGCAATAATATTTTGTTTGAAATAGTTCAGTTTGAGCTTGGTATTTGCAAATCATTTCCTTTATTGATGGAAAATATAATTCGGTGCTTGTGTACATTTTAAGCCATAAGTTCAGGTTTGGCAAACATACTTAGATTAAGTTCTAATTTTCTCAAATAACTTTCAACGTTGTACACTCCCACCTTTTCGTCAAGCAAAGTTTTTCAATTTAAAAAGAAAAGTTTTTCCAGAATGTAGTGAAATAGTCTTTGTAACGGCGCGCAGCGACTTATCTCCCATCTGTGTTTAATGGCTTCAAGCTATGTTCATGCGGTTACTAGTTTTCTAATGTGTGCAGCTCTCTAGGTTCAAATGGGGTTTGATTTACTGGATGCTACCTTAAAGCCTAACATTAATTGACAGCATCCGTACAGATACCGCAGTATTCTTACCAGTTACGGTTCCTGTGGCTTCCTAGTGTAGGCCAGCAGGTTCTTGACCGTCTTTGCCTGTTTGCACAATGCCACACTGAGACCCGGAAGGGGATTGACCTGCTTCCGCCTCTGGTATATCGCCCTCGTGGTTGCGAAGTAGGTCGGCAACGGCATTTGACGGTTTGCGCAATCTCGCGCCAAGAATAAGTGTTTTTCCTTTTCGCCTCGCATAACGTGCAGTAAAAACCACAACCCAGTCTAATTTCGAGTTAGTAACATTTCGGCTCTCTTCGTGTATAAACCAAATTCTGCTAACTGAGTCAGAGTATTTCTGATCACCGAAAAGACCAAAG
>JGI24158J21664_10003831_pt1 | contig 19106 bp, 12 predicted proteins | sample Ectturendosymbi3_FD_21664 | JGI IMG/M metagenome (IMG submission 21664)
CTGTGGCCGCTGGTTGGCGTACGTCCTGATTATGGTGCTTTCGCAACGGTCCTGCATCTTCGACAAAGCGTCCTCAGCGCACAGTTCACTGACGCCTGGGTCCGCACCCTTCATCATATAGTCCCCCTGCCTGGGGCGGTGGTTCTGGTAATCACGCGTCAAATCAGAGCCTTCCTGCTGGGGATTCGAACCCGCAAGCCTTGGCTTCGAAGTTCCAAATTCTTGCTGACCCCGGGTCCCAGGTAACTTGTTGTTGTTGTTACGGTTGGATGAGTTGGTCGGCGATGAGTTTCGTGACGCTCGCAGGCGGTCCTGGGCCTGAGCTGACACAGCAGTTTGGGGTTTATGGGGGTCTGGGAGTGGGTGGTAAGTTCCTTTTACTACAACGTTATGATTGGCTGAGCTGGTAGCTGCTGGGGTAACAACCCCTTGGACGCGCCTCCCCCCCACTGACATAACCCCATTTTGTGCATATATATGTTGCGAAGTCGATAAACCCATTCCTGGTTCAACTTTGACCTGCGGGCTATGGCCAGCAAGGGACAGTGGGACCGCCAAGTCGTGTCCGGTTTTTGAAGTGCTTTGTTGGAGTTTCTGGCCACTTTGATACGAAACGGCCATGTTGTTCAATATGGCCGCTGCCCCAGCGGATGACGGTATTGACGGGGCAGGCGGAACGCTCTCATTGGCTGAAACAAGCGTCGAGCGTTCTTGCTTAACCAATGGTGGTGGTGGCCCGTGTCCAACAAGCTCCGCCCCTTCGCCGGCCACAGTCTTTTTCTTTCGTTTCACTTTTTTCGCGGAATTGTTTATGTTGCTCGGTGACGTCACCATTCCTCTTGGGGGCGCCAGCAAGCTAGGATTCGAGTCAACCGGAACAGGGACAGTCTTCCCTTTGACAGTTTTCAAACCGGTGGACAACGACCCCGGCCCTGTCCCGATATCCGCGAAAGTCTGGGCCGCACTTGTGTAGATGACGTTTCTCGAGTCGCGCTCTGACGTCATTGCTGTGACGCCAGTGCACTGCTGACTTGAAGCAACAGTCCTGACGACGTCATCGACTGATCGCGCAGCCATGGCGTCAGTAACCTTCTCCATGTATGACGCAACAGAGGCGTCCGTGGAGACCGTGAGTCGAGGAAATGTAGGGTGGGAGGGTTCGCTTCGGTAAGGGGGTTGGGTAGTGGGTAGTGTTGAGCTGGGTTCGGACCTGGATATCAGAGACACAGTGGGGGCAGGGGAGTCCTGGCTATAGGGGGCAGGCAGGGGGGGTTCATCCTGGAATTGCAGCTGAAGCAGGAGGTTCCGGACAGCGACTGCATTCTCGCTTTCTGAAGCGCCATTGTCTGCCCCCCTGTCAGCAGAAGGGGAAGCACCAGGGAGGGGTGGCGGTTCACTCGCAGGGTAAGATTCGGGAGCATCTACAAAACAGGCCGATCCTTTAACGCTGGTTAAAGTCCCAAGAGGAAAAACAAACAAATATTTTTGATCAAGGAACTCACTAACACATTGGATCTACCCCTTTTTTCTTGAGTTTAAAGATTTGCAAAAATTATTTTTTCAGAAAAAAAATCGTTTTCATCAAACCCAGCACAGCAGTAACTTTCTTTAGACTTCTCTCAAAGTTAATGTTTTTTTTCACTTCTCTCAAAGTTAGTCACGAGGTCAAACAACCTGCGATCCAAACAACGCAATGCCGTGATGCTTGCAATGCGTGTCGCGACAAAGACAACCACACTTTGACGTGTGACACGTTTTGAAACGTCAGAAATTTCTCACCTTGCTTCGAGCGACGTTCTTCGATTGGCTGCGCCCGCCCGGCATGCGTGATGTCATGCGGTCCGTTTCCACGGTTACCAGGATAATCACTGGCGGCGGTGAAAGGGTTTGCTCGTGCGGCGGCGAGTGAATTCGCAGCAGCGGATGCTGAAGGGGGGTTGGGACCTTCGCTCAACATCTCCGCAACAACGGGAGGTTCGCTGCTCGTTTCCATGGCAACCGGTTGGTTTGGGTTTTTCGCACTTGGAAAAGATTTTATCGCAACGTCCGACGCCGCCTCCTGCGACTCTTCGCTCGCCTCTCTGTCGATGACGTCATCTCTGACGTCGCCGCTCTCGTTCTCGACGTGAGCATGAGCCTGGTGATACTTCAGAGCGTCCGCGGTTCTGGCAGGCAGAAAAGTTTACGTTTGCGATTTCTTTATTCAGGCGTTTTTCAGTCAAGATTTCCCTTTGCGGGCAATTTATGCGCAAATTCGAAAATTAATAAATTCAATGATGCATCGACACCGGGTCAGTAAAAGTAATGCAAGGAAAAACTCATCTAACCACTAAAAGCAACATGCACATTGCTATGCACACAATGACACTTTGTCACGTCGCAATTGCAACATACTTGTATTTTTTGTTGCAGTTAGGATGAGGGCAGCTGAGAAGGTCCGGCGAAGGACATCCTGATGACTCGCTCCCTGCGCAGAAGAAGAAATAGATGCTGGAGAGGTTAAGACTTTCAGGACATACACAGTAATTTTAATTTGATTTTGGGACAAAAATCAGCTGCAGGCTGAAGCCTGAAATTTGTTTCCTGTCGGCACGGTTGAGGTGAGCGCTCATTCCCAAGCAACGCAAGGGCAATTCACTAGTGGCCGTGGATCGAACACCCAACCTTCCAGTTGAGAGGCGGACACTCTGCCTCTGAGCAACTGCCACCCCCGGTACACAGCAAAAGTAACTAGACAATAAATTTACCACATACAGCAAAACATGTACCGGCATTTGAACTGTTTCGATCGCTCTGTAGTTGCTGGAGCTGAGGAGTGACGTTCCTCCTCCCCCGTTTGTTGCCAGGTTTGACCCCGTACGAAACATCCAGTTCACCAAGTTCTGATTCTGAGGTCTGTGACATCATAAATTTTTTTTTGACGAAACAATGCGAAGTAAAATAACAACGAACACATTAGTTTGCATTGAAAAGATTTTCCGGCAATACCTTTACCGCCCTCTTTTTGGCGGTGGCCGAGGGACTTCCTTTCAAGTCCTCCGCAACAGCCCCACGACTTCTGCCTTTGCGAAGTGAGACGTCGCTCGCGCCATTACGGGGCCTCTTGGGTCGCCCGTTCTTACCCCGAAGCTCCATTTCCAACTCAGACTCCGCGAACCTTAAAATTCAAGGATTAGTTTCCATCAAAACCCGAGGAACTGTTCGCATCGCATCAATCGCTGACTCGAGAAACAACTTAACGTCNCATCCTCTTTATCTACGGTGGGGCAAAGATAACACACAGTGCGTGNTTTGGACGTCCGCCATTATTTTTTAATTGAGCAAAAAAGGTCGGCAAATAAATTTAAACGAGTTGTCGGCGCGGTCAACCATACCTCGGAGGTGCCCAGTCATGCTTGGTTGAGTCCAGTAAGGTTCCGATATAAGTTCGGTTCCGCCACGTCACGTTCACGACGAGCACCCCTGAAACACAACGAGCACCCCTAAATCACAACGAGCACCCCTAAATCACAACGATACGAAAAAGTTGCAGGCAATGATTTCAGCTTCAGTGACGCTGAACAGTTCCCTCCAACACTGTTGGCAACGACATACTCTGCATATCTGGTCGGAAGAAGAAAGTGGCAACAAAGCAGCAGTGGGAAAAATCGATCGAGATCAATCGATTCTGCGAAGTACGAAATCTGTCTGAACCCGAACTAAGGCGCTGACTTCTCATTAATTTGATGACGCACTAGTGGGCGAAGCACGTTACGACAGACGGGGATTACGGGAGTCGCTCAACCGATTAAGAAACATAACGAGGGGGCTTTGTACTAATGATTAATGTAACAAAGGATTGGCGGCCAATCGAGCTGATGTAAAAGATAGTCATCCCAAGACGCAACATGTGGGGGTGGTTGAGGGGGAGTTGACCGACTGTGCTTGTATGGTTTTCGCTGTGCGAGAAGAGCTCCATCATTGTAACATCACAAAGAAGCCACCTCGGCAAGACAACTATACAGAAGAAGCGCATATCTGATTTCACCTAGTGAGATTTATGGCCAGAAACCGTGGTTGACAGGTTCGAACACGTGGATGATATAATTATACAGGACAACTACTCTGACTGGAAACAACCTGGAATGAAACTGGCTAAGATATTATGACTACGGGCCAGAAGCTGGCCAGCTATTATGGCAACAGGCCAAACAAGTTTGGTTAATTACCTTAGCATTTCCATTGGTCGCTTTGATACAATCGATAAAATCTACATTCTGCGCTGATCTTACACGGCATGGTGGCAATAGGCGCTGAAACAAGTCGATATTTTTTTAAACATAACAGAAGTTTTACATGTCGCAAACAAACAAGCCGCTGCAACGGTGCTCTTTTTTCGTATGCCGCAAATGCTATTCAAACAGAAGTTTGTGATTACTGTTTATTGTGCAGCGCTCAGAGTTGGTTGCAAATGACCAGACATTTGATTGAACGACAAACTGACAAGATCAAGGATGAAATTTGTGAACATGAAGTAGGCTACTGCGAAGAAAGAACCACAAGCTGATTCGACAAGGAAGTCCGCAAAAAGATTCGATAGCATCTAATAGCTATTATCGCCAACGAAATCCAAAACAGACCAGATCCCAACTGAATCATTAAATTTTCAGTCGCGACGAACTTCAATACAGATCGTGTTCCACTGCTCTGCTGCATCTACAAACACTTCACGTTTGATAAAACACAAACGCATCATCGATGGCCTATTTTTACGGAACACGAGACAATGCATGGGATCTTCCAGACAAGGCGCCACATAAAATTTTACGCGCAATCCAACGCAAGCAAATAACCAAACGTTTTTCGTTATGTTTAAATTTTAATGGTTTCAGAAAAATCGCGCAGCGCCCATTAACAATTCCTGACATGTTTGGAGAAATACACACATCCTCATATGTTTCAGTGTGACCGACAATTATCTGGCAACACCTGTTTCTTTCGATATCCATTCCAACAACGTATTACAGGTTTTCCTGCTTTGCACACAGCGAGGTGACGATGAATCATACGATGACAGGTTATTGTCGAACAAAGTATGAGCCTGCTTTTTGGCAACCCTATGCAAAATGAGCTGCATCACCTTTGCAAAGACTTACTGCTGAAATGTAGATACACATGTGCAAGTACGAACCATCGCATGAGTTAACGAAAGCACAGCACCACAGGCAGAGTCCTCGGAGACTCAGTAAACCGAGAGTACTCAATTCCAGGGATTCGTTGCGTAATAATCCCCCCTCTGTTGACACAACAAGTCGAAACACCAAAACGTGGCTTTCGCACCAATTTGCCGGAGGTGACTGGACGGTTAATATCAATAGTAACAAAGCTCATTGTTACTCACAGTGACATTGAAACCTATTCATTCTCGACAGTGCAACGCAGAGATGCTGCACCAACTTCACAATGCACCAGTTGTCTGACTTGGACTTGTCGGAGGTTCACGAGTCTCATAAACCTACCCAGGATTAAGATTCCTAATGATCAGCAATTTACTTCATGACGACCTAGAGCCAAAATCTTTTGGCTGCAGACATCAAACGCGTGGTTGCAACGACCTGAAGTGACTTTTATGCTTCTGTGCAAAGGCATAGCTGTGTCGGAAATTTGCTCGTTTTTCATGGCTGCGTCAAATTGCCACGGGAACACGCCTTTGAAAAAAATAAGAGAAGTGCGTACTGCAAAAATAACGGCCAAAGCCATGGCGAAAAACAAAAACGCCTGTAACTGTTAGCACTTCGCTTTTTCGTGCACCAAAATAATCTAACACAGCAACAAGTCAAAATGATAAACAAACGATTAAAATTATCTCTGCCAGTCACGCACCGCTGCACGTAACACCGAAGCGCATTCTGGGAGCGCTTTTCAATCCAAACATTTCCTGGCCTTGCGCTCAGGCCAGGAAGGAGCCGCGGGAAGTGATCGCCGCGACGACCTCCATTCATTGAACGACGATGTGCTGCAATGAACAGCAGCGCGCCGAGCCTTGCCAGACAAGCAAGGAACCTCGCGTCAGTTCGCCGCCTTCTGCGTGCCGCGCATTCTCACAATGATTGACCACCCACCTGTGTCAGTTTCGTACCACACGATTCCTTTCAAGTGAATGTCGGTTCCTGGCTCACACGGTCCCAGACAGTCCGGCTCGGTCACAACTCCAACGTCGTTTGTGGAAGTAAGAGTTCCCACCGATCGTTGTGAAACTAACGCAGCGTTGCTTTCCTGTGGAGAGAACTAAGCGATCAACGGAATATTCGTCTTTCGTTTCTGGTTCCAAACAGAAGCATGTTTATCCCAGGGTTCCCACACATTTTTAAAAACTATTTTCCATACTTTTTCAATACCTTTTCAATACCAAATTAGAACACTTTAATACCATCATGTATCTTCATATTCCAAAAATTTCATCGATGGAACACAATGCAAAAAACTCTGCAAGAATGTCATCAGTGGTAAAGAACAAAATTTCAATCAAATCGCTGAATTTAGACTTTCCATACTTTTTCAATACTTCATGTACATTTTGGCCAAATTCAATACATTTTCAAGGCCTTCAAAACTGATTTCAAAATTCAATACTTTCAATACTGCGTGGGAACCCTGTTATCCCTGCAAAACTGGACTCATTTACTGTGCAACTCGACAAATACCTAAGCAAAATCTTCAAAGCTTATAGAACAACTATGTCCTTACCGACTTAGCAAATTAAAAATGCAGAATTGATAATTCATTTTTAACACAAAGAATTGCTTTTCAAAAAATCTGATCAGCTGATATGCATTGATGACGTCACCAAGTTGAGCCCGCTTTGATTCTCAGTTTCATGATCCGTTGATCATTACCAAACAAATTCGTTCATTATTACCAAACAAAATGCGACTGCCCCAGCAGCGTTGCACATTAACCGGATATGTGAAACTTGAAGCTGATAAAGTGACATCATGCACCACCACCACCCCCCAGACTGATGCACACAGCGGCGTGTTTAGAAAGTTTATGAACTGAAATTTAACCCCAGGGAGGTCTCGCAAAACGCAACACACCGGCATCTCGCCGTATTTATTTTCGAGGATACTTATTCTTTGCCAGAGGTCGCTCGCACCTGATTCAATGTCGACCACACCGATGTCGTCTGCGTTGAACTGCTGGAAACAGCGGAACCGTTGTTGGGCCGCGGGGGAGTAAAGGCTGTGAACAAACTCGACGGGGCGAATACTGGGGGGTTCGCGTTAGACGCGGTCGAACAACCGGACGAAGCCGGCGACTTCAAGAATCGCGTCTCGCCGCGCTCCGGACTGATTCCTGAATGCACTGATGACGTCACAATCGACTTCTTATTGTCGGATTGTTGAGTGTCGCCTGCACGGAAAACTTCCCTGTGTGACGAAACAACTCCGCCGCTCGCCCGTTTTGTTTCCTGTCAATCACAAACTTCATATTAGTGTCGCGACGCATTTCGCAAACGCTGCAACGAAATTACATCAAAAACGCCATGAATGCGAATACGCGACTACTTCCTTAATTGAGGCCAGGCTCAAATTCAAGAGAATCCATTACATACTGCGATGCAAAAGTTGACGGCGCGCATTTTAAAATATAGCCCGAACTAAATATTAGTTGATTTGCAGCAGCTTCTGGTAACGACAGTGACGGGATTCGTGTCGCTATAAATCAACAACTGTTAGAAATGCACGGACTGAGGGAAGAACGCTTCAAAACACAGCAGGTCGATGTCGTCCCACTCCGGCTTCACTTCGTGTCAAGTTACAATCAGATCAGAGCGCTACGAACATGACTTCGTCATCTGATACTTGCTATAAACTCGAGTTCATCATCTGATACTCGCTACAAACTCGACTAACTGCAACCGCGAGCAGTTCGTCAACTTCCACAAACTCGTGTCCTTCACGGTTCGAGGCATGGAAAGGCATCGCATGGAACGCAAAGTTCCGGCGCACATGACAACGTGATTGTGACGTGACAAATGCGTACACGAGCGCGATAGCTCGTTGACTGGGTCTAAACAGCTTGGCAGCGATGTCAGGAACACGTTTGCCGTGGAGCGCAGATCCGGACCGCAGCGAAACGTCTGCTGGACCACGACACCGATGACGTTGCAGCTGCCGAACAATGGCACCCGTTTCAGACGAAATTGCTTGTAAGTCGCCGGAACACAAACAGACATTCATCGACAAGCCCCTGGTTTTAAATCACTGATTGCTTGATAGCAAGTGGCGCACTTCGAATTCGAAAAACATGAGCAGCAAGCGACAACACAACCAACAACCCCTTTTCGCAAGTAAGGGCTCAGCAAATTCACAAGTTATGAACAACATCGCACTTGCAATGGGGGCGCACTAAACAAGTCTCGTATTTCTGTTTCACTGGAAGAAGCTCAAGCCAAAAACAGCAGGTGGATTAGGAGTGAACACGACTGCAAACAACTTCGCATGGAAGAAGGAAGTAATCGAGCAGTTGTTTGCCAAAAAGCAGCGACGCTTAAATGTCCAATCCAACCGGAGGTCTTTGTGGCAAAATATCTTGGACCATCAGTTAAAGCACCTCAATAAACAGCGTAGCGTTTCACTTCCAAGAAGAAGCGGAGAAAATTCGGTGGCAGTGAACGATCGACGTTCAGTGGAAATTCAACCTCAACATTTCCATTACATACAAACAGCAGTGGGAGTGAGTCACCACAATACAGCAATGAGCATAAACAAGCACTGAAAAATTAGTTGCAAGCAATAAAACAAAACATCTCAGTTTTTTTTTATTTTTTTTATTGAATTGAGATAATCAGTGTTAACGTTGCTGGATTGAAACCAAGAAGGAACAGGGCGCCTGGTGTACCAGTGTAACTTTTCCTTTATTTTTTCGTTCAGATATTTAATCGTTCAATTTTTTCTGATCAAAATGAAAAAAAACTGTTTCCTTTGAAGGCCACGCTTTCTCCCTGGTATGCGACATAAAAATGCGGTAAATACGGTTTTCGCTTAAACTTCCTCCTAAACGAAGCTCTTTTCAGCGAAACGTTTTTGAAATCATGATGTCATGGACATGGCGCTAACCAGGTATAAACACAGAGGTTGTTCCGTTGACGTAATAATCAACAAAATCAAGTTACTCTTAACAATTAGTTACATTAGTACCTTACCAAAACGCAGAACAGACGTTGAAAGTGTTATTGATTATTTCGAAAAACAGTCATTTATGCTTAGATTTGGTATTTTTGCTTACAATCTATCGCGCATTGTAATGAAACGCTAGTTCGCCGCATGTTGCTGCAAGCTGCAAGGCCAACAACAGGCTTCGTCGCTCCTGATATCTAGAAGACAATCTTCTTAACCAATCGCACAGGTTGGACTGCCCCTCGACGGCAATGATAAGCGAGAACACCCTCGACGGCAATGATAAGCGAGAACACTTAAACTACCCCTTTATCTCCGGCGAAGTTCATTCTGCGTTAGGGAGGAAGCTTCGAGAAGGTTTATCGCGAGACGCAAACGAACCGAATTGGTTTGGTTTGCTCTCCGACCGGTCGGCCGCGATACCTGCTGCATTTCGATTTTCACCCCTCGGTTAGTTCGATCGCGACGTAGTGGAACATTCCTCCAAACTTTTGAATTGCAGAATTTATAAAATGTCCCAGGCAAAGATTTCACAGCTTATTGTATAGGTTTCCTTTCGATGCTCGCCGTTTGAGCGCAATCCAACACGGCGCAATTGCCATCCAAAACATAACGTTTGCTGCCTCGACGCCATACCACGGTATTGCCCACTCAACAGCAACTAGCTTTGTAGAAACTTCTCTTAAACTTTCGCTCATTTTTCGTGGAACCGTTCCCATTTTTCGTGGAACCGTTCCCATTTTTCGTGGAACCGTTCCAACACGCTCAGTTTGTTTTAAGTCCAGCGATGATCAAATTTAAATTTAGAACAACACGAGACTGTGCGGTTTCTTATCTGTTTGTCTGTCGGTTTCCTAAAAATACCGCAAACGTTTCTAAAAGATACGATCGTTTCAACACTTATCCCAAGCTACTGAACAAAACAATGGGAAAAGACGCACTCTTCTAAAGCGAATGTCAAAAAGTTTTCTTAAAACCGTTTAAACTGTAATCTTAAAAATGCATTTAAAAACATTTTATGAATAAAGTAAGAAGTTATGAATTAATGTACATTACCTAAAATGTAACTCGACCCACGTATATACGTCATCGCATGTGACGTGTCAGCTGTAGAAAAATACGCACATTCGCCCAAACCCAGGGTCGCTAAAACAGTATGGGACAATTTTTGACCAAATAAAATTGCGATTGGCAATGAACTTATGGATATGCTTATCGACGCTTTACTGACCACTGCTTTCTGCTTNGAGCAATTGCAAACCCTTCCATGCCGCTGTAGGGTTGACAACTGGGAGGGTTGTGGCTTACAGAAGGACCGTCAAACCTGCTGAACAGGAAAAGCAATTCGGTTGAACGTTGCTACAAGTTATCAATTTTGACGTCAGGGCTTAATGGTGCTGCTGTTTGATGCTTAAAACAAGCAAACCGTTATCAGAATGGAAGGAAATTCACAAGACAAAAGGTTGATGAGTGAACATGAAATTTGGTGAAGTTAGAAATTTGAAACTTAAAGTGAAAAAAAACTGACTTCGTTCATTTTCATTTGCACGACCGCGGTGTCGAGCAGGTTGGCGGCGATTTCCCGACTGACTGATCTTCATGACCAGAACCCAAAGTGCTTTAACCTCAAAATCATCTTATGTCGTTGATGTAATACTAAGCATTCATCCGTAACATTTCTTGCCCTTGGTTCTGGAGAGTGGTATCATTACAGAATCATGAAAAGTGATGACCAAATATCGCTGTAATGAATGATTGAAGTAATGGATGATGGATGGGCCGAATAGAGGGAAGAGGTCAAAGCCACGTCTCGAGCACTTTATGCACGCAGATACGACAGTGCTTGTTTTTAACAAAGCTGAAGTAATGAACAGACCTACTGTATTTACCGACACCGAGATGGTCGCGGATATGTCCCCAACAATAAACATTGAGAGGTTTGAGTCTGGGCTAGGTCGTGGTTAGTGTTTGTCGTGGTTGGTGGTTAAGTGCTGCAGTTTCTTGCCACCATATTTGTTAATTATTTTGGGGATACCCTCGCTACGCATCTGCCTGGGAATGCAAAACACGGCAATGACTTCACTTTCTACAGCAAATGGGACTTGAACCGACAGAACCAAAAACCTCACTAGCTACGTAAGTCAAATATTTTATCATTATACGAAACAAATATAGCTTATTATTGCAAACTGAGCTGCCATTCTAATGTAATTTACTCGCCCGGCACTCGAGACATCCAACCAGCACTGGAACATACCAGAGTGTGGCCAAAATTTGCAAGAGGGAAATAGACCGCCCATGACACCATCCTGTCTACTGCACACTGACTGCTGGTCGTCTCGCCAGGCAGGGAGGCCAAGTCGTTGTGTCAAAGACGATGACAAGAAGGTAACAACAGGACTTCGGATGCGTTGAAAGATTGTAAACAAATGCTGGAATGATCGGTCATGCGGAACCTGTCCTGGGTGAAGCGGCCTCGCGATTAACAGTCGCTGGCTGATTGGCTGATTAAATCCGATGCGAGGAGGCAGACAGCAGATGGTGGTCTGAGAAGAGATCAGATAAACAATAATCACCTCACGCGTGAACGCGCCGCGACATGAACTGGAAGCTGTTTAACTGTTGACCTTTCAGTCGTCAACACCTTTGCTGCTTGCGAGCTCAGCTCAGCTCATGGAACGAAGCGGAAGACAAAAAAAGTGAAGGAAGTGATGAATCGAACGCTGAGCGGTGTTGAAAATACAACGCATTCCGCTTAACGCAATAATTACCACTTTGTACACAACAGCATTGGCTAAACCAACAATGCATACAAGGCAACGCTGAAGAGCTCAGCTGCAGTTTGCACGACAAACGTGCATGCAGTGCTTTCGCGTATGATGTGTTGTCGCTTTTATGAAACTTTTTTGACAGTAGGGGAGGAAAACACCATCAACGATGAAGGAACCGCGAAACTGTGCGACGTGTCCGTATCGCCAATTGCGGCGAATTTTTCTATTCTACACCCCCCTGCCGCGTCCGCTCTTTCACTCGTTTCCGAGGATCTCAAAAGACGTCGAATGTAGTCGTCGTTTCATTGCGTGACGGTGCGCTGCCGCAGCCTCACACCCTGAAACAGCCCGACAATAGTTCCTAGCCCGGCAGAAGTTGCTTGCCTCGTGGCGTCGCGCAATGTCGCCGAAGAATGCACTTTTTCCCTGCGACGGTCTCCGGTGACGGAGGTCGGCCGCCGCTGCTGCCGCGGTCGGCGTGAGCCCGGTGATAATCTGAGCCAGTCAGCGAAGCGGGACCAGAGGCTGGCTTCGGGCTGACGACGATGAACAAACACATCGCGATAAGCTTTCCGGGCGTCGCTCGTCGCGCTGCGCGATGCCTTTTAAGCCCGGTGTCATTTAACCAGCGCGTGAAACGCGAGCAAGTCACCACGGCGCTCGCCGTAACTCCCGTCTCGTACCTGCTACGTGTTTGCCAGTTATACATTTGCTGTTAAGCATACGACGCAAACTTTATAATTTTCGGCCGAACTTTGACCGAATTTGTAGAAGACATTGTCACATTTCAAGGAGCATTTTCAAGCAGCAAGTTCCACCGCTCACAGCAGCGCAAGCAACAAAACTATTGTTCTAGAGCTGTCCACTTCAAACGCTAAATATAAAAATGGTATCGGTTTAACGGGGCCGCTTTTGCTAACGTTGCAGTTGAAAGCAATAACCACAAGTCGACCGATGAGTCGGAAGACTCGAGATAGGGACCATGGAATTAGCTTCAACTGAAAAGCTTAAACTTAAAATGAATCGTTGAAGTATCGCAAATGCCGGCTTGCATGTAATCACACTCCAGCATGGGTTGTCGCGTACGGCGAAATAAAACGAGCTTGGCAGAAGTACCTCATGTGGGCAAGTGAGTGGCACTTCAACGGCGGTTTATAGTGAACCCGAGTCACTTTAATAGCAAAACGCCGCTCTGATAGGAAGCTTGCATTGGGCTGATGGTCACCATTGGCAGCAACAACCAGCAGGACACAGCGCAGGAATGTCGCTTTCCGCTCACTCCTCACCTTGGCGTTAATCTTTCTTGTGGTCAATGACTGACTTTCAAAACGCGTCAGCTAAGTCCCGAATATAGCGCCCGTGCGACAACAGCTCGCCTCTTTCAAACAACGACGATACGCGTCAGCGCATTGCTGAAACCCGCACCTTCCCACGTATCGAGCGGCTCGGGCGATACGAACTGCACTTGTCTGGGATGTGCTGAACACTGCCAGGAGTAACAAGTACTGTAGTAGGTGGCCGTGCGTACGAAGAGGCAAAACGTATCGACTCTTAAGCGCTAAGTGAAGCACATCGCAGGTACTGACGGCGATAAACGCATTAGGTTGCAATTAAATTTCGAGTTTCCTTTTTGCACAGGCCGCTGTTGTTTAAAACTTGACTACGAGAATTTAGCAGCATCGCGACGAATCACGAGTTATCAACTTTCCCGAAAATTTACGATTTATATTCCGAAACCGAAGGTGGTTGATCACACCACTGACCTACACGTTGATTCACAAGAAGGCAGAGCTTACAAATCAAATCAATGTTCCATGGGAGATCGATCACCAATGGCTTAATGAAGCTCGCAACCAGCACAGCTTGAAATATCTTAGAGCGGCAAAATACCTACAAGCTGTGCTCGCAACCAGCACAGCTTGTAGGTATTTTGCCGCTCTAAGTAAAAATGTCAAAGCGGGCGAGATTACTTCATACGGTCTTCCTCAGGTATTCAATGTATGAATGCATTTTGTCCCCAGCAACAGTTATTTAATGAATGCATGTCAGATTTGTTTCGCCGGCCGTAAAACACGAATAACATTTCGGATAGCTTTCGTACTCCGAGTGCATACCTCTGCCAGCAAGACACTGCAGTATTGCCAAACTTGCGGTTTTCCCGCGAATTCGGGCTTGGTTTTTGACTTGTGGGTTGCCTGTTTTTGGCCCGTTTTCCTTTTGCGGGTTGCTTGTTTTCCTAATTTTGCGGAACTTTTGCTGTTTCAATGCACTGTGAAGTGCCATTTAGGCGCGTTTTTGTGGTAATTTACTTATTTTGGGCTTGTTTTTACGGATTTTCCTGCTTGTTTGTTTAATTTACCGGTAAAACGCATTTTGGGCTTATTAGTTCAGATTTGCTTGCTCGTTTTTGTAAATAACCTACCTGTTGAGCTAACGGCATGCACGCGCGCAGAAGCGTTGCGAAGGCGTCACGCTTTTTCACAAACGAGAGCTAACCAGCTTAACTGTCCAGTGCTATTCTGTATTCTGTTCCAGAGATTGTGCCCGAGCGAACAGTGTTAAATTCCGTCATTTATTAGGTCAGATACCCTCACACACCGACAGCAGGTCAGGTGCATTACTTACCAGCAACCAGAAATTAACCTGCTAGACACGAGCGCATCAACCGCATACATTCATGCAATCATTGTGGATGACATTCTCTAATAAATTCGGGTCCCAAACTTGTAAACGGTAATTAAAGTTACATGTCTATCAAACAAAACCTTTGAGGAACTTGAAAACTTGCGTTCGCGCAAGCCTCAATAAAACCTTGATGTGTTGAAAAGGTAGAATCAACTGATTGTGGCGTCACAGACACATCCAAATTCGTTTCAAGTTTTCTGGCAACACCGCAGGAAAGTCCTGGGCAGAAACGTTCAGTTCCAGCAGGATCTCATTCTCTCGTTGCTTTACGAACAAAGAAAGACAAGCAGCAGGGCAGAACACTTGAAGCGCAGAAACGATAAAAGTGTTTGCTGATGAAAAGCATGGGATCGCATCAGACACGCTTGTCGCCTGTTCCACTTTAAGTGCTGAATGCGAGATAAGGCCAGCGGATTAACTGGCTTTAGCGACCAGCCAGGCAAACACTCCTCGGAGAAAGGAAGAAAAGATAAATGTTCACTTTACGCTCTCAGCGAAAGGAGCTCCCTGGTAAATCTTTCGCTGGCCAAGCTTGTCGCGCAGAAATTGGAAAGGCTTTCTGCACTGCGAGCAAGCACTGCACCGGCCTGTCGCTGCCACGTCCCTCGGCGTGTTGGGGGACAGCGGCCCCTTTGAAGCGCGGATTGCGGGCTGTTAGTGACGACAGAATGGGCAGCGAGCAGCAAGTGCCGCTCGATCAGGGAAACACCCGAGGCTCTTGCTCGGCTCGTCGCACAGCAATCCAACGACGTCAACTTTTACGAATTAAAATTTATTTCGACCGGTAGGCGGACGTGACGTCGTTAGGGAAACGTAGTTGTTCGCCGTCGTTCAAAGCGCGCTTTTATCACAGCAAGCAACTTGCGCAATAGTGTATTACAAAAGAAAAGACGATGATCTCGAGCAGAGGTGGGGAACCTGTGGCCCGCGTGAAAATTTAATTTGGCCCGCATCAGAATTTGTTACCCATATGAGAACACAACATCGCGTCAAAACGAAACTTCATGGCAAGCAGACACGTAGGCAGTTAACTGAAGAGAAATTTCTTGAGTTTTCTCTCCTTGTTTTCCTTCGGAAGATAAAGGTGGAATTTTAAGATTAAATCAATTAATTTGCGACCCGCTTATCTGCCAAATTACTTTTTGAACCATTCCATTTTTACCCCTTACTGACACTTATATGTCAGTTAAAACAGACATCAATGCATCCGCTGGTCAAGTTTTTATTCCCGCGAGTCAAAATAAAGTTTGGCGCTCCGTGGTTCGAGCCAACGCGGTGTCGCCTGCCCAGCAGTTAATCTCGGCTGTTAACAGCGCGGTTTTGTCTCGAGTTTAAATCGTTTTTTTAAATTTAAATATCTTCGACTGTTTTGGCGCCCCAGCACTGGCCACGTCTTTCCAAAGTGCGGACTACCATTGATTGACTTGATTGAAATTCTACGTCAGCTGAGACTTAGTTCCAACGGACCATTTGAGTTGAGAAAACAATACATCGCAGCCTGCTCTTGTCCGTAACGTGCGAAAAAGAAAAGATATTCAGGGACAGGCAAAACATAAATGATGGGATGTCAACCTATTTTTAACACACTGCAATACGTTCTACGCAAGATCAATTTCCAACGACAGCAATTTATCAGCAGTCGGGCTGCCTCTTTCGCCCGCTGTGATATTTCGCAGCACGTGAGCTTCCACATCAGCGGCGAGCCGCAAAGTTGACCGTCAATAGGATGCAATTCGTTCTGGACAAACTCGCAACTACAGTCAACCCGAAATTCTGAAGATCAGCAGTGGAAAGGTTCTGTGCGCCGCAAATCCAATGATACGCAGCCTCATGAATCATTCACTCGGCAAAGACAGAATTATTTAACGCTCTGCTTACCGTCGACGGGAAAGCACACAATCGTTGTTCGCAAAAGCACCGCAAATTGCGTCGCAATCAAAGAGCTAACTCTTCAAGTCGGAAAACACGCCACTTGTTGCGCAAACTTAACCGTTCAAGCCAGTAACACCCATCATGGCGTTGTTGTTGGAGTGGAAAGCGTGAACGACAGTTAGTAGAGAGAACGGCTGACGCGCTGGTTCTCCTCGGCAAGCTCGATTCTCTCAAAGCAGGCGCGCTGTCCGTTGACTGCTTTTTTCTCAACCGCAGACGGATTCCGGGCTTGCGTATCGACATTCGCTTCAGTGGTGAGTGGGTTAAGGTTTTTTCAGTCACCTGTTTACAGTCGCGCTCCAGANGCAACCACATACATTGCTCTCCTTGTCGCCGGGCAAGCCTTGAACGACGAGCGCATGCGATGCAGTGCTCAAACACGACCTTTGACACCCTGGTCTTTCGCAAACATCCACGCTTTTCGCACAAATCGTCGCGCAGCGTGTGTGACGTCGACAACCGCCGCTGCCGAAGTCGCGCAGTTTTTCGTGAAAACCAACAAAACAACATCTTAACCACTGCAAGACGAAACAACTTTAAAAAATTGCGCGCAGCACTTCTAACGCATGAGCGACCCTGGTCAGGTTAAATGCATCAGCAAAGGTTTGTTGCGCTTTCGTTTGCCCCTGAACCAAGATCAGTTAGTCTTTGAGTGAAGGATTCTAACTAAACGCGGGCATGTACAGATTCAGTGACAATATCAATCATGTCCCTTTCCAGGGAACTCACGCACACGCGATGGGTGGAGTTTGATCTGAAAATGGTCAAGTGTTTGACAAAGTGCAGAAAACATGGCGCAGAAGACGGGTCGGTCGGCTTACCAAACAAAGCACAATATATTTCAGGTGCAATTAAACACCAGGTGTTTTACACGATCGCAAGGTGATTGGAAGAATTATATGTCATAAGGTTAAAGTTTGCTGAATAATGCAGCATTGCAGCTTACGATTTCATGTCACGGTCACGGCTGTGTTGAGTTGGCACGGAGTTAATCGATTCAAACCACGCAGGGTAAGAACAACGGATAATATTTTCCACAAGATCTTTGATGCGCTCTACTATTGAACTGTTGGTTCAGGCATGGGCCAGTGGTTAGGAACGTCACGACACTGTCCGTTCAGCAGCCCCTTGAGCGACTGACATATAATCAGGCATTTCATGTGAACTTGAGCTTCATTCTGACCCGCGAGCTGCAGCGCCGTTTGCGATACGACTCGAACACGGCATCTAATTAAACCCGACCAAAAATCCATCGCTAATCCGCTCTCAACAAGCGCAGCGCTGTTACAAGCAGTAGCGGGCGCAGCACTTGGCCGACGACGTGGAGGCCGTTGTGCAATCGTCGATCGATAAAACAAAGTCTTCGCTGGGGAAAGCCGCTCGCTGCTACAAAAGCGAGCCGCGCGACGCGACCTCGCCATCGATCAAGCACCACCCAAGTCTCGATTACACCCGAGACTCGCGGCATCGAGTCGTCGTTTCGCTTTCTCGGCCAAACAGCGGGGAACGAGCACTTCGCAGGAATTAAACTGGAACTAAGGCGCCGTCCTCCGTTCATTCGCGACTGGACATTAGCTCTGCTTCGAGGTTGACTTGCCAGCCAGCCAGCAACACAGAAACCTCGACGCACCGAAAAATCGCTTTGGCAGCGTGTGACATCGATGTGCTGTCAAAGGCCCTTGAAACGACTTGCGGGAGATTGTGATACTGCAGTGCAAGGACTTTTACACATGCTTTTGATCACAGTCTATGAAAATATTAAACGTTTAAACTGTGCAAAAGAACTATCCAAACAGCGCTTCTGCAAGACGCGCTTGTTATTTGAAACTGAGCGATTTCCCGGTTCGCCCCTCTTCCGGATTTTTGTCGCTATCTTAAAAACATTGCTAAGGAACAGTTACAGCTCAAAGCAGCAGCTTCGAGTAAATTCACTGCTACGCAGTGCTTGCTTCATGGAGGACCTCGTTGTTCAAACCAATGTCGCTTTGAGGTTTCAACAATCATCTGTCAGCACTTGAGCATTTCACGCGTGAAGTGTTACGTTCATTTCATGAAACCGCCACCACTCAAGAGGTAACCTCTCGCGAAGAAACTGAAAACCACAGCATCAACATTCATTCATTCCAAGCAACTTCAGGTTTGGACGACCGACAAGAAAAATCGACAATGATTTTGACACTGCCTGTCAGGCTAGTTACAAGACTATCGTATCGACATGATGACGATGGTTCAGACAACCTTCTATTTTAAGCAAATAAGATCAAATAATAAACCTTCAAATTCCACCGACCTTTCTTTAACGTTCCCCAAAACTAAGAAATTCACCAGGAATTCAGTCTTAAGTTAGGTTTACAACTAAATAACTTTTTCGGTCCATCGTTCGGCGCATCACAAATAAAACATCGTCGCGACTTTTTCGACGCAAATCATTGCTTACGAGAAAAGCTGGGTTTCTACGAAGTTTTGAAAATAAATTTCCAGACATTTCCAGACCTAACATTTCCGTATGGCCTACCCAGGTCAAATTCAGGCTGTAATATTTAACACGAAATAAGTA
>JGI24158J21664_10003833_pt1 | contig 19100 bp, 12 predicted proteins | sample Ectturendosymbi3_FD_21664 | JGI IMG/M metagenome (IMG submission 21664)
GACTGCAGGCTCACGTAACTTTGGTAGAAAATCTAACAACATATGGTTACATGCTTAGATGCAGTCAGATTGTTTGTAGCCTATTCGTCCCTATTCTTTGAACACTATAATCGCATTTTATTCTGTGAATGAGTGATAGAATTTTGCTGTATCCGTTTGATCGATAGTGTGTCATGCCACAATGCTTTCGCATTTTACTTAGACTTGGCCAATTTAGGAATTGGCGCCCTACTATGCAGTAGTTTTGTAAAAAGTGCTACGTGTTAGTTAACTTTAGTGTTAAGAATGTGTCTGTAACCCTGTGGTTCTGTCTTCAATCATCAATGAAGTTGCAAAAAGTGTCTGTAACCCTGTGATTCCGCCGGCTTCAATGCCTTGTACTACGTGCTGTTTTGTCTGTTCTTATCGACCTGCCTTCTGCACAGTGTGTNTGTTCAAACTATGGACTTTGTGTCTGCTCACAAACAAATAAATGAAATTANTAATATGTTTGAAACTGCAGAAGTATTGCTCTAGTTTNTCATCATTTCACCTGCAATTTATAACTTACAATTGCAGGATTGAAAATGTATATTTGATGCAAAATCGATTTTTAGTAGTAAAGTGCTTTGTGAGAAGATTTGATTGTTCTTATTTTACTATTGTGGTACTCTTTGAAACTTGGATATTGATATCGAGTGCAGTCTGAATCCTTGCAGAGTTATGAAGGCACAGTGAACATGGCAGGCAGATTACTCAAATTCCCTACTTTACTTCTTGTATATGTCAGTTGCTTCTCAAAGTAAAAGATTAAAGTGGCTATTAATTTTTTTGTAACCTTCAGACCTAAACCTTTACTGTGAACCCTGAACCTCAACACTAAATGCTAACCCTAACCTTTACCTTAAACAATATCAGCAGTAGTAAATCCTAACCCTAAATCATAACCCTAGCTGTAAATCTAAACTCGTGTCTTATCTCTGCTTTTCGAAAGTTTTTAAGAATGTACAGCATGACTGGTTCCAGAACTCTCAACATATAATCTTGTGTAGATTATCAAAAGTGTCGTGTGCACTATCAAAAAATGAATATATTTGCACAGCAGCACCAGAGTCACTTACCACTTGACCATGCTGATGGTGCTGTGAATGTCTTTAATTTGTTTTTTTATCTGTCACAAAACTGCATACGAGTTATTGTTTTTTAGTTCTTGGAAACCGGAAAGTGGATATGATGGTGGCAGGGTTGATTGATTTAAGTCATTTGATTTAAATTATGATTTAAATCAAACAATAAAAATAATGATTTAAATCAAACTTTAAAAATAAAAAATTTCATGTTGTTTTAGAGCTTTTTGTGATGTCTAAAACATGTTTAATTAGCATTCTGATAGGTTTTCACAGCTTATACAGCACGAGTTCCCAACCGTTCTCTGAACATGGACCCCTTCAGTGTTTCGATAGATGAGCATGTACCTCTAAAATTTCCTATGACAGAAAGCCTGAGTAAAATACTAAAATTCTGTTGATTTTATGATAGAACTTTTAGAATCTTGAAACTATAAAGGTGTATACTCCATTTTCATGTCTCAAATTCAGTTTGTTGCAAATGTACAATAAATGTACCCTGCAGATGGCAAATATACCCCTAGGGGTACATGACACCAGGTTGGGAACCTCTGCCATACAGTATTAGTGTAGAAGGCCAAAATTCTTATGGCAACACAATTTGAAACCATTTGAAGTTTTATCAATCATAGCAACTGTGAGGTCACAGATTCCATGTCATTTGACAGCAAAAATGACATGTGGACTGAAATAACTAACCATTGCAGATTCAGAAGTCATAAAGGCCAATCTACACTGAGGAGTTGCCAGGAGTAGCCACGCACGATTCTTTGTTTGTTTTATTGTGCCCAGGAGTTGCCATGCGGAGCCGTGCATGAGTGCAGAATTACCTGACGCAACAAAACAAGGAATCATGCGTGGCTACTCCTGGCAACTCCTCAGTGTAGATTGGCCTTAAATGTTAGAATGCTATACGTTTGAGAGTATAGATTGGCATAAAGTAAAAATTGCGTTTAAATTCCATCAGATATGAGGGAGTTGACTGTAAACATAGTTACAGAACATATTTTTGATTCATGAAACAGATATATCATTATTATAGGTCCTTAACATTTTATGCATGTATGCCATGAGTGTCAATGAAATTACTAAACTGGTAGTTTCAGTATGGGCATTTCAATAAATATTTCATTTTGTACACCGGTATGGGTGTCACGAACTTATTTGCATTTAAAAGGATATTGCATAAGCGCAAAAAAAAACTTTGTATGAAAGTTCAGCTATTTCAAGTCAGGGTTGATTGATTTAAATCATTTCATTTAAATCAGTGATAAAATCAACAAAAAACATATGAAACTTTGTGTGGTTTGTATGACACATTTAATTGGTATTTTAATTGGTGTCACTTATTATTGAAGAAGGCAGTGATTTCTTATGACAACAAAAGATATAAAAGCAATTAAAGTTTTATCAATCACAGCAATTGCTGCTGTACTAGAAAAACACAGCACAAAAAAGTCATATTAAAACAAACTCTTTAAAATTAAAAATTACTGGTTGTTTGATAGCCACCCTCTACACAGTAAATCAAAAAAATCATAAAAATAAAAAAAATCTGATTTAAAAAAAAAATCTAATTTAAATAAAAAAAATCTGATTTTTTTGATTAAAAAAAATATGATTTTTATCAACCTTGGATGGTGGTTTAAACACTACCATACTATTTTATCCACTTAAACTGATTGTACCTAGCTAAAATTTAGACTTCATTTGTCAATTGCTTGTTTGTCAGTTCTGCTGAAGAATTGAAGAAGGCTAAATCACTTTGATAAAACAAGCTGTAGAAAATTGACTGAGTCTAGAAATAAAAAATTTGATCCGTCGTACCCTATCTTATGCAATCCAACTCTATTACTTAAATATTAAACATACCAGATCTTCAGACGAAAAACCAGAAACTGAAAAGGCTTTCAAGACCCAGAAATAGGGGCAGCGAGCATGATTCTTGTTCTGTCTCAATAATGTCTGGCCATCATGTTGTGTCATAATACCACAATTTTGTCATATTTGCTAATGCAGGTACAACACACATGACTTTTAATGCAATAGATAACAGCTCTGTGTTGATGTAGCTTTCAAGTTAATGGTGGTATGATGTGCAGAATAAAGGTTGATAAAACTATAACTCATTTTTAAATTTTTTACAAAGCGATTTTTGGACCCCTGTTGAAGTGGTGCCCATGGCATAAGTCAGCTGCCATGTCACATATGTGTCATATGCTATTAAGTTAAGTGTATACCATGACACTATGAAAGACTTGCTTTGATTTTCAGAAAAAAATTTGCATTATGTTCTCATTTTCAGAGATTTCATTAGGTCCAATTAAAGTAACTTCGACAGTACTTAGCCTAATAAGTCTTAGTAAACAAGAAAGTACACCTAGATATTTGTGTGGCTTAAATGCTACGCTTTTTTCGGCCTGTTGTAAAAATGTCTGTGGATTATTCTTTGGAAGCCTTTCAGCAGAGGGCAATGGTTGCTGAAGAAAAGCTGAAACTATTACGCAGACATTTATTAGAATTGAAGAAATCATCAGGCATGTGGTGAAATAGTTTATTAGTTTCAAGTAAACATATTTGGTCCAGACGTTGTTGCTGTAAGAATTCTTCCCATGTTGCATGAGAGGTGCCACTTCTTCTTTGAGCAACATTGCAGAATACTTTTAGCTGAAAGTGTTAAATGTGTTGTTAAAGTAATGCTTGTGTACTGTGTCCTACTTAGTTGATACTAATATTTCTTGCCAAAGCTGTGAATATGTGTTTAGAGATAAAATGAAGTTGTATGTCTACAAGGTTTTTAAATGATGCAATAATTTTGAAACCAAGAGTGAGACTAGCAATTTTTATATCCCAAGACTGAGTTCAGACTAAACTTTTGTCAATAGTATGTGTAAAAGCCTTACTCAAACATGCAAAAACGTGTTTTAGTCAAACATGTTTTATATCTTATCACTCCTGAATGGAAAGAAGGCAACTCATGGCCTGTGCACCACATTTGGCTTGTGAAACTGGAAGCAATGCCATGCAAAGGGTTGCTAAAAATGGTATACATTTATTTGAATGGCCTTCAAGGTCAAAATCAATGGCCTTCCTATGCTGAAATGCTCCTTATGTGGTATAAAGCAGATGCACTTTAAGAGTGACACTGACCTTCTGAAGTGCTTGCAGCCCATAAGAAATGGTTTGCTGTGACAGTGAACATGCCCACCTCTGCTATGCAGTAAAGTTGTATGGTGAAAGTCAAGCAAGACTAATAGATTTTCAGCTAAAGTTCATTTTAATATGCATGTCTGTTTGGGTATGTGATGGAACACATGATGTCATCCTGCAACTGAGTGTTGAGGTTGTTTGTATTCCATTATTCTGTTTTAAGATCAGTTACAATACAGTAATGTCCTCATAAGCCAGTACTAGGAACCAAAATTTTGTGACTTTTAATCTCCAAAAACATAATTACTTTTTGTCTCAACTAATATCTTTTAATAATTCATGACAAGACAACCAGCAGACTTGTGTGGAGTGGATATGTGGTTTACTGATCCCCTCATGTTCCTCAAAGACTGTTAGGAATGACAATAATTGAAAGCATGGACTCTGTAGTAATTCACTAAGCTAAGCACATATCCAGTTTTGAAAACTTTTAACACAAAAATTGCTATTGAATGATACATAAATTGGTAATACTACATATTGATGAAGAGAATTTAACGTTTGCCCTCAAGGTGATTTTATCAAATTCGTTTTGCAGTAAATGGGAAGAAAGAAGAGCTGCTTATGAAGAACAAAGAATTGAAAGAAAAAGTTGAGCTTTTGAAAAGTCAGCTCAAAGCAGCAGAAATTGCTAATGGTGTAATACAGGTGAGAAAGCATACTTTTTTGATTTTGATTGTGTGACCAAATGTATGTATATTGAACTTAGTCCAATTGACAAATGAGTTGAATATATCTGGATACAAATGGTGTACAACAGGGGTCTCCAAACTACAGCCCGTGGGCGAAATGCGGGCGGCGAAGCCATTTCATCTGGCCTGTGAAGCCGTTTTGTCAATGATGAAAAAAATATAATCACAAAAAATTTGTTGATTTGGTAGAATATAATATATCCCGAAACAATCACATTACGTAAGACGTCCGGTCCTCGACATGTTCTGTATTAGCTTATGTGGCCCTCGGACAAAAAAGTTTAGAGACACCTGGTGTACAACAACCAAAATCTTAAACCATCAAAGAGTCCAGCTGATCAAAGAAACGGAGCGAGCATTCAACATTTCAACCATCTATAAGCCTGACATAGCTCAATAACTTGACCAAGAGCAGACTAGCGTAAGGTGCAAAGCATTATGGCTAAGACTGAAACCTAGATGTGCGGGGAGACTAATCAGATTGAAGCCCTATTCTGTGCAAAACAAAAGAGAATTTTTTACAAATAATTAGGTTAATCAGTTATAATGTTAACTGGCAGATTGATTCAGTCAAAGCGATTTAAGGGGTCCATGTTTAAAGCAACGGTGCACAACCCGGCCGCATGCGGCCTTCGATAATGTAATTAGCGACCGTCCAGGCGTATATTGAAGCAAAACAAACGCAAGGCAGGAAGATCAGTCGACACGTTGCGTAACAATCTGGATGGTGATGTCACAAAGAGTTATGGAATGCATACGCAATTTATGTCTGAATGTGTCTTGTGTTGGTTGGCACTTGGCAGTATCTCAAATATAACTCGAACCTCATTGGTGGTCGTACTTCATATAAATAAAAGTAATGCGGTCGGCAATAGCAAAAGGTTGTAGACCCCTGATTTAAAGTGTTGTTGCGGCCAGTGGCCCAACTATATGGACAAGTACGTATGCTCTGGAATCAACGCATTGTAATAGACTGCTCATTGAGCCATCCTGCTGGAACCGTTCACATGTTCACATTGCGTTTGTATGTATCACGTGACTTAACAGTCACGCCTGGTGCTGAATGCGTTTTTCTGTTCGAATTTCTGCGCGTGTATTTACGACCTCGCAGAGTCTTACATGGCCTTTTTTTTTCGAGTAGTGTCGCGAGCGAGTTTGTTGTCTGACTGACCGATCGACCGTAAATGTTCCCGTTATGCGTTATTAAATGCGATGCAAGAGTCGAGGGCAACAAATTGTACAGTGTCACCTCTCAAATCCCTGCCTGCTCCGTGTCTCAAGCAGCCGCGAGCCTGTGTAACGCCTTCACAGGGTGAATCAGATTCACCGATTGAGCTTACGTGTTTGCAGAGTGAGACACGTCAACAAAGTGGTGCTGTGACCAGGATGTGAAGGTCGTGCCAGGTGCAGCCTTCACACAAAGAACGGGCGATCGGTGCGGTTCGTAGTAAAAAGGAGGGGATGTTGTTGCAACCTCTCCGCTGGCATTGCGTTGATTGTGTGACTCACCACGAGCGGGATGTGCGCGAAGAACAACACCGTATGTATGTGATGCGAACAAGCAATAATAGAGCGATCATGGCATGTGATCTCTATTGTTGCTTGCTGCCACAGTGTGAAGCTTTGCGCAGGCGCCGCTCCGGCTTTCCGATCGCAACAGTGTTAATAGACTTCGTGATATTTTGATTACCTCATACGATGATTACGACTTAATATCATTATGCTTATTGCAGTGTCCCTTCTTGAGGGGTTGGTAACTTTGATTAGGTATCTGTGACCCACAAATGTTTAAGAGACGGTGACATAGACAAACTAGTGTTTGCAAAATATTTAGTTTGGTAAGTAAGAAAAGATTTAGGATCTCAAATTTTCTGTGCTTGGGTGCAGAAAAGTTACAATCAAGTCTAGCTCGTTTGTTCAAGGACGAGAGTCAGCCTAAAAGTTTTGACACACTGGGTGAAAAGGACCAGAATGTTGTCTCTAGAACTGCTGTTTGTGGACACCGACTCCACACTTGTAGAACTTATGTAGCACTGGTGATTGCGTGCATTGTCTTTATCATAAAATTTTAGTGTTTGCCCCAGGTTGTTTCATGCAGCATTTTAATCTTTGTTTATTATGGTATTAGACAGTGTGTTGGATGAGGTTGCATCAGGTGTTTCGATCTGCAATTGTGGAAAGTAGAGCAAGCTTATTAAAAAGATGTTGTCTGGCAGTGGAAGCATTACCTGTGGAATTTTTATTTTTTATTACTTGCCCCACTTTTATAAACCAAGGTCGCCATAGTTATTATGGCCAGCATTTCATTCTGAAAATAAACTAGCAAACATTCTCTGGTCAACAACGTGTTTTGACATACGCAACAGTACTGGCTACAGATTATGTAATATCAACCACGTTTTTGTATGTCAAAAAGTAAACTGTTTTGTAAGTCTCGATTTGTTGGCTGACCAGCTCAACTGCTCATGCTGTACAAAGTTTTTGAATGATGTTGGTTATCAGCTCATCACTTGCTGCTTATTTTATGTCATTTGTAATGTGTCAGTGCACAGGAAATATAATCTCGAAAAAAGGCAAAGCTCGTTTTTTTCTGGAGAAAATATAAGGTTTCTATCAGTCTATCTTTCAATTAGATTTTCGATAGCATTTGATCAAAATGAATATGAATTTTTTGCGAATGGTTTCACAGATATATTGTCATTTGCGAGTTTGGAACATAAAAAACTCCATATAGCCGGTTTGTACCGGCTGGATGTCATGAACATAATCCTTAGGCCCGTAGTTGCGTTGGTTGCAAGACTGCTTGCACAGAAACCCTGTTTGTTAATGTTGGGATGACGGCGATTCGCCGTAGATCTGAGCAGGTTTGCAGAGTCGGAGGTAAAATATCCGGCTCCTACTTCCAAAATTACCGACTCCGAACTTTTCAAAATTTCCAACTCTGGACTCCGACTCCTCAACATCAAGGGGATGAAATTTGGCTGTTAAAATCAATGGAAATCGTTCTACACAGCAAAAAATCTCTATTTCAACAAAAGTTTCAAAAGAAATTGTACCATTTCAACAAGGATTTCCAATTTGGGAGTGTGATGTAAAAAATAATCCAATTGGACATCCGGAGTCGGACAAAAAAATCCGACTCCCAGTGTTGTTAGGAATCCGACTCCACCTAAAAACCTCCAACTCCTTACGACTCCGACTCCGCAACCCTGGGTCTGAGCCTGATTTCTCTTTTGTTGGGAAGGCTGAGATGAGCGCTCGGAGCGCCGCGGCGAATCACTAAGTGATAGATGATGCAACCTTTTGATGGAAATGTACAGGGTTCCTACGCAGTCTTGAAAAAGATGGAAAAAATTGTCATTTTCTAGTCTGGAAAAGTTTGGAAAGATAATATTTTTGGTTGGTTAGTATGGAAAAAGAAAATAACTTACCAGAGTGATCTTTTGACCAACATTCCGTAATATTTTATTCAAGATTGATATAATTTTACTTACATCATGTTAAATGTTACAGTGCGTGTATTTGATCTGGTAGGTCACACGGAAATGTAGGTGTAGAAAATGCCTGGAAAAGGTATTAAAAAGTCTGGAAATTTATTTTCAAAATTGCGTAGGAACCCTGGACGTAGAGGTGGTATCGCTGAGCTGTTGCCGCCTCACATAAATCTTGCAATTGTTCACAATAGCGCACGTTTAGTCTGGTCCTATTCTTTTCCAACATTGCCGAGCACAAAGCTGGGATCAGTACCAGGTCTTCGGTACGACTCAACCATCGCAAGCACCTCATTAGTACCAGTCTGGTTAAGAAGAGCAGTTTCCCATGTCCGTGTTTCGTTCTTTGCGTGTACCAAATTTTCATCCGTCAAAAACTCAAGATTGTTGCGTTGAGTGCAGGTGGCTTTGCCTTCAGAATCGGAAACAGTGACAACAAAACCAACTGAGCCGCTGGCAGAAAAACAACCTGTCAAGTCTCAGAAGAAAACTGCATCCGCAAAAACCAATAAAGGTAAAAAATGTTTTTCTTCGTTTTACGAATGTCAAATATTTTGAGTTATTTCGACTTGAAATAAGCGTGCACGGCCTACTAATCAGGCTGGACTGTTTCTCTCAACAGGAAAAGCTTCTTCTGAGAGCAAGCCCAAAGCGCAAAAACCGCCAGGAAACACTGTCGTCGACGTCACGCGACTTGACATGCGCGTAGGGCAGATCGTCAAAGTCGACATCCATCACGACGCTGATACGCTCTACGTTGAACAAGTCCATGTCGGAGAGGAAGCGAACCGCACCGTCGTCACCAGCGCTCGACATCAAATTCCTATAGAGCAGGTACGACCATGTTACATCGGACTGATCTCGATGCGTTCAGCTACGTGAGGCTGTCAGCGCAAACATGGGGGCAATGTGCTGCCGCGAGAGTGAAAGCGGTTTCTATTCGAACGTAACGATGAAGCATGTTTGTGTGATGCAGAAATGTACGGAAAGGTCGTATCAGTGTTCCCCTCCAAGAAACTTCTACACTGATCAAATGCTTGTTTTGTTGCGCGTTAAGCGCATGCCACTACGCAACCACGCAGACGCACGAACAGTGAAGTGTTCCCAACGTTAAAAGGGCTATGCGATACACCGTACTGAATTTGGAATGTTTGAAGTTCGCGAGATTGAGACAGCACTGCGCGAATTGTCTGGTGGTACTCCGCAATGTCGCACCTTAGAGGCAACGCTACAAGTCTTGCAGTACTGAAAGAAAAATATTGAAGAGTTTTCCGATGTAATCGCATATTGATATCGCTTGTTTCAAAGCGAAAAACTGCAGTCGAAGCCACCACAAGCACGATTGTACATATACTTTATTTATTATTTATCATTTGAAGGAAACGCGGCTATTCATGTTTTTTAGTGAAATCGACCGTATTTTTATAAGCCTAAAGCTAAATATTTTTGATTTTGAGACAGTTTCAAGCTAAATATCTCGCTGGAACATTTGAAACCTTGATCAAATGAATGAACATGCTTTTGTGCCCCGCTGAGCTCCTCATTCGACTTTTTTTAGCCGTTTACTTCAAAACCTGATGTGAGAATTTCTTCATTTTTCTCCTACTGCCTGATTCCTGAATGACGTTGAGTGAATGCAGTTGTAGCTGGTGTGCAGTTTCATCATTATGTTCCTCTCTCAGGGTCGGCTGCGTTTATCAACTGGCATGTATTGTGTAACGTGCTGTGACAAAACATTTGTGTGTTCTCGTACTCTTCGATTACTTTTGTAGGATGGACCGTGCAGCTAAATAAAACATGCAAATAAAATCAATAAATAAAATAGAATCTTATTAAAGCGACACTTTCTTATATTGGCGGCGCTGGTTTCAGTCAATAAAATCAGGCACGCGTGTCGCTCGTGCAACGCAACCCGCCTTTTTCTAGTTGCCCTCGACAACATGGCCCTTCCACCAGACAAGCGCAGCGTTCGTCCTCCCTTCGCCGCAATTGAGCCGCGACTGACTTAACGACAAAACGTTTTTCAGATGCGTGACCGGATGGTGGTGGTGATGTGCAATCTGAAGCCGGTGAATATGCGCGGCATAGTTTCGCAAGGGATGCTCATGTGCGCAGTCAGGGATGACGAGCTGGAGATACTCGACCCTCCGCCGGGCTCTGTGCCAGGCGACCGGATTACTTTTCAGGGCTATTCCGGTGAGATGAGTCACGGACCGGGGGGAAGCAGCCGGGAAATTTTCCCCCCAGAAAATTTTCGACAACATTTTGAAGGCGCCAAAAACTTTTTTTGGTTTGTCGGTAAAACAACAAATTGCAATCGTGTTGCCCTCGCCCCCCGGAAATATCAACTGGTTGCGTTCCTGCACAGACCGTTGTGTTCTTTGTATTTCCAACTGTAGTAGTAGTAGAACCGTAGCAGATAGTGCAAATTCTCTGCGGAGTTACGCGCAGTTCTAGATATCTGCTGGCTGTGCTTGATATTGGTGCACTAGAAGTGTTGTGAATATACTGCGCACTGGTTTTTGGCACTGACGCAGGTGGAAAGTTTGTATTGCTGCAGCGGCGTTTCAACCACTCCTGTGCGTGCTTCACTTCAGTGGCGTAGCCAGCCCAAAAAGTTTGGGGGGGCAAAATGTTTGATTTTAAGCGAATAACACTATTTTGTTTGGAAAAACGCCTCTCAAAGCACAAAATGACTATATGTTCTAAAAATTTGGGGTGGGCCATGGACCCTTTGGCCCCCCCCCTGGCTACGCCTATCCTTCACTTATAAAGGTTTTTGTTTGTATGGAATTTTTTTAAATGTAGAAAATGTCATCTAAGCAAACTCTCATGTCAAGAAATCAACCAAATAGTGAGAAGTGGAGTTCATGTGAACGTATCCAATCAAAGGCAGAACATGCATTTTATACTAACGACCAATCCCCCACGACAGTGTTTTTCAACCTTTTTGCTGCTGCGGAACTTTTCGCGAATGTTTGCGTTGCTCATGGAACCCTACGCAATGATCCAAGTGTCTATCTTACTTTCTGTAATAAACGAATTTCGTCCCAGGCAATTTCGACGGAACCCTCAGGTTCCGCGGAACCCCGGTTGAAAAAACTGTCCCTTACTGTCTAGTGATAAACTTAAGTGGCCTCTGGATGGTTGAATGACCCTTTTTCTCGTTTGTTTTATTTTGGGAGGTGTTCAACTGCTGCCCGTTGCCAAAAATCTTCCATTCTGGAAATATGTATCAATGGAGATACCTGCTCTGTTTTTTTATAAGTATTAGTAATAAATGATTGATTTTGTTGGCGAAAAGGCAAGTGCGTAGCGTCCATGAATGCAAGGCATTTACTGCATGCTTTACTTTCTGCAAAGCTTAATTATTTCACTAACTAAATATTAAAGCTTAATTATTTCACTAACTAACTAAAAATTAAGTTTCAAATCATAGACAGGAGGAAAAATAAAAAATATGAACATTTCGTGAATCTCAAGCTTTCTCACAAATTAAATTCATTCTCCAAAAAAGTTTTTTGGTCGAGCTTGTTTTTCCTATTGATTTCAGTAACAAAAATGGCAAACACGCATTCAAAAGGTGCGATTGAATGCGTTTCACCGAACAAGTTGTTTGAAAAGGCTTTAGGTTGCAGGTTAAAACAATATTTTGTTTATACTGTATCATGTTAAGTGCCTGATTTGGGTCCTTCGTTTGGAAATTTGCTCGGCAAAGTATGGGTTGTATTATTATTATGTATAAGTATGATTGGAACAAGGCAATTGGCAGTCACAGTGCACTGCTGGCACGCCACATTCATTTCATGTCATTTAGTGAAAGTGCTTGCCATTTAGTGAATGTGCCTCATTCTTCCATGACTTGAAGGCAAAAACATTTTTGCATCATCCAAAATTTTTGCACGATGATTACATGGGAAATGTCCAAGACATTAGATGAAATTCGCGTTATCCATCACTAGGCAACTTTTATCTTTCGCGTTTTTTGAAAATATTTGTTGCCTACGGTGTTTTTTGTAGTAACTGCTGTATTTTCGTTTAAAAATCGTTCTACTTGAGTTTTATGTTCTCTTCGCAGGCGAGCCGGACGCCATACTGAATCCGAAGAAAAAAATCTGGGAAAAAGTCAAACCCGATCTTCACGTAAATGAGGAGGGCGTCGCATGCTACAAGGGGGTGCCGTTCACTGTCAGAGGAAAAGGACTTTGCAAAACGCAGAGTATGAAATCTTGCGACGTTAGATAAAGTCCGGTGTCCGGCATACGGCGCGGACCATCAGCGAAAGCCATTTCCTCTCCGCGCCGAACTGGGGTGGGGCGATGAGACGGGCAGTTGCGTCTTGATGTTCTGTGAGGTGTGGTGCTTGTTACGTGCAACAGTGGTTTGAAAAATGCAGCAGCGCAGTTCTATTTCCAATGGGTCTTGCATTCTGCGAGAAGGTGTTTTTGTGTGAGTTCAAACGGTTGCTTAGAAACCAGCAAAGTTGAACAGCAGTTGTGGGCGATGCGGACAATGCCATTGTAGCGAAGTACACAGCATAGTTGTTGACAGGCTGTTTGTGTTTCTCTTGAAAGCGTCACGAAGCAGATCTTGAATGAATGACTAAGTTAATTTTAATTATTTTGCGACAATGTGCTGCAAACCATGAAGGTCCGCGTGGTGCTTGTTTTCGGTCATTGACGAATGGAACAAATGAATTGAATTAACAGGACGCAGGGGCGGGTCCAGCCAGTAAGGTTAGGGGAGCGATTTCAACAATATTTGGTAGCCAAGTCACATTGCTGGTTCTGCAATGCATAAGTACTCTGCTCTCTGTTTGTCAACATTTATAACTTATTTGAGATTCAAAATGTTATGAATCTAAACATGGACCATGCACCAGGAGATCAACAAGTCTCGATATTAGAGGTTTATGCATGCGTATTTCGGCTAATTCAAAGCACGATGCGCATGGGTTTTAAGCAAATTTCACTTAAGCACATGGTAACGTATTTTGCGCTGATGAAGGAAAATGTTTATCGCGACGCACTGCTTTGGCTGGTCTCGGGTTTGCTTCTTCGGTAACAGTGTTTTCTTAACTGAACGACAGGCTTGATTATGATTTTCTGCAAATTTTTTGCTAACATTTGCATTTCATTGCATCCCTGAATAATCGTCGTTATTTAATTGCCAAAGACCCAATTGCTTTTGTGAAGCTCGTTCAAAAATTGCTAGTTGCAAACTATACCAGCCTGTTATGGGTATTTGCGGGAAAATATTTGATAATTTTGCAACCAAATCGCACAACTTGCGAATGCTGTGTTGTGTGAATTAAATGAAAATTTTCAGAATGCCTAGTCCCAGAGTAAAGCAGAGTACTTGGACGTTGCAGTTTCTTATGGGGACCCTTAGAGTACTTCACGCATTGCAGTTTGTTGGAGCCCACTTCAAAAACAGAGTACTTGCACACTACAGTTTCTGTTGGGGGGCCCTTCATAATAGAGTACTTACGCATTACAGTTGCTGCTGGGGGCCCTTCAAAAACAGAGTACTTGCGCATTACAGTGTTTGTTGGGGGCCCCTTTGAAAGCAAAGTACTTATGATCTGGTTCGGAGTAATATATCAGTGGATAACATGTTTTTCACCAAAAATGAGGAAAATCTTCGCGTAAAACACCACGAGGGAGCCCTGAAAAGGGGGACTCGAGACAAGTGCCTCACTTGCCTCCCCCCCTGTGACAGCGTGGGCTCCCCCAATTGGGGGATGTGGAGGCGGCTGATACCTGCCCAGGGGTCCCCAACCTCTCTCTGACCATTACCCCTTTAGCATTTCGACAGATGAGCCTTTAACCCTAAAACTTCTCATAACAAAAGACTCATTGAATGTATTAGAACTATAATTTTAAAACATTTGGAAATAAATGATGTATCCTGCAAATGTGTTTTTCCCTTGTGCTGCTAACCTTAAATGTACCCCTTCAAATAGGCAAATGGGAACCCCTGCTCTAGTCTGTGGAAACATTTTTTCTTAGTAAGGATACACTGTAGTGTTTATATCATAAACTCTCTTCTCGCAGCTAACTGTATGTGCAGTTTAGCACCGTATTTATTCGATTGTACGCCGCGGCTTATAATGTTTTTTTTCCATCATTTCATGCGACTTACAATCAAGGGCGGCTTACACATTTTATATTTTTTCACTTTATCGAAGGTATCGCATGGGCGGATCCAGGGGGGGGGCTAAGGGAGCTGAAGGCCCCCCTAAATTTTTTCGGATACGTTTTCTGATCGATGGTTTTCGACACAGTAACGTCCAACGGGGTGCTTTGTTTGGATTACCTTTAAACAAACCATTTCTTGAGGGATATGGACGAAAATATTAAATGCAAAGCTTATTTTGCTCAATTTGGGCAATCCGAATGTGTTTATTTCACTATAAATGAAAGTTCTAATAAACACGTTTTTATATAAAGAAATATGGTCCCAATGTTATATAAATACATGACGTATTTACACTGCATATACGTTATATCAACCGTACGTACGTAGGCGTAGACAGGGAGGGAAGGGGGCTACGGCCCTTCCAATTTTTTTAGAATATCTAGTCATTCTGTGCTTTAAGAGGGAGTATCTCAAACAAAATACTGTTGCTCGCCGAAAATCAAATGTTTTGACCCACCCAAAATTTTCGTCTGGCTTTCAGGGCCGGATTTGACTGATGTGAGGCCCTAGGCTAATTCACTTGTGAAGTCCTCTCTCCCATTGTTGCGAGGAAAAAATGGAAAATGTAGCGAAACTTCGGAAATGACGCTCTGAAAGTACGGTAAGTAAAAAGTTCAATTTGCGAAAATCGGACAATGACGCTCTGAAAGCAGGCCCGTAACCAGGGGGGCGAAGCCCCATTGAAAAACTTTTGGCCCCGCTGGAAAAATGTGTTGGACACAGTTTAATAATATTGGACATAGTTCAAAAAATTTGGGCCCCTCTTGGAAAACTCTTCGCCCCTCCTGGTGTCCCAAGCTGGTAACGGGCCTGTCTGAAATTACTATTTAAAACAAAAACTGATTGATAGTTTTCCACTGATAGGCAGGTATTCTTGTCAACAAATTTCGTCATTTTGGCCGGACAATCGTGATGTGCAGGGGCGTAACGAGGTTAGATGGCGCCTGGTGCAAGAAACAAGTTTGCCGCACCCATGTTCGAACCTGAGGTCTTTCGGAAGCACATGTACTGTTTTGAAAAAGTGCCTGTGACATTTTTGGAACTTTTTGGCCCCCGCAGTGATTCGGCGCCGAGGAATCATGCCCCCTTGCCCCCCCTCGCTACGTCTCTGGTGTTATGCAATGAAAATCAAAACATTTTCCGAAAACAAACAAATTATCAAGTCCGAACGTCATGAACATCTGCAATTTTCGAACACAATATCGCACGGATCTTGCGCAGACTGCCAACAAAGGTTACTAGCGGCATTTCAGGTTTCTTCGTGTAGTTTTGTGTCACTTCCATGCCTGCCCCACACGTTTTTTCCGCGTGGACCTGTGTTTGTTTCGCTAATAATAAAACTTTTCGGATATTCAACAAGTTACTTTTTTAAGGTTAGACAAGTTTGAGAATAATTTCTGAATTGTTTTGGAGGTCCGCTTCTGCTCCGGAAACGTCCCAGTAAGCCTGGGTAATGGTGACAATGCAATTTAGCCAAAATGTGTATGGTTATTAACCGTGTTTGTTGAGAAAAGTTGCCTGAGCAGTAGGGTCTTCACTGCTATGCAGTCAGTAGACCTACACATCCCGATGAACTCGTCCTTGAGCCCCCCCCTAAAAAAATCCTGGATCTGCCTTTGTATAGATTACGCTCAGTCTTTCCTTGGCTACGTTTTGTCAACCAAACTCTTCTTTCGCATTCGATTTTCTGCAGCATCACATGCACACTGCACATCTGTTACAGGAGGGATTATGATAAACAGAAAGCAGTTGTAGTGGTGTAAGCATCATTAATACGGGAAACGCACGAGTACGCGAACGTAGCGAATGCATCTCACTCAGTGCCGGATTAAGGTAGCGCGGGGCCCGTAGCATTTCAAGAACGCAGGGCACCAAGTTAACAAAAAAACATCTCAACACCTGCTACTGTATATCATAAAGTGTGAGGGCAAGGCATCCGTGTTTCTAGCTTTACTCTCTGTATGCTCTGTCCCAGTGGTTCCCAACCGGGGAGGAATTCCTCCCCAGGGAGGAATTTCCACTTTATAGTTAAGTTACCTATTCATTGCACAGCAAGTGTTGTACTTCTTTTTTAAGTTGACACTGGCTTTTTCAAATTTTTATATCACTTTATATTTGTATGTTTTTTAGTGGACTATCACGACGTTTTGTTGACAAACTTTAAAGCCATTATATGACAACAAATCGTTCTTGTCTCACCTTTAATCAAGTGATTGTCATCAATAGAGACATAGAGACCATTGTTTCAATTGTAATTAAAATACTAGCGTACAAACTCGAACGATAAGCTACACCATGACAGGTAAAAGGCAGGCGAGAGAAAGAATATTTCGGAAGATCGAATATTCTTGCAGACTCGTGTAATAGGGAAGGAATGGAAAAATACTGTGTAATACGGGAGGAATGAAAAGTTCCAAAATGAGCAAAGGCAGCCTGAGTGTACCTTTCTGACCGCCAGTGTTGCCAGATGGTTGTGACCGAAATCTGCTAAATAGTGTCACTAAAACTGCTAAATTCTGCTAAAGGTCTTGTCACAAATTTTCAGCGAAAATCTGCTAAAAGCAGTAAAATTCTGTTAAAAAACTCATTTTTAATATGATTAAAAGGAACCTATAAAGTTATACAATCTACTAATTTTTCGTCTTGCACTCGCTCGCAATGAGCATGGGCTTAAAAGTCCGGTCTTGGCCAACACACTTTTCGGCCCACAATTTTCTATCAGTCAACATTTTGACTTTTTGAGCAACGTAACTGCAGCTTGCCTCGTTTTTTGTATGACACACAGTTCTTGACGATCTCTTTCAAATGGTTGCATGTTTTTATACAGTAGAATGATGCTCAGCAATAAATGATCTGAGCAACAGCTTCAGCCCTACAACTTTCTAAGTCTGGTCTTTGTAGCTTTGTGTTACATTAGGGAGCATGCAAAAAGTTCTTTAGTCTTATCTGAGTGCTTTTGCTACCAGTTATGCCTTTTAAGCTCACAGTACTGCGCTATGATTGCATTGTTGCTGACTTCGCAAAAGGCTTTTGTTGAATCACCAGGATAGGCAACAGGCATTGACCCAACTTTTGCAGTAAGTTCTGAATCTTGCAACCACATATGTCGAAACTTTTGCCAGCTTCGACTTGCCAGGAAGTTTTTTACCAGACAGTACTACTTACTAGCGTAACTGAATCACTTGGAAATATCGTGTCGTGGGATAAAAACGTATTCTACCAATGTTGCCTTTCAACCTAACGCGCTCACTAACCACACAAGCAAATCATTTAGGCTTCACCAAGCCATCGAATTACTTGTTACTATGATACAATCATCTGCTTCAAGCAGCTTCTTTGCATCATAATAACAGTTCCAAATAATTGCAGGCAGCTGGTGGTGTTTGTCCTGGTGCTACCCACTACCCAGTGGTGGTTCTGAGGGGGGTTGGGGTGGGCCATGGCTCCCCAGATTTTTGGGGGGGTTGGGGTGGGCCATGGCTCCCCTACTTGCTCCCCACTTTTGTGCTGAATTTCACGTTCAAGTTCGTTTGATTGACATACACAGCAAGTAACTTTCAGCCAGCAAAATTTTAAACGATTTGAAGACTTTCTGGCAACGGTTCTAACGATATTCACAAGCCTATGTTGGGTTTGATACGGTTAATCATAGCAAATCAATCTTCATTACAACGGAAAACCGCCATGCAGGAGAGACATTTATGTTGGCCCCAACTTTTTTCCTTGGCTAGGCAGTGTCCACACCAGTTTTTTCATTCTAGAATCGCCACTGGTGTTACCCAGTTAAAAAGGTCATGAAGAAGATAAGTATATTTCTTGATGAAGAAGCATGGGCGCAATTTTGTTATAAAATGTGGGGGGACAGCTTGATGTAAATCCAATATAATCATCGGGCCTATGCGGAAGTGAAAGTATGTATACACAGCTTCCAAATCTTGTTTTTAGTGGTGTTTTCAAAGTAACACTAATCATGCTTTGCTTTATCCCTACAAATGATTTAGAGATTAATAAACTTAATTTTGTTGTTGGGCATGGTACTGTAGTTCAGCTTGATTGCACTACTATCAGACTATACAAACAAGCAACGCAAGATAATAGAACGCATCAGTTGGGTTTTATCAGAGCTGTCAGTTGGAGTGCACAAAACGTTGAATCGCATTGGTCGCACGTGCATACCACTCTTAAGTAGAACACATCGATTTTCATGCATTTTATAAGAGGTGTGGGTTACAGCGTGATTTGATGTCTTGTTTAAGTTGCTTAACCTTACAAAGACGATAAATTGCAAGGTACGATATATATATTGCAAGGTATTGTAGCTAAATATTTTTCTTGCACATTTCTGCTCTCAATGCTACAAATCTTTGGCTACTGAGCATCATACATGCAGCCCCACCCCT
>JGI24158J21664_10003834_pt1 | contig 19099 bp, 9 predicted proteins | sample Ectturendosymbi3_FD_21664 | JGI IMG/M metagenome (IMG submission 21664)
TACTGCAAATAAGAGCACTATGTATACGAGTTACTATGATAAAGTATACGAGCTTCTATGATAGAGTTTTCACCTGTTTGCATAATTCGTCACTTCGCCTATTTCGTCACTTTTTTTTAATCCCCTTGAGGTGACGTATTAGGCAAAATCTACTGTAATTGCGTTGTTTGGGTGTACGATTGTTCTCCGTGTTGCATGACAGCATTGTTAAGGCAAATATGTTCAGTTCTACAATGATTTTACGGGCCTAGACGTTGAAGTTCGAATGCCTCTCCAATGCACAATCAGGAGCTTTGTTACCGTGTCTCTGCACAAGCTTGGGTAAAATGCTTTCACATCTGCCGCCACAATGCAAAACACTAGTTTTTGCTTTCCAGTTTCTCGAGTTTTGGTTAGGCGGTCTTTCCAATTGAGCAAGTCTCCAATGTATTGACGGCTGCCTTGACAAAATTCGTCTGGGCAGATTTTGCAAAAGCCTGCACTAATAGGTTTCGGTATCAATTCTAGAAATGCAATAATGCGTGAGGTGCTAATGTTCCCAGCAGATTGCAGCGAGTGCTCTGGTATGTCTTTGATATCAGCGTTCAAGAAATTCTGCGTGGTTAGCTTACGTGTTTTGAAAAGTGGGTTAACATAAGCCAGTGTATTGCAATCAAAAGCTTTGCCAATGCAACGTTGACCTTGCAGTACGAGTTGCTCTTGCATTTCATTCCAGCAGAGCCAATGGAAGGGCCCCCCGTATCCCCGGGTCGCAGTGGACCTGGTGAAAAGAGGCTCCCCAAATTTGACTGAGGACCTTTGTTACGTCATATAGACACCAGAACTGAACGCATGTGGAACTGATTTCACACATTTCCCCATCCAACATTTATATTTATCAAATACGTCAAAGAAACTGATCTTTCCACGATCCACAGGTGTTATCTAAGCCAACCATTGCGGAATGCATTGTGGATAGCTTCGTTGTCAACATTTGCCTTGGTAAGCTGGCAATGGTGTAGGTAACTTTGCTGAATCCACGTTGGTTGTAAGCACTTTTACTATAGTCTAGTAAGAGGTTATTCAGGAAAATTAAGTTGTATACCGGTGGCGTAACTAGAGGTTTCAGTCAGGGTGTGAAACGCAGCTGAAGGAGGTCCATTGGCCACCGTAGGAGGACCACTTGTCAAAACTCAGAAAAAAATGAGATTTGAAAGTGTATCCGGATGTGGATTTCTATACTAAAACACAAATCACCGGAAAAGAGTCTAAAATCCTTTGAAAAACGCAAAAAAACAACGCACTGAAAACTAAAAAATACTGAATACCGAAATATAAGCTACCAGGGGAGGGGTGGTTATTACATTTAGCTTGACAAGGGAGGTACCGAAACGTTTACGGAAATGTCGTTTACATCTAGTGCTTTGGCCGTTATTTTCACTATTATGCTATTCAACATTTCTACTTTCCATGTACCAAAGATGACTTGTCTACTTCACTATCCCATAATTTTTTCGACTCAATGAGAAATTAAAAATATTGTGGTTTAATTCAAAGAAGTTATAAACGAATGCCTGTTTTTGCGTTTTGATTATCAATGTTTGATCAACGACTGAACTAGATGCAATTCCACGCCTAGAGCTAAAAAATAAACAAGTGAAAAGGCAGACCGCAACTTACCTGCCGGACAAGGATTGGACATACGAACAGTACGATGTGATTTAATGTTTCTTGAATAACAATAACCGGCTATCAGTTCCGATCTATTTGTGCAAGAATGATGAAACAGATGACCGCATGCCTGCATATGATACATTACTGAAATTTCTATGCCTTTCATAAATACAAAAGGTTATCATGCCACGTCAGCAAGCTAAATAAAAATATACGAGTATAAAAAATTATGGCTGGAATAGCTTTACCACGACTTGGCTGCTAAAGAATTTCCATTTAATCACGTCTTACTATGCTTGCTATAGAGTACAGAGGAATAAAGAGAATCATTTTCGCTGAAAAGATTGCAAATATACCGTACATTAGTTTGTTGCAGTCGTAGTTCAGGCATCACGATTTTAAAACTGCTAATGTATAAAATGCAAACTGTTTTGCACGAACCAGCGGTGCAGATACTTCGTCACTCCACTTAAGTCTTACAAAATTCATGGATTTCTGCTTCCAAGTTTACTAACAGCCGAATTCACATTTCCACGATAATACAAAAATTGAGGTCAGTTTGCAACTTTTACGATTAATAGACGAAAAAGCGTATGACTTTACTCAAAAGAGTCAATGAAAAACAATTATTACAAAAAGTGGAAACAGTTCACGGCTCTCATGGGAAACACTGATATCTTATGTCAAACGCTGATGCTTATACATTGACTAGAAAAACCATTTACAGTGAAACCGTTTGCAAAGCTTTTTAAACTTAATTTTCGTAAAGGAAGAACAACCAACCTATCTAGCAGGTGTTGCGATCGGAAATCCCGAGCGGCATATGCGCAAAGCTTCGCACTGTGGCAGCAAGGAACAATAGAGTTCACACGCCATGATCACTCTATTATTGCTTGTTCGCGCCACATATATGTATGGTGTTGTTCTTCACGCACATCCCGTTCGTGGTGAATCACACAATCAACGCAGCACCATCGGAGAGGTTGTAACACAGGCTATTCCAATTTTGGCTAAATTCTAATTTTTTCAACACAAAAATATAGTTGAAGGCTGCGTGTAAGTGCTATGGCCAAATTAGAAAAACATTTGAGTGAAAACGGCTTTGAATAGTAAAGTACACAGAGCGCTGGCGTAAAACTTCATTTGAATGAAACGTTCGACTTGATGAGCCTTAGTTTATCAGAAAATTTTATGTGGTTAAACAGATATTTTCCAAAAAAAATTTAACACATATATACGAATAGCTGCGTTAGTAGGACCAATTGCTGAGAACTTTACCGCAGCCGCTTTTTACAAACCTGTGAAGTATGCATTAAGACTTTCGACACCAGGGGATTTCAGAGAGGAAGGCAAGATTAGCGTTGGTTGCCACTGTCGTGACCTACGTCGTAACGACCTACTGTAGTTCCTTTCACGTTATGACTGCCATAAGCTGCGTTCTTATCAGACAACTTTCCAGCAAACCATTGTATCTAGATGAAATTTGTGCAATGAAGGTGAACTTAATTTTTTTGAGGTGAAAAATCCAGACGTGATCAATCATCAAAGGCAAACCGAAGCACCGGCAAGTCGGCAGTGAAATCCGACGAGTGGGATTGCGCCCACGATGTTTACTTTTATGAAATCGAATTGGACACGGATATTGCACTTTTACCGACATCAGGAATATGTAAGCCACGGCCGTGACTGCTGCTTACCTATCATGATTGTTATGTTCGGATAAATATTTCCAAAAAACAAAGGGATTGGTTTGATGGTACAAGACTTGCATTTTCACAGAAAAATTTCCTTTTACTTTCAGTGCCCAAACTACATCTACACGTGATGGTTTGCTTGAAATTTGTCTTAAAGGAACGTAGCATCATCTCTATGACGCCAGTCGCGACTATGGCAACCACGCTTGCCTTAATCGTGATTGACGTCAGCATCGCGGGCCGGCGGTAATTGTGACTCAAATCATGAATTGATGTGGGTTGTTTTTCTAATACATCCACCAAGTACATCAATTGAGGGGTCCTGTATTGACAGTGTTACAATCGTGTTTTTTTCAGAAAAAGAATTAAGACGAAACAAATAAACGCGGGCCAAATTTTGAAACCCATAAACTTAAAGCAAGAAAAAAAATGACGTGGAAGTATACACATTTCTTATACATGTGCGTAGGTGTCTGCATTGGATGTCATGCCCGGTTGGGTGAGGTCTGAACCAAGTTTCTTCCAGTCAGCTTGCAGAAAATCCGATTAAAGGACACGTTTGTCCAATCAACAAGGCGGGTACCAATGCAGAGTACGCGCTGGTTGCAAAACGAAGTCTTTTCACAGACGACTGCCTGCATTTCGTAGCAACTGCTGTTGACTTATTCTACTCCGTAGCTAACTACCGCGAAGTGAGTCAGAACTTCACGGTAGTTTGCTACGGAATAGAATAAGTTTTTTTTTGTTGCATACGTTTAACAAAATCAAACAAAAATAGCTCATTACGGTGGCTGCAACCTCAAAGCAAGAAACTCTACAGTCTAAACAGATATTTCAGTGCATTTTACTTTCAGTGAACCTAATTTGATCTACGTTGTTACAAAACTACCCCACCGAGTCACTCTTGCGGATTTTAATAAAAATTCACATTGTTACGTCACTGAGCCGCTAGCGAACCATGTAGAATTCTTCCCTAATGGGTTGGAGATTACCATTAAAGGGAGTAGAATTACATTAGCATATGTGACATGTTTTCAGCGAAGTTGTGAAAATTACGTAAAAGCATGAGAAACGAAAGTTACAGTGTGATGCAGAAAAGCAAATGCGCCGAATGTGTAAGCACAACATGCAAAGTCAGTGACAAAATATTGTTTACTTGGGGCACTTTACAAACAGCACATTGACAATTCTGTGTTCAGTGAAAAATGTTTCCCCGTAGTTGCTGCAACAGTCAGCAGCAGGGCCTCCGAGAAAAATTTTACCGGGTGGTACGAAGACTGATGTCGGGCCCCTCAGCTTCTCAGGCCCTGATCGAAACTTGTATGGCTTGCATAGTAATCAGAATCAGCTGTCATGCTGAGATCTACAAATACATTAATTGTCATACGGGCAATTGGCTTACGCTAGTGATGAAAACAGAATAAGGATTAAAAGTGCACAGTACACCGACGAGGCGAACGTATTGGACAAACTTTACGTTTAATTGGATTAGACTCCACGTGACTGAAAAAAAACGTGATTTAGGTCCACCTGTCCATAGCGATGCCATCGAAAAACGCTTTCAACCTCATCAAAACTACAAGACCAATTGGACTTAATTAAGAAAATCTGCACAAGATGATGCGAATTTCATCTCCGATCGATTAAAGGCCAACAATATAGACTTCTTAATTAAAATGTCTTAGGCAGCAGTGATGTAAAAATTTTGATCAAACACATCAAAGCTACCCCGACGCGATTAACTTATTGTACCAAAAAAAGCTTTAATCAGAGTAATTTCAACAGGACGCGAAAATCCGATCTACCCGGGTACCAACAAAAGCAGTTTTTTAGTCTCGAGGCAGCTGCATAAAATTGAAAACAATATTGCTTCAACGAAACATTGTATAGAAACTCACAAAAATATTTTTCCCCAAATATATGGGCTAGCGTCTGGGACCCAGTAGTGGAATAACCAGCTGATATCCCCAATCTATCTGCTACCCGCAGAAAGTCTCATCTAAAACCCCGCTTGTTATTACTTTGATCTCTTTTCAATACCAAAGCAATTAAAGCCGCCAGTGATTGAGCCACGAGACTTGGTCTCAGTCTCGAGACGAGTATCGCGACCCATATTTGCGAGTCTCCGTCTCGAAGGCTACAGGTATCGATCACAAGCCTATTGACTTGAAACTTTGAATACTGCAACAATATGGCTTAGTAAAACTTCTGCAGTTTAAGGTGTTTTTTGTCTGTTGTATTTGCAGATACGAAACAACTAAGGCAGGTAGGTAAAATGTCAGAAATTCGAAACAATTTCAACTTCGAAATGGTATTGGCATTTTTCGGAAAAGTTTTAGAAAAATATTAGCAAAATCCACAATTTTTTAAGTCTCGAATCTCGGTCTCGAAACTCGAGTCTCCGCCTTTGATTTTTTGATGAAGCCTCGGTCTGGAGGTTTTAACCTGGTCTCGGTCTCGAACTTAGGTCTCGACTACATCTCTGATACTCGCACTACATTTATACAGTGATGATGCATAATTATGAACAAGGGCTACTCTGAAGTATTTTACAACTACAAAAATATGCTAACAATTAATTGGTTTCCATTTGGATCCAAATCCATTGAAATTCCCATAGCACCTTCATTTTCTGAAAATGAAACAAACAAAATTTTAAACAAGTTAAACATAATATTTTGAGCGGAAAAGCAGTTATGTTCTTTACAAATGCAGTAATCTAGAATGCATAAATTAAAAAATTTTGTACAAACTTAACGGTGTCTGTGCAGCTTTATGCTCAGCTCTTTGATCAGTTCTCCAAGGACTTGTGACCATTGACAAATCAACACGGACTTGACTAAAGCCTTGGTCACTCACCTACTTTACTTTCAGCCTGTTATGGGTCATATGCTGACTGTGTCTAATGCGTTACCCTTGACCAACTCGATATTCTATTAACTTCACGCTCATAGGCATAGCCAGGGGGGCCATCCCCCAACTTTCTATCATATTTTGTCGTTATGTGCTTTGAGAGTCGGTGACCCAAACAAAAAACTGTTGCTCGCTTGTAGTCAAAAAAATTTGGTCCCGCAAAGCTTTTGGGCTGGCTACGCTACAGTTTACCCTGTGCCAACTTTCTTGTTCAGCATCAATGGATAGTTCAAGTCTGACATATCGTCATAGCCTTACTACTGGCGCACTGACCACAGGCGTAAAATCGTTTCACCGTCAAATTGTGGTGAAAGTTACGTATAGAGATTTTTGGTGCGAATTGCGTTTATGAAAGAGAATGTGGATATTGACACAAGAGATCTATGACCTAAATGATGGGTTTGACCTGATTGTTTTATTAAATATGGAAGGAGTACAACTTTGGTGAGCTATCGCATTACTTGGCAACTCGGCTAAGCCAAGCTCACTCTGCAAGATCAAGTCTAACTAGATCTTTCATGAAGCTGGGTACAGTACAAAGGCTAGCTCTTCAGATCAAGAACAATCATAGCAGATTCGCCCCAAAATTGGACGTGGACATAAGCCATGCTTTTTCTTACCCTGCTTCAAAGGAACGCAAAATAGTTTTGGTGATTCTGAACATCACTCTTGGCAACAGTCTAAACCGGAGTTTAAACTTGGCTACTTGCGCCGCACCACATTTTGGTAGACCAACTTTGATAGTACAAAAATTTGACCACTTTCCATGCAAAAGTTATCGAGTCGTGCGCTGTAACGACGTTAAATGACTCGACTTAATTTGATAGAAAAAGCTGTACATGGGTTCGATTAGGAACCACAACGTATACCGCTTAGACTTAATACAATTTACAAATTCATGAGTTACCTCGACCATTGACCTAATCTTTAAAACAATTTGGTTGTTACTGTTCTGCAATACGGCATTTTTAGACAATGTTACCCGCAAAAGATGTTACAATATTCAGTAATGCAAAAAATACCTCAGAATTGGTAGAAACAATCACTGTATTGACTGACACACTTTTTGTTCTTGTGTGCTGTTTGCGTTCGATGGAGTACTTGTTCCAGAGCAATTTAATTTAAAGTTTTGCCCAGTGGTGTTCGGTCAGAGGTATCCTTACGGTCATTGATGACCTAATTTATTTAGCTTTTGTAAATGTTTTTGCAAAGCTCAGATCTAACGCTAGAGATTGATAACCGTCTCTAATAACTTCGTCAAATTACACGGTTATTTTGCTTTGAAGTTATCAATCAAAATATAAAAGTGCTTACTGAATTGTATCCTGTCTTTGCAGGTTGTGAAACCAAGCTTGCGACCTTGAAAAGGACAGCTGTAAATAGTGCCTCTGGGTGTGGTATTGTTGTTGGAAGCGGGTGTGTAGGAAGGCGCTCCGACAAATAAAGTTGGAGGCAATCTGTTACGCAATGGTGACTAATTATCTTTTACGAAGTACATTTCCTGCTTTGATGCAAAGCCTTGTGCCGAGAGCGAGACAGCTTCTGCCTCCAACATTTACAGTAAAATAGTATTATCTTTTATCTTCGTACCAGGTTACTTGAACATTTAAGCGCTTCACTTGATAACTATATTTGCGTTTATGCAAATAACAAGTCAACTTTTCCGATCGTATTTCCTTACACGCAGCAGGCCCATCTGTATTCGCTAAACGAAAAACGACCACATTAAAGATCAATATTTTGCCCTGCAAGACTGCTTCGATTAAAATTGTATTGGAATATAAAAGGCCTGTGCATTTGAAAGCGAAATTTGGATAAGCTACACTGTGAAAATTGAAGTTGCCAAATTGTCGTAACTTTTTTGTGGGTTCAAAGTAAATCTTAAACTAATCTTTTTCTGACAGAGCAAGAAAACCTTGTAGTTGTCTTGAAATGTTATTTGGCAATTGCAGTAAGCAGGGTTGCACTGATCGATATGAGAAGTTCAGTTGTAGAGATGTAAAATGGAGCATATCATCAGTTGCATCTTTTATTAAACTTTTATGAAAAGGTGATATTTTATGTTACAACATTTGGTCTGCAACGCAAATGTCTGACACTCGCAAACTTCATCAGTAGCGTTATTCACAAAAGTTCAAAAAAACTTTTCATAGCAACACAAACAGGATTATTCTCCTTGCGAAGTTTAGAAATTAGTCAAAATACTATTTGAAGTTGATGAAACAAGCTCGAAACTCTTTTCAAATGGAGTAAAAGTACAGCGGGTTTGAGCCCATAACGCCCACTCGGGCCTGATTTGTTAAAGTCAAAGCTAATTTTTGAAAATTCCAGTAATTCTTGTCATATTCATTGAAGCACACTTGTAATATGAGCACACTTTTATGAAGAAGTTGGCATTTATTACTGAAAGGTAGATCTGATTTTAAGATAAGTCCAAATTCATTTGCTTAACCATGCTATTCTCAGAAAATTCTGAAAACATTTTTGCTAATGCAATATAATTAAAATGAATATGTAATTTTGTAGATTGCTTTTGCACCGCAGGAAAAACAATTAAGAATAATCTGAAGATTCAAAATTTCCGTTACAGTTGCTATACCTTTGGACACAATGTCTTTTCCAAAGTTTTCCGTAACTCTCAAGCTTGGTCACAACAATACATCATTTTTGCCTATTCTGGTGCGTGTATAAATGTTTCAATCAAAGCATTAGCAGCAAAATTATTTTGCATATTTCAGTGACGCTTTTGAAATCCCTTGTTTGTGGCGACTCCTCCTAAAAGTTCTACCTTTGCTGACCCTGATCTTAAAGCTGAAGGCAACACTTCTAAATAAATATGTGGCAACACGAAACCTACCCTTCCTTAACAGCAATTGAAGTTCCAAAGTGAAAGGTTGATGAAGTATTTTTTTGCGGTGCGATGATATGAAGATGTCTGGTTTCCACGTTTTGTGATCGGCAAAGATAGCAGAATTGCAACCCTGCTATGAATAACAATCGCAAAAGCATACTTCTGCAAGCCTTTACAAGAGAAAATTCTTTTGTTTACGTCACAAAGCACTATCTGGAGTTCTGAGCACTGTTTGTAAAAGGAAAAAACAGCGAAGTCTTATTTTAGAACCGGGTTACGTCAGAGTCACCGTTAACAATACAACAGCTTGGTGTTACTAATTTAAGTCAATAATGCCTCAACGACTATATAGAGCAGGGTTTCCAGGTGGTCATGAGTAAAAAAAGCCACATCAACAAAAAGCCAGAAAGCACCAAAAAAGTCAAATACAAGATAAATACCCAACGACACTTTGAAACACCCATTACAGGTTGCACAGCACTTTTAAAAGACAATATACACGTATACAGAATAAAGTTCACTCAATAAGTAATCGTCTCTAAATTTGGGTCTTGCGAAGGAGTAACCTGAAACAGCAAAACTAAAAGCATGAAACACCAAAACTAAAAATTATAAAAATCTACTGTAGTGCAGAGTTTGCAGTAAAAGTTTACCATTCTGTGTCCAGTAACAGTGTCCAGAAATCTGCCAAGATCATCTTTAAATCTGCTAAACCCACATAAAAATAAATTGGTCAAAAAAGGTCAAAAAAGCCACAATTCATTTGGCCTTTTTTCAAAAATGAAGAAGTCCAAAGGTCCAAATTTATAAATTTGGCCTAAAAAAGCCAAACTGGCAACACTGGTATAGAGCAGGTTGTCAGTCTGATGGCTTTTGGTCATTTAGCGGGTTCCCTTTCGAAACAGACATGTTCATAACAGACCAGTTCTTAACAAACCAAATCATAAGAGACCCGTTCATAACAGATGAAGTTCATCACAGAACACATCCGTAAACAGGCCATGTTCATATTAACAGACCACATTTGTAAGAGACTACATCAAAACAGAACGCATTTATAAAAGAACAAGTTATTGACCGACCAGTATATAACAGACTATTTCATAACAGACCGTTTCGTAAGGGATTGCGTTCATAAAAGATGGGTGGTATTATCTCTGAAGAAGGCTGTTTTCATAATTGCAGACTCAGGGACAGCTGCGTGTGTAGTTGGTTATTTATAACTTCTACAAAACATGAACAGCAGGTTCCTTCTCTTGTTTCCACATTAAAAGCGATAGAATCTATGATTTCAAAGCATCGGTTTTGCACTGTCAAAGACCTAAAATTAAAAGCTTTAGGTTGGCTGGAAGATTTCGAGAAATCAGCTGACTGGGCTCTGTTTCATGACTTTACGATGATCGGACTTTCACATACTGTATGTGTTAAAGTAATTCGTCTCCACAAAGACGACGCAGACGAATCTACTGTATCAGCGAAATTTTTAATAGGAAATCAATTTCATCTAACTCGACACATCCTCATTCCTGAAATCTTAAAACACTAATGCCCTGCACAGAAGAAAATTGAAAAAAAAAACTGGACTTGATTGATATTCATCTGCTTTTACCAAAGTATAATTGTCCAGACAGAAGTATCTTCAGTGACTTCTATTTAAAAGTTTGAGAATCAGCAGGGGCATTTGAATACCATATAAAAACTTAATCACGTTGCAGGAAGAAGCGCTTAAAAATTATAAAGCAAACACAGCTTCGATATTTTTGTGTTGTTGGTTTTAAGAGATTTCTAATTCACTTCAGCATCGAGATGTCAATACTGAAATAACGACTTTCTCAACGCGTTTAATAGATCATCCTAAAAATATCTATACACTTTGCATCATGGTTGTTCTCATCCTCATCACACTCCTCAAAACCAACTCGAATAAGGATATTTTATCCAAAGCTTCATACGATTAACAAACTATCGAAAGGTATTCGGCTGGGCGAATGTTTTCAGGTATCTCGACATCTGGCTAAAGCAAAGCAGTGAAAATGTTAAAAATAAGTCACTTTTTAAACTCCAGTCAACCTCAGCTCAAGAATCAGCACCCGTTAGCATCGAAATGGTTGTAGCTAAAATAGACTTTTGTGGTTGATTATAACGTGTCCACGGAAAGTCATTTTTCTATATCTATACATTTCAGGATTCAAGCTAACCTAGCTGCAATCTGATCGCAGTGTCATCAATCTTCGCAACGACTTCAAGGAAATAACTTTATTTGGACAAAGACTAGGTTTAGCTGTAATCCAAACGTCATGGATGTTGGGTGACGTCGTACTTCCGTAGTAAATCATGCAAACACATCTTGAAAAGACGTTCTTGACAGTTACCATTTCACTGAAGGTGTACTCATTTGGATCGTGCCTTAAATGAAGCTGAACTGCTGCTTTTCACTCACAGTATATTTCAGGAAGCAATCATTCACACAATCCCTGCAGAAACGTCGAAAACAATTGTTTGAACAACTTGAAAGTATTGAGAGTTTCACGCTTTCACAAAGTGCTGTTGACCACACAAAAAAATTCACATTTATCAATTTTTCGAGCCCACATCTTCCAAAATTTTTATATTATGAAAACAAATAAGCGTCGTGCTATTAGGTTAGTTGAGATAAAAGAGGTGTAATTTTTGACAGGCTTGTCCACTGGAATGGAATTCCCATGAGAATACCATAGGATTCGTCCCGTGGGATGGGACAGTGTATTGACATTTGTCCCATGTCCCGTCGCAAATAATTTTATGCCTTATTGTAGGAACTTTCTGAAGTTGAATAAAATTATTTTATGTTCACAGCACAGTAGGTATTACCCGTAGAGGTTCAGTGCCGTGGCGGAATGATGAAAGGTCCCGAAAATAAGGTGATTGGGCCTGCTGTTGGGTAGAAACTTAAAAAAGGGCCGCTTAATTTTTATTGACCTCCCTAATTGGATGTTTGTGCGTATTTTAGACTCGGCTCTGTAGTGGTCAGAGATTAGACATGAACACGATATAATGAAGCTTACTCATATTACTAGTTTCGCGGGGATCCCATGGGATGGGACAAAAAAGTGTCCTATGGACAAGCCTGAGCTTTGAAAGCATGCAAGCGATTTCAACAAACGGTGAGTTTCCGCTAACAAGCTTTACCGAAACAACTAAATGTTTGTAATTCGGCTGCCTGATTATACAAGTTCGGAAGTTCCAATATGTTATTTCGTGCAAAGTTACACAAACTATTGTAAATGATGCATTAAGCTTCCTGTTTTCAAGCTAGACGGCATTTTCGAAGTGCAAGTAAGTACTTCAGGATGCGTGCTTAGTGTGTGCGGTTTACTTCCGCAGCATCAGTGCAGAGGAAGCTCCGTCACTAGGCACCACAATTGAATTGCAACTAAAGCAACGTTAGCAGAATAACGTCATCGTGTCTCGTTCTGCTTGCCCAAACAAGAATTCTTTCCTTTGCGACACGTGCAATTTAAAAAGAAGTTATACCTTGCAAAAAAAGTTTTAGATCGTACCTAATCACTCTCATTGCGTTGGTGCAAATTGAAAACGCAGTACTGGAAAATTATTATGAATTTTTTAATTTTTCAATAGAAATGAGCTTTTCTAATCGCAAGTCAATACCACTAACAAAACAACTTAAAAAAACTTTTTATCATATGCTGGTGTAGTTCAGTGTTTGGTTTGTCCCCACTTGGACGCTAGGAGCTTTTTTCTTATCTGGTTTGCTTTCAGTAATGGTTTTATTAAATCTGGTTATCTTTCTCTACGAATAGCAATTTAATCAGTTCTGATTTTGTGGTTATGACTTCCGAATGAATCTCGTGTTTTAGAATGCCGGATAAATTTTCCATGGGACTCACATCTAGTGAGTTTCCCGGTAATTTTAACACTCCTAGTGTGTTTTCCCTAAACCATTTAATCAAAGTCTTACCATTGTGACATGTTGCACCATCCTGCTGAAAGATGAAGCCTCTGGCGGAATATGACTCCCCCACTTGTCCTAACAGACATCATTCCAGCAATTTTAACACTTTAATTAGGAAGGAAGACTGAATTGGGGAGAAATATTGGCTGTTCAAGGATGGAAAAATGTGGACGACAAAGAATAACAACACCAAGGCATGATCGACAAATCGCATTAATTGAATTGAAAAACAGTAGAGCCTCTTGTAAGAAAATCTCTCTATAGTTGGAAAATCAAGGTATTATTGTGGACAGAAGAAACATTAATAACTGTCGTCTGGAACAAAGACTGAAAGCCAAGATTATAGGCCTAAAAATACGTTTACACAGAAAATGAAGCAGGCAAGATCTTATTGGGTTGTACAGCAGGAAAATTGGAACATAAGGATATTTGTCAAAAGTAAGATACTTGAATATGTGATTATGAACAAATTTTAATCTTTGTAATGTTTTCCTAAATGATTAACATAAATGTACAGCGTTAATGCTTGTCAAAACCACTTCCAGTTAATATTCATAACCAAGATTTAATTAATCCACTAATCAAGTTATTAATTAATTTTTTCTTTAGGTCATAACGTTGGAACCAGAAACACCAAAAGCCAATCAAGGCTCAAACGACTCGGATTACAGCCTAGTGTCCAATAAAAACTTGAGTCAAAAAATTCCCTCTTGTGGTTGTTGCCCAGGGCCAGGTGACCTGGTCCAAAAAGACCTAAACCTACCCCACTTATGACGTCACCAACAAATAATGCGAAATCCAAAACTTTCCAATTTTTTTAAATACTCGGTGTTTTTAAGCGGTTAGGCACAAGTTGCATTTCATAATCACCAATTTCCATACAGAACTTAAGCCTCAGGTAAAGGTCAGCCATGATACGAATTTTCTAACACTTACAATGTGTACAATATTTTATTTAATCATAAACAATTGGAAAATCATACAGCTTTTATCAGGTTCGACTAAAACTGAAAATAGAATAGGTTTCGGCAGTTTTTGATTTACACTGAATTATTTCTTTGCCTTCTACACAAAAGGCTTGATTTGTTGATTAATCTGAAAAAATTGGTACAATTTTTGGGAATTGAGGGAAAAATTGTCCCTGTTGCCACTTCCAGCTACACGCCTGTTTGAAAGCATCAGACCTCTGTAGCTAAGTCTTTTTGAGTGATGAAAATCAACTCATGCATGAACATTTTTAAAAGAACTCTTTCTTTTTACGTTTCACCAAGAATGTAGGGCCACATTCTTTTGACATCCGCAAAATAAATCCAGCAGTTTTAAACTCAAATTGCACCGAGGACCAAATGAGGAATTCAATAACCCGACGGCCGCGTTTTGAGAAGATTTATTACAATGATAAAAAGGAAGGTAATAAAAAGAGAACGTAATAAGAACACAATCCTTTACAAATGTTATTTCATCAACTTGTAATGAATAAGCGTAATAGTAATAACTCATTACGCTTATTTATTTATTTATTTATTTATCATTTATTTATTTATTATTACAAATAGTTATAATTGGTAAATTGGCATTTGAGATGCACTGTAATCATCATTTGGTCTGGTCACTTAAAAAATACCGCACAAAATCTTCTCAGTGAAGAAGCGGCTTACCTGCGCACTTACGCACTAGGCTAAAGGAAGCTCCCTGTAGCTTTCGTGCTACTAGGGATGTTATACTTAGCGCGTCGCATGTAGCAGCCACCACGCTGCTACATCAGGGGCCGAGTCCTTGAGACCCTAGTCTATATAGTATCTTCCTTTTTCCCTTGCCCAATGTTTATCATTGAGCAGGTCTTTATCTTCCTCATAGATCTGATTCTAGAAAATGCAATTTTTGCTCTATAAGCCAAGACATCCAACTTCCGCAATGGAGAACAATGGGTTTTCACAAATGTATTCATGGAATTCACTACAACTGTCCAAACCTAAACCTATTTACGTCCTAGAGTGTTTATGTCACAAGTTTTCACTTTCGTCTTCAACAATCAGCGTCCAGTTTAGCATCTTCAGATGATAAAACTCAGACTGTCCCTTGGTCTATTTGAATAAGGATGAAAATGCGTACTTGACGCGAACTGTAGATCTCCTAAGTAAAATGATTTGTAAGCAGATTTGGCTGTTTTGGCCTCGTGGTACTTCGTCGCTTAAATGCTGATACGTGCAGTCAGAATTCTCGCAGAGTTATGAAAGCACAGCACGACAGAAAGATTCCTCGAATTCACCACTTCACTTTTCCCCTGGTCATCCTTATTTGTTGAAAGCACAGCCCACTAAGATCGGTGGCGGTAAATACTGCAATGGTTTCGATGTTAAAATCAAACACCTTGCGTTTTCAGAATATCCGCTATATGACACTTTGCATCCGGTGCTACTATGAAAAACTGAACGACTTCTACTGAATGGTTCTCGTGTTGGCGTGCTGTGCTTTGAAAGTGTGAAGCCATTTCATGGGTTTATGGTCTCCTTGCACTGAATTTCACACAAACTGAACGTGCAGGTGCAGCCATCTGTTACATTTTAGCTACCTGAATAAATTTACATTTTTAAATCACACTGACTGGTTTCATGTCTTTCTACCTTACCATCAGGAAGTAAGTCGTGTGGAACTGCACAGAAAACTCACTCTCTTCGCAATGTGTACTTGCGTTTGGGGTGATCCGTATAAACTACGTGCTTTCTTTTCAATTTGTCGCAATCTATTTTCATATTTGTTATTTCTCACGTGTAGAAATTTCAAGCAATAGGCTGCAATGGTTTCCTTTGCAGTGAGCAACTAAATGAAAAATAAAACTATTCAAAAAGCGCGACAGCGCAAATACGTGTACTGTGACTCCATATAAATTCTACGGAAATGTTTAATCTTTACATCACCAAGGAAAGTAGGGACATCACTGCGATTGGGTTTAGTTTTTAAAGGCTAAAGCCACCTTCGCTTTCACTGACATTGCTCACTCATCAAAAGTACATAGAAACGCTCCTAGAGCTTTATCAATGTTTTGTCTATCTGCACTCTGCGCCTGTTATCTTACATTGTGTTGTTGATGAGAGGTTTTACTGTTTCAAAATTTCCTCGCCTTAGCCTAAAATCAAAATGTTTTCTAAACAAGTTATTGTTCATCTTAATGTAGTGCCTGCACATCGTTGGACTTTTTCCTCCATTGCTTTTCTCCGAAAGCAGAAGAATATGACGGGCGCGAGTCTGGTTTTATGAGATTTTGGAGGTGACGTTCTTCTAATATACAGTACTTGCATTAACGTTTTGCTCAAATTTCTTGATCTAGTAAAATCAGCTTTAAAATACCTGATGCTTATTCTTAAAGCATGTCCGATTTCTTGAAAGTGTAATATATTTTTGCGTCACTCACAACCACGCCTTTCAAACGGGCCGCAAATAACGAATGAACGAGTTTAACATAACTGTAAAAAGCCATTCGTTAACAAAAATAACATGTGGTTCCCGCTGCTGGTAAACTATCAAAGCGATTGGTTCCTGTAGCTTGCGATTAGGCAGTGCGTTTTTGGTTCTCTAAAACTTGTTGCACCAAAAAAATGTCGGCATAGTTATAAGATGACATAACTGCACTGCAACCAAGTTAAGCGACAGTCACCGCAACGACCTTACATACTGCAGTTTTAAAAAAACAAACTATAGTTCAATACCTCCGTTATAGCTCTGTCTCCAGCAACGAGCGCGCATCATATTTCTGCTGACACTGTGCGCTGCCAACTTTCGCCTTCGCTTGTTTCGTCGCACCCTTACGGGCAGCTTCGTGGGAGTGCTGTGTAGAAACTGGATGACGCGCTTCCTGCAGCGAGTGCCTGCTTGCGAAAGACGAGAAAGTAGGATGCATTGCAGTTTCGCGCTTGACGTGTAGCTGCCGACGTTATATTCGTCAACAGATATAAGCTTGAATGATTATAAATTCGTAGCAAAATTTTCACCATTCACCCGCTGTGCCACTGCAGAAGCATGTTCCTTTTCTTCAATATTTTTTGTGCTATTTATTACAGGCAACCTGCCGGAAAAAGCATGCAGTGCTGTGTGCGTGTTCGCCTGAATTTCGCATTTACAAGTTTAGTTGAAATCGCATCTGTGCTGCGTCATTTCTAATTGCAGAGAGGCGTTGCGGGAACGATATACTTTAAATCTCAGTAACGGGGCCAAACTTAAAGCCAGTTTCATTACAAGGTAGCTTTTTGTATTTGTAGGCATTGGCAGCTTGCCGACTGAGAAAATATTTCTTGTATCGTGCGTGTTTGTTGTTTCTTAAGTACCAACTACTTGTCCTTGTGCTAAAACAAATAGGCCAATGAATTTCATAACGCAAGCAGCACAAAGCCACATTGCTCTCGGGCATCGATTTACTGGGGACCAGGCCCGTAGCCACGTGCCCCAAAATTTTGTGCTCAGAAAATATTATTTAAAAAACACATAATAAAAACAAAGATCTTGCTCCTTGAATGTGTATTTTCTCCCCTCAAACCATAAAACCTACCTACGGGCTTGTTGGAAACCAAATGGTTAAACGTCGTTATACGGTTAAGATCCAAAATATACTCAAGATATCACTATGATGATACCGATAATGTTGCGTCAAGGCATACAGAGACTAGAAAAAGGAGTATAGAATTTAATGATACAACGATTATGATTATGCTGTGTGTAGAAATGTGCCAAAGAGTTTGTGGGAACAACAAAAATTTGGGTGGGCAGTGCCACTGAATGCTCTCCGTCGCAACGGGCCCGAATGTGCTGCAGCGTTTGATTATATCCGAAGTATAAAGATTGGCGTAACTAAAGATCCGGGTCTGGAACAGGGTTGCCAGATTTTTTCCGAAGTTCATGGCCAAACTTAATAAAAATGACCATTTGGGCCATTTTCATTAAGGTTTAACATTTCGCATGTCAAAAAGTTGGTTGTTGAAAAATATGCCAAAATATGCCAAATTTGACAGATACGCCAAACCAAAAGTATTTATGCCAACCATCTCCAAAAAATGCCAAATTTCAAAAATTTGTCATAAAACTATGCCGGTTGGCAACACTGGTCTGGAACTTAGCTGAAAGGGCCCACTAGCCAACATTCAGAAAAGAACTTGAGAAGTGATGGTGAACCGGATGTAGATTTCTATACTAAAACTCTAAATCACCGGAAAATACCCCGAAACATGCACAAAAACAACCTACTAAAAACCTGAAGAATACTAAAACCGGAATACAGTAGAATACGCCTATCACAACCTTGGCTATGATGTCAGTTCGCCTATAACGAACCTTTTTCTCCGTTCCCTTGAAGTGACGTTATAGGGCAATTCTACTACATAAGACAAGTGGTGGCCGGATTTTCGTTTAGCTTGCCAGAGGGTCGATTCGCCTTTCTGATCCCTGTCAGTTACGCCACTGAGTATAAATCAAAACCAGCCAGAAATCTTCATCTACCTACAGTAAAATAAACGAAATGAACGGTATAATCTTTCTCAAACAAAAGAAGTCCAACTTCACGGCTAAAATGTTTGGTGTGCAATCTCACAAAAACAAGGCCGGTGCAACCTATTTGTCTAGTACGGCCATGGCCGAACCTGTTTTCTGACTCACAATACGTTTTAGCTTTAAGAAACGTGTCCACACAGCTGCCGATAGAAATTGGAAAGCCCAAAATAACTGCTCTTTGCAGTACCACCAATTCACCATCCACTTCAGTTGTATCCATCGTTCATGCATGAATGTTAAATATTGAATTAGAAACAGGGTTGGAAATCTAAAAAAGACGATCTTTCGATGATTGAACTGGAATTAGGGTAATGCTGCCAGTTCTGGAATTAGGGTAATGCTGGAATTAGGGTAATGCTGCCAGAATTAGGGGTGGGAAAATCCCTATCGCAGGGGTGGGGAAATTTTTTCTCAGGGGTAGGAAAATCCCTATCTACAAAAATAAAACCATCCCCTACCACTTACAGACATTTCATCAAACATATAAATTCAAAAAAT
>JGI24158J21664_10003835_pt1 | contig 19098 bp, 8 predicted proteins | sample Ectturendosymbi3_FD_21664 | JGI IMG/M metagenome (IMG submission 21664)
AATTAAACGTCAAAAGACGGAGGACAACGCGGGATAAAAATGCTGGATTGATGAAAGAAATGGTGGTTTGCGGCGCAGACAGCGGCCATGACTAGTTTTTTGCACCCGCTGACGCATCGTACGTCACCAATCCATTCAGGTCGGCCAGCGAGCTGCTCGTTTTGCAAATAAAGTTGCGCGTTCGGACGGAATCCATGATCCTCCTCAGATAGCGATTCACGACAACCTTATTCCCGGCCCGGATTCCGACCGCACCGCAGCAGAATCGCTACAGGTGTGTGACGATCATTTTGCTGCTAGCATTACCAGCGATCGTTGCTTAGCAACGTTCAAAATCGACGACAGCGCGTCTCAGCCGTTGAAGCGAGACCCGACTGTTCGCTCGCAACCGACGCGTTGCTGCGGTGGAGTGACCTGTCTTGGTTGGGCGCAGAAGAGCGTATTCGGGTAAGGGGTGAACAGGCGGGTCGAAATGATGGACCCCGCAGCGTATCGGCAAACAATGGGGGGTTGACGCGCCCGTAAAGTCACAGTGAAATGATGCGCGGTGGGTTACTTCTGCTCTGTGGTGTTGAAATTCCACGAGAGTGTTCGAGAGAATTAGAAAAAATGAACAGTCCCCGCAAACTCGTTGCATGCAAAGTGAAGACGACGTGAGCTTCCGTTACGAAAAGCGGATCCTGCGACATCAGTTGCCCCAAAAGTCATCGCAGTGTTTCTCCGTGCAAAACGCTATTGAACATTTGTCGTTCTCAAAAAATGCGTGCAGTTTCTATTTACGTGACACAGAATACACAAACCCATTTGCGAGGAACGCGCCTGACCTAAGTGTTCACACCAGAACGTAAATTGTAAATTGCTGAAACTTCAACTGACACCATCACACGTTTATAGCACTGAATTCCAGCCGCACACAGAACCACACGTTTTTTTCTCATGCTGAAAGATATTAAACTATTGCGTCAATTTCAAGACTCACACCCGCATGTGAACAGTAAACCACCACTATATTTAAACGCGCGGGTGAACGTGCGTTGCTCAAGACGCCCAAAATAGCACTGATTGGATCTTTTCTCGCATTGAGCGTCGGAACAAATGTAGCAGTGAATTCAGGTGACCTTGTTGGCATGTCGAGGCTTTATCAGCGAAATTTCAAGCATTAGAAATCAAAGGTTGATGTTTTCTGGAAAAGTTTGAAGGGATGTATCGGTGTCTGGTCTGATGCTGGAATTTGCAATTGTCACCGTGCACCTCACACATAAACGAACGATGGTAGGAATTGTAACAAAAGTACACTTTTTGACTATAACATCATTTTGAAAAGGTCGTCCATTTAAATTGACTTTGCTGCTTTCCCATTGGTGATTATTATGCAGAAATATCTTGTTTCTAAATGACTCAAATTCGTCACTGTCCTTAACTTTGTGACTTCACAGACACTACTGCATGCAAACAGAGGCAAACGTTGAAAGAGAGATGCAGGGAATGATGAAGTACCAGGAAAGACCCGCAACGCCAACTTTTGTTCGTCGCTTTTGACTGACGACACAGTTAAATGGCTGCACTGCCATAGTTACTGACAGTCACGCCATCTCCTTTTCAAACAAGCTTGAAGGGGATTCAGAAGAATGTAAAGCAAGCAAAGCCTGGACTTCGTGATTCGATTTGCTTGCATCACAAGGAGAATATATTGCAATGAAAAAACTAAAATATAAGTAACACGGTCACGTTTCAAGTTGTTTTCTTGTCGACCGACTTGTTTTCGAACAGTATTCTTTCACAGGTTTTGTGGTGGCACTTTGCCTGCCGTACATTGCTCACTGCAATGAAAATGCTTGTTGTTTGCGAAGATGAAATGATAGCCCAGAGCCAACCTTTCTAAATCTCTGGCTCCGCGAAATGGATTTAATATCGGTTCGCATTCGTCGCATCACACCTGGTTTTTGTCTTATCGTCCCAAGATTTCTCGCTTACGTTACGTCGTTGGTTGGAGGCGGCGACCAAACAAGCTCAAATTACACGGTCATGTGTGTGTAGAACAGTTGTTACGGCGCTCAACACTGATTTTCGCGGCCAAGCAAACAGCGACACACGATCTCTCTGATTACAGGTGAGCGCATGTTATGTAAACCTTATTTGGATTCCGTTGAGGCTTAACCACTACACTTGTTACTCTGAGCAGGGTCGTTGAAACCAGGTGTTGTTGCGTAAAGCGCAGAAGTAGCTGCATGAAGCATTTTTGTTGTCGGCAATTCGCATTACAAAGCATGAGATGCGTCGTCTTATCTGCCATCCTAATATCCAGCGCCTTCTATGACCTCACTTCCGGCGCCTGGTACACTCACGATCAAGGGCGATTTTCGAAATGCGAGTCGGTTTTTTGAAAAGTGCTGCAATCTTTTCCAAGCTTATAAATTATTTGTCGAACGCGCCTGGTATACAGGTTCGGGAACCGCGGATTTCAAATCTCTCACAAATCCGTGGCGTTCCAACGACAAGCAACGCTGCCTCTCTACTTTCCGGCTGCTGCATTAATATTTCACGCTCTTTGAACGACTCGAAAAAGGATCGTGCATGGATTTTTAAAGGCGCAGAATCTATTCGTACCCTTCCGATCGTCAGCGGGTTTGAAGAATGATGGGTTGTACCAGTATGAGTTCATCACGTGACTGAGAGGGTGCCGAGATAAGTAAATTGGGTTGGCGCCCTGAGAGATTTCAAAACGAAGGGTGCCACTGTTTTTCATATTGTCAGTGTTTTAGTCTTCGGCATGGCTGAACTGATGCGCTGGTAGAGGAGAGTTCATCTCTCAAAGAATGTTTTGAATGCTCAGTGAAGAAAATGGTGTAAATTGATTCCAACACCGAACGAAAGATAACATCCTGAATAGCCACTGATATATTACATGGGAAAAACGTAAGGTACAACACATTGTGTTTGATCTTGCAAACGAAGTTGAAAAGTAACAAAATTAACTTCTGACAACATCCGATACCTCCTTGCAAGCTTGCGCTTCCTTGCAATCATGCAAAAGATTTAGCAGTTTCGGAATTACGGTTGATGCGAATTGTTCGAACCAGCATTTCCTAAAGTTTCTGTTGAACAAAAATTTTAACTGTACAAAGCATGGGTTTGATGATGTTTCGAAATATGAGAGGTTAAAAATTGATGTCGTTCTTTGCTTTCATTTTGAGTAGAGGATTCGCTGTGCCTAAACAAACGACTTTCTGCCTGTGTAGCACATATCACTTTTTTCGCGTCATCAAACAGTTCATTTAACATTGTAATTTATCGGAACCTGGGTTAATAGCTCATTTCCTGCAGTAATTTCATCAAAATCAGGCGCAAATGTAGTCAAATTTTGTTTTTAACATCCTCAGCACTGCATATCATGAACGGCTTAGTCTTCAGCATTCCAGTTACTTCACTACTGTGAAAAGAGTGGCTGTGCAGTGTGCATGATCACCGAAAAACAGATGATGCTTTTAAATTATGCCCAAAAGTTGATGTTTAACTTCCAACAGCCGCCTGTTGCCCATAGTACAGATACCACACTGAATATCCTCGTGCCAATTTTAGTGAAACACGGGAATCATTAAGTCGGTTTGTGTAGCACCCAAGCCTCAATCTTGCGTAACGTTTTGGCTTCAAACTATCACTGAGGTGTTCACCAAGTATTCTGTGCGCCTACCAAGCTACACATGGTCGTGTGAAGAGTCTCGGGGCACTGAGGTCAAATCGCGAAATTTCCTCACCATTAATTTTTTATAGTTTTTCAGAAAAACTTGTAACAAAATGTGATAATTGCTTGCAGCAAAAACTTTTCTGCAGTTCATGACTTCAGCCTCTCCGCCCTCGCAGGGAACCTTTATTTAATTTTTTCAAACTAGCCAAGGCTTACATGTGATTAAAATAACGAGTATAAGCAACATGTTGCAGAAATATTAAAGAACTTTTTCTTAATGCTACCTCATTTTGTCATTGACTGCAGTTTTACTTTACTGAAGCTTCTTTTCCTTCAACGAAAGCGCAAAAGCTTCTTTTCCTGAACCATTTGTTAGAAAACAACTTCAACCATTTGTTAGAAAACAACCATTTGTTAGAAAACAACTTATTTTCCTGAACCATTTGTTAGAAAACAACTTCACCAAAATGGTGCTGTAAATAAAACATAGCACAGAACACCAAACCCCTGACAAGTTGCAAAAGTGTCCAACGGATCCACATACAATTACAAAATGTTAGGCGCATGTGTTTACGTTGATGGTATATGGTAAATGTATTCAGTTTGGTGTAGAAAACTAAATTAAAAGATGAAAAAGCTTTAGGATTGTTTTCTTTTTTCCTATTTCGGAAAAAGCAAGAAACGGAGAGCTTTCCGTGTGCTTGTTCTTAAAAGCAGAACGACAAGAGTGTTGCCATTAGCAACTGGAACAAATCCATCATTCAGACATGTGCATGGTTTCTATCAAGGAAATCAAATTTGAGGACCATCGAACCTCATTTGTTTGTCCTTTTCTCACTCTCTTGAGGTATTATGTAGAATTGAGCAGTTCAGCGTTTCGAATGCCAGGTGACGTACTAATCGCGCGCAATCGCTCAGCTTCTGTGGTAATCGTTCCCGAGACCATATCTCGTCAATAATTAATGTCGCTCAATAGAAGTTGAAATGGTGATTGTGTGGTCGTAATCACGTCTGGAATCCTAGCATTGTGCCAGATAGCTCGGATACCTTGCTGCGCGAGTACGGTTTGCGATTTTTTCCTTTCAGAAAATAATATCGTTATAAAGAATTAATGAGAGGGGTATTTTGTAATCCGGGGTTGTATTCGCTGGGCTAAAATTACCTGTTTTTCGAGGAGGTTTGATAAATTAAACTTTGAAGTGTCTGGCCCGTAGCTGAAAGATTCAGTGATCAGTATACATGGCATGACAACGCTTTAATGTTATCAATTATTTAGGGCAATGCTCAGTTTTGTGTGGATTTATAAAAGGTTATTTTTTTACAACTACCACCTGCTCAAAGTAAGCTGCGGAAGGTTTACCTCTGTTCCTGTCGAACGAAACCAACAAAGACTGTTACTTTATTTGCTTGATTTTGTCAAGACAACTATTGATGTAAAACATTGAACCATGTTCATAAGCAAACATTCCTCACAATGTAATTCCCAAAATTTTCATCAAAACACATTGACTGCCCATAAAAGCCCGCCTCTTGAATTTCATTAATCTAAGCCTGTGTTCTTCATATTTCATACAACAAACTGTATCCTTCATGAGTTTTGCTCACGAATATAGTTTGCTCATGTCCCCACAAACCTGTGCATTTTTATGTACTGCTGCAAACTTTTTTGCGTTACTTGTTATTCCTCAAGCGTTTAAAACACAACTGAATGCTTCACCTTGAAAAGGCTCATTTCTGAAAAAGCAGTAGGCAGGGTAAATTTTCGAAAAAGCAGTACGTAGGGTAAAGTGAAATTGTGCACGCTCTTCTGACATAGATATGTTCACTTATTGTTCTATCTGCTCAGGATTTGTTTCCTTGCTTAAAACCATTCAGGCGTTAAATGACAAATCTCGGTTTCGTTAGTTAGACCCACGTTTGTTTGTGGTTCGATGCATTTCTTCAGTAGCAGAACATATTTAATTTGGACGTATAAGACATTGCCGCAAGCCAGAAAAATTGAATGTGAAATTTTTCAAAAAGTTTTGAAAAGCCAAGGGGGAAGCCGTTTTGAACTACGAAAATAATTTGGAAAAAAATGGAGAACGGCACACGTGCGGGCATGCGTTAGGCTTTGAAGTCTTCATTTACAGATGAAAGAAAAGGAGACAATTACTGTATTATCCTAGAACGGGAGCGATCGCAGAAGCATGCCCTGTTCAGTGATTTTAAACCAAAACCTCTCTTTTTCCTTGAAAGAATCAATGCAAAAGTCTAATCAATTCTGCTGATCAGGTTCAGGGCTTTTAGCCCTGCATTGGTTCCATGTACCCAGGGCATTTCTGATGGAGCTTTTCCGCAAGTTGTGCAAGTCACGCGTTTTGACAGGTGGTTATCCAATGTGTTTGCTCTGCATTGCGAGGGAGAGAATGAACACAGAGAATGGTTTAGTTGTGGGGTTCCTTGGTTTGGGGCCGATACCTCGTCGCTCAGTCTGTTACCGGCAAGGCAATAACTAATGATTGCAACGAAAGCACACTGGACATATCGCAATAGAACTCTTTTCATTAAAGATAAAGATACACTCTTATAGATTTCGCAAAGAATATGACTTTGCAAAAACGTCCAAGATTCGATCCGGTTTGAAAATAATTACTTGTTGAAAAAATGCCAACGGTTTTGAAACAAATTTCTGTATCTATACCATACATACAAGATTCAGAAACATCATGCCAAGCAACGTACAAGAGCACGTGTGTTCAGTGAAAAGTTTAAAACACGTTGTGATTTTTTCCCGCATTGAGGCACATAATTTGTGCGTGGAATGAACAATTCTTGACCTCTAATACAACAGATCTACAGTCTCTTTGTAGCACGTAGTGTAAATCAAGTTTTTAAATCTGTTTTGTTTTTTAATGCATGGCTTTTTTCTGGTTTTGATCATGGTTTGAGAAAATAGCTGGCCATTGGCGGCGGCGTCGCCATTCATGCCATACAGCAGGACAGCCCTGGTGGAGATGCTGCCATCAAAGTATCGGAACTCTCACAGCGTGTGAATGATCAGATGACGAAGTGAATTTTTCTGTGTTTCATCATTACTTACAAACTTTTTAAACCGTATTTAGCTTTACCAAAAAGCTGTACAAGAAATGGTATGAAGCTATTTGTGATAGGCCTAATTAACAAAACGGAAAAATGGAAGAGTTCGCTTTAATTAACTCGAAGTTGGTGAAAACCATAGTTTTGGCTTCTCAGATTTTGAGAAGAATTGTGTAATGATTAACACATTTGCAACGATTTGATAGAAAATATCAAAACCCAAAAAATGTAGGACTTCAACCCAAAATAGATGGTATACAAAGAAAGATTTTTATAATCAAAATCCCCAAAACAGATCACATACAAAGGAAGATCTTGATAATGAAAATAGAAATAGAACTCTTTTTGATAATCAGAGTCAAATCTAAAACTCAAAATTTTGATAATCCAAATGTTCCTTTGTATGTGATCTATTTTGGGTTGAAATCTTAATTTTTGACGCACACGTTCAATCTGTTCGTTATGATCAAGGTCAGCAAAGAAAACAAATTTCGCATCACTATGTGTTGCCTACAGTTTCTGTGAAATTTCTTTTAGTTTTTTAAGTTTACTTNCAGCTCCTTTGCTGCCGTTGCGATCAACGAGCGGCTTTTTATAATCTATATCTTAGCCTTCTGCTCAAACGATATCAATCTGCGCNGTGTCGCGTTTAGTTTGTGAGCGCCTCTGGTGGTTTGATGCGAATCCCAAACGATTAAACAAAAGGAAACACAGCAGTTCAAATCATGAGCATCAAGCAGGAGCTGACCATTCAGAGGTAACATAAAAAGATCAGTGACAACTTTCACGCTTGTGATGACGTGCTTTGAACATTTCAGGGCACGTCAGTAATTCCTCGATTTGAACAGCGAAACGGATAGCTTCACTTGTTATAAAATGATTTTGCACTATTTTTACACCTGAGGCCAGGTAGAAATAAAGCGTGATTTTTAATCTGATCACGTGAAATTAGCTGTGGAATACCATGTTTACCCACTAGTATTGAAAAACTATGCTTGGACTGGAGAAGGATGACAATGTTAGGATGCTCTTTATCAGTGCTACAGATTGGACGTTAAAGCAGGGTGTAAATAAATAACTAACCTTTTGAAACAAAGAAAGTCAGAAATCTTCAGGCTGCTCGATTTTGTGATAAATTGAAGAAACAATCTCACTTACTGTGTGTACCTTCAGAGTTGGGTTTCATTTTTTGTTAAATCTGCTAAGCCATGGTTTCTCCTATTGCCGGACAACACAGTCATCAGCTGAGAAGGCAAAAATCTTGCAAGCAGGATGCTCAGAGGCTTACTGCCAGGTTTTACGAAGATATCATCACGGAAACCTTCCTTGATTTTGGATGAAATATCGTATATCTTCCTAAAAATTTTCTTCTGCGTATCGTATGACTTTCAATCATAAAAGGTCTGAGCTCGACTTCGTCCAAATCAAGCAGTTGCCCTGAATGTTTTTCTTAAGAAATCTTATGATAGGATGGGGTCCCTCCTTCCATAAAAATCACAGCAACCTCGCTTTGGAACCCGTAGTAAAGCCAAGAATGCTCGTCAATATCTAGAAAAGAGAAAAGAAAACTACAGAAAAAATAGAGGTTGGTAAAAAGAGTAAGGCATTTCAAGAGATCTTAGCGCTGCTGTTCCAGCTGCATTTGTGAGGTAAAACGATAATGAAAATAAATAAAGAAGATATAGAAATAAACGATGAAACTTCACATATTTTTACCTGCTTGTAGGATGCGGGTCCTTTCCCATGTGCACCCAAACCTGTTTGGGATTCAGGGTACATTTGGTGAAATTCCATTTTTTGTCTGCATAAGCGTGTTGAGAACGTGGTGCGTGACGAGGCAAGCGTGTTGGAGCCGGGTTGCACACCAACGTATCTTATGCGTTTACAGCACTTTGTTGTAGTGGTTTGCCAAACTGTTTCTGACACCTGTTGAATGCTTCCTTCGCCTGCTCGGAACTGAAGTTTGATTTTGATATCTTTGCAAATATCAGAATCTGATATCGCAAAAGCAAAGGTATAACATTTTCACTCCTAAAGTGAACCAACAAAATGTTAAACCACCTGAAGTTTTAGAATGGCGATAGGAAGGACAAGCGTGCAGAATTATGTGAATGTGTTGTTATGCTTGCAGTAAACTCATTTAAAACACAGTATTTCCTGTAGGTGCAAAAATATTTTCCGCCGATGACATTCGAGCTCTATGTGATATTTACATGTCCCATCTATGAACACTACCTGGTAAAGTTTTTCAGCTGCAAAATTTTTGCCGTCGGATGCTGATGATTAACCTGAAACGCTGCGCACGTTTTAGCATGTGGTCTGTAAATCAGCTCAAAAATATTACAGCAAAAATGTTCCTTTGTCCAAAAAATCACTACTTTTGGAGTTTCCTCAGAGCGATAGTCCATTGCGTTGTACCGTGGTAAATCACTCACAGAAAGCATCAAAGTGTATTTGTAGTGGAATCAGCACAAGTTATAGTCGTTTTTTCAAATTGTAAACGGAATCAGCACAAGCAAGACACTATATTCACGGCAGGTGATATTTTTTGAAGTGCTGCGGATAAGTAAAAGCTCAAATATATGAAACGAGGTTCAGGTGACCGTGATGTCACCTCAACGTGGATCCGCAACCACTGATAAAAGATGCAAATTTGAATGCATTTCAATCAGTATGTCCCGCATTTCGAGGTGAAGATATTTGTTGAATGTGCTTGAGTTTTTGTATAAGTTTTCTGAAGTTGATTTTTTGTGACCTTGTATCGAAACCGTACAACAAGCTATTATTGCTGAGACACTTTGAATCAAATGATTTCATACAATTTATCGTAAATCTATCAACGCTTCCTCTTTTCGTCTTTTTCTTTTTTTCAATACTAGCAAAAAATGTCCTATTGCGGAACGTTTTCGGTAAACACAGGGTGAAACCACATTCTAGATATTGTTTAATGTGTTTGTTTCTTGAAAATCGATCAAATGTATTGCTTGCGACATGCAAAAGTTTTGGGATACCAAGATTTTATACTTTGGCGTGGGGTGCCTGAAAAAACGTGCTTTGAATTGAACCTACGTTTATGATATGAGTGTTTGCTAATTTTACACTGGAGCTTGACCCAAGACTTTTTGTTTAGAAGCCGATCGTATTAGCGCAATATATATATTTTATATATCTTGTTAAAGCTAGAACTCCAAAAAAGCTTGATTTTTAACATAAAGTCTCAAAATCAGTAAACTTCATTATTGCAACCAGCAGCAACGTGGATGTATCGTTTTGTTAATTCTTGATAAATGTGCAAACCAAGTTGACTTGCTTAACATCTGAGTAAGGTTGAACCTGCACAAGTGCTTCTGTTTGTTTACACAGCTCCACGTATTGAAACTAAGTCAAGCCTGCGTTTAGACTTCGCATCGTATTTCCCGACTATATACCGATCTACACAATTTTCGAATTTTACAAAAAATTTGATCCTTTGCTAAAGTTTATGCTTAATTGTCCTGCAACGTTGTTCTTTTACTCAAATCTCTCATAAATTTTGTTGTCAATTAGAAGGCCTTGCCAATGTGTTTGCACCGTGTGGCACCGAGTAGCAAGGTTTTAATTTTGTTTCAATTTTCCATGTATGGTTTTGCATAAAAGCAAAGAATAGCAATATGTTGAAACACGTTGCAGTCTGGTCAGTGCCATTCAAGACTGCCAACCATAGCGTATGTACAAACTGGGCAATATATCGAGTGAATTTGCCCTGCAAACACACGCTGCCGTTTTTAGACGCAGCTGCACGCCCGGAATCTTGTTCTATTGTTTTTGCTGGTAGCAACAACAGTGCCGCGAACGGCACGCATAACCAAACACGGTTTCGCGTTTGATTGGCAAAAAGAGGGCAACGCTATTTGACGAGCGGTGCCAAATCAATTCCTTGACCAATTTTGTAATCGATGCAGACGTGACAGCGATTTTTGTTCTAACGCTTAAGTCAATATGAGTAACTAATCGACAAATGATAACTGAAGGGACAACAACAGGCCTGCCTCTCTTGTCTCACTTGCGACTTGCTCAACAGCAAAGTTACTCGGTCGCCGTATGCTGCAACCCACTTTTTCCGTTGAGCAAAGACGTCGGCAAAGAGGTATAATTTCATTTTTAATACCATGTTTTAGCACACTGTCACTATTACTATTTAGTTGAAGGGTTTCACGTTTTTTCATTAGCAAACGGTGAAATGCTTATGTCATCGAAGCTGCAAAAAGAAATGGTATAAACTTTTAATAAAGGCCACGTTTTTCCGAAAGCATATCATTACACCGATTTCCCAAAAAAACACTTTCATTGTTTGATTTTAGACGCATATGTCAAGTTGCAGAATTTTGAGATGGTGTTGATTGTCTTACAAACTGACAAAGGTGCTTCAGGTAACCTACCAGCGATAGCGCAAAATAATCAGCACGTGAGACATTTAGCAATGTGCGGATCAACAATAACTGGCAAAGGAGTTTTTGGCAAGCTAACCTGGCATGCTCAAGGACAAGGTGCATCAGTTTGACTGTAGTTGGAAGATGCATGATGCAAACCAATGCTTATGAGTGTTTCCTCAAACTGTTTAAACAACAGTGGTAAGACGCTTTCCAACGTATCTATATCTTGTGCACATGTAAACCGATCAGTTCCAAAGTGGTCACATGGCAACAAAAACAGCCTTTTTGTTTCGTTTACTACACCGGCAAAAGAAGTCTGCAAAAAAATTAATTTACTTTCAGAAAGGACAGTCAGACTGCAAGCTGTAGAAAAAAAGTGCACATGTTAGAAATACCGTGATTCACGACTGGATAAAAATATTTATGCCAAAATTGATATTCAACTACACGTTTGCTGCTTAAAACGTTTGTTTGCAAAACAAGTGTGTATAAAATTTCATCACGGTTTGATTTTTTGGCAAGATTTATTGAATTCTTTCAGTTTTCCATTGTTTCAGGCCTGAAGCTTTGATTTTTTGGCAAAAGCTTGCAAACAAAGCAATTTTCATCAAAGCCGTTGTGAGGCAAGGTATGGCCAACATCAAATAATGTTACACCATTTGCGCAGGAAATCCTTCAAATTATTACAACGACGTCAGTGTAACCGTGAATTGTAATTTTTCTGCGACAATTACAGATCCGTGTTTCTTGTGTTGATGATGATCTTTGCTTGGTACGCTGTATACTTTGCAACGTACAAGTTTGTTATCGGTATAGGTGACCAAGATGCTATACCTCAACAGCACACCAACCGCCTGAAGACCAATTGGTGTAGTCGGGTTAATGTGGAGAAGTGTAGCTCCCCTAATCTTTCTAGAAGGGGTTGGTTTTACCCAGGTGACACCAACAGGTTGACAATTATGTCGTTACGTAGCGAAATTATATACGAGAAGCTTGCCACTATGGAGCGAAGCAAAATATTCTNTACTGTTTTTCGCCCACCTCAGTGTTTTGGCGCGAAGATGGAAGGACACGAGCAGTGGTGTGTTTAAGGGGAGGCGAGCGAGGCACTTGCCTCGAGCCCCCCCTTTTTGGGGGCCCCCCCTTGAGGTGTTACGCGCGTAAATTTTCCTTACGTTTGATGAAAAATTTATTGTTCACTCATATAATGTACTACAAAGCAGATCATAAGTAAGTACTCTGCTTTCAAAGGGCCCCCTACAGAAACTGTAATGTGCAAGTACTTTGCTTTCACAGGGGCTCTCAACAGAAACTGCAATTTGAAGGTAATCTGCTTTCAAAGGAGCCCCCAACAGCCACTGAAACGTGTAAGTAGGCCTGCTCTGCATTTAAACTTCATTGAAGGGACCTTAAAGAAACTGTAATGTGTAAGTACTCTGCTTTCAAAGGGGCCCCCAACATCAACTGTAATGTATGAGCACCATGCTTTCAAAGGGGCCCCCAACAGCAATTATAATGTAAAATTCCATGATTTCAAAGAGGCCCCAACAGCAATTGTAATGTGTAAGTATCTTACTTCCAAAGGGGCCCCCAACTGCAATTGTAATGTTAAGTACCTTGCTTTCAAAGGGCCCCAAACAGCAACTTTAATGTGTAAGTATTTTGCTTTCAAAGGGCCACCAACAGCAATTGTAATGTGTAAGTACCTTGTTTTCAAAGGGGCCCCCATCAGCAACTTCAACCTGCAAGTACTGTACCTTGCTTTCAGAGTGGCCACCAACAGCAATTGTGATGTGCAAGTACTATCCTGTCAAAGGGCCCTCCAACAGCAACCGTAATGTGTAAGTACCGTCCTTTCAAAGCAACCCCACCACCATCTCCAATGATCAAATAAAGAAAAGCTCCAAACCAACTTCTACACCTAAAAAATTGTGTGTCAAAATTTCTTCCAAAAAGTTCTGAAAAGACCTTATCAAGTAAAAGCAAATAGGCCTAATTATACCAAACGATAACTTTTTATAGCAAATGATAATTTTTTATTCCAAATGATGATTTTTAGAGATTGGAGTATTTGCTATATTGGTAATTTTATAAAATGCCACAGATGAACAAAAAGTAGTCTTTTTTATGTCTCTGAATTGAAAACGTTAGACAAATTTCTCATTTGTTGTAATGTTGTACCTTAGTGAACATTTCCATCAGAAATAAGACAACATGCAATTGTTATAGCAGGGAACACACTACATCTTTTGATTTATAGGACAATTTTTTCTTAGTTTACAAAGTACTGTAATTTTGTGTTATTGCTGTTGTGCTGCAAAGACTGTTAGTAAGCAAGGCTACATTCATGCTTCTTATCAGGTAGCAGAAATGGCAATTCTTGAGTATTATGACAAGGCTACTCATTTTTTCTACAGATATTTCAGGTATTTTAGGTGGTTTGATTTAGCCTATGCTTGAAGTTCCAGGTTATTTGAAGCTTGACTAATAAATGGTTGGTTTAAGGTGAACTTGGTAGGTGATGTTTAAGCTCTTGTGTCAGTTCTTAGCCAGTATAACTTGAACCGTTTTTTCTTAGCACAGATTTAATCAATTATGTAGGCTACTTGCTGCAGTAGAAATGTTTTCGATAAAGTACATGATGAATTATTTCCTACTATTGCCCATATTTCAAACAACTAGTGGCAATGCAGGTTGAGGGCAGCCTTGACTCATCCAGCCTCAAAGCTTTCCAAAACAAGTCTCTAATTGGATGCTTGTGTATGCTATGTTTTTGCAGTTGAAAGGATGAAATTGAAAACAAATTTAGTGTTTCAAATCTTCTTGGTTGTTTTTTATAGTTTCACAGATTCCCACAAAGACATGACTGTGAACAAATTCAGAATACCAACTACCAAGCATTTTTCAAAGGGGGAAAGTGTGAAACTTTCAAAGGGGCAAACTTTGTAGTTTATTGATGGTGAATGCAGAGAAATGGGCGCGAAAATAAGTGGGGCGATGCCAACTTGCTATTGCCTAACTTTTGTGTGTTCTTCCCAACTTTCAGTATTTTCAAAGTTGTGTATTATGAACACCCTTTTGCATTTTCTCCTTCTGCTACTTCAGTTATGCCGTAGTCTCAGGAACATATCCTTGGGTGGCCGTATCTTAGGGAAATCAAAAGTGATTATCACGGTTGGCCGAGTATGATGACGTCATCAGAGGGCCCCCTTTTAAGTCTTGCCTCGGGTCCCCCCAACCCTAAACCCACCACTGACCATGTCCCACCCAAAGTTTTAGAACTTATAGTCATTTGCGCTTTGAGAGGCGGTATCACAAACAAAATAGTGGTACTCGTGTAAAATCAAATATTTTGTTCCCCACAAAAATTTTTTGGTCTCCCCTAACTTTTGGGCTGGCCAGGGGAAATTGCCAAACTTGCGAGCGGATTGTTTTACTGTTCGTGTAATAACAACATTGGTAACAAATCTTCAAATGTTCACTTCAAGTTACCATATTAGGCGTTTTGTCGCATATGACTGCTGAACGCAGACATGTTGGCAGGTAATGTAGTGAGACAGTGACTGCTGACAGCGGCAAGCAGGGACGTCGGTGAGCGGTGGCATTGAATCCCTGACCTTTCAAGCGAGGAACAACGGGGGCAAAGGTTTTTTTATGGGTAATTTTATGATTTCTCAAAATCGAATTGAAACAAGTTGTCTATAGTTTGTTTTATTATTATTAAAGCCAACATTATTGTTGAACTGTAGCAAGCATAATTGGCAGGCCCAAACCAGACTGGGCACCAGTGGAGGCGAAGAGTTTACTGAGAGGGGCTCAAATGTTTTTAACTATGTTCAACACATTTTTCCAGGGAGGGGCAACATTTTTTTCAGGGGAGACTGAACCCCCTGCGCCCCTGTAGTTACGGGCCTGATAATTGGTAACCACTTTTTTGTTTTTCATAAGTTTGCATCGTCCTCAACTTTTTTTTCTGCCCCACCCTGCTGCACTGATGTTCCGGCGTCGCTGTGTACAAGTTTGTGCAAGTGAGAACAGTGGTTCATTTCTCGGAGTCAAAGTATGTTTCAAACCCCATGATACCTCCTTCCCGCTTGAGAGTCCAACCAACTGAACTGGCTGTCAAGCAAATCGTCCCCCTTATGTAGCGCAATTGGCCTCGTCTCCACATCACCAAGAAGCGGCTATTACAGGCTATTACAATAAAACAAACACGATTCAATGCGTTTTTGAAACTCATGTCGCAACGGATTTTTATGCATTCTGGAAGCAAGTCTTAGACAATACTGCTTTTACATTTTTTTTACTTTTAAGGTCTGAGGAGGCGGCCATAACACAGTGGCCTCCCCCCTCCATACGCCGGTGGAAGCAGCCATGATTTTTTTCGTGCATTTGTCGCCTCTTCTCTTGCACTGACCGCATCAAACGTTGCAGGATGTCCCTGTAAATTTGCTGGTTGATGGTCTGGCCCTGTGGCAAGAATTCTGTGTGCACAATGCCCCTCACATCAAAGAAAGCCATCAACATCACCTTGGTTTTGGACTTGGCCATCCTCGCTTTCTTCTGCCTCGGCAATGTCGGACTCTTCAACTGAAGACTCTGGCGCTTGGTCACTGGATCGTACTCAAAGATGCATGACTCGTCGCCTCCAGCAAGTTCGGTTCAGTTTCGAGTTATTCCAGAATGTCATGACACACCTGCACACGCTGCTCTTTCTGCTCCGCTTTCAGAAATTTAGGAACCATTTTTGCCCAGATCTGCGTCATCCCAAGATCTTTCGTAATGATTGTCCACACCCTCTCGCAGTTCATGTCCAACTCATTTGCAATCATTCTAACAGTTAGGTGGCGGCGATCTCCATGCACCTTCTGGCAGAGAAGCTCGACATTTTCCTCGGTCCTACTTGTGACAGGCCTTCCGCTCCTGGGGTCATCTTCAATATCCTCCCTTCCCTCCTTAAACCTCTTGTGCCTCTCGAAAGCCAGAGCTCTCGACATTGCGTCATCCCCATACACATCCTGCGGTATTCTGAGTGCTTCTGTTGGAGTTTTTCCAAGTCGAACAAGAAATTTCACGTTGGTTCGTCGCTCGATGGTCATTGTGTTAAAGCGAATATTGCGGGCCAACATTTTTCACAACGCTCAACGCCAGACTAACTACAAACAAAAGCCTGCAAAAGAGCGTACTGTTAACATAGAAAGCTGAAAGTGCTGTTGTACACTTATTAGAGGTTAACCTTCATTGTAATGTACGGTGCTAATTCCGAACGGACACATAACTCGCGCAGCACATACAGTCTCGTTACTTTTCAAACACACCACGCACATTTTTTAAATTTTCGTGTCTCGTCAAATCTCCATACCGAGGCTGTAACTAGCTGCTTTTTGGGTTTCGCAATTGCCGTTTCCTCTTTGTTGCGGGTAGGCCAGGAAAAAATGGGAAATTTGGGCATGTCATTCCCTGGAAATCTGACATGCTCGCGGGAAATTTTTCGCAGCAACACTACGACTTTTGAAAATTTTTGAGCAGTTGTCGAAAAATCTGCCCTCGACACGAGACGAATTTCTTCACCTGCTTCACGAGTCAAATTGCTTTATTTTCCGCGAAACTTTTTGTCTATGCACTGTGCTTGCGGCTGGGCTTGATGAACTGCTTGAGCGCAACAAGTCACATTATTCGCCTTCGGAAGCCGAGCCCCTTGAATCAAACGCACTCCCTCCATCATGATAGGTTACCGAAGGTCGAGCCATTCTACTCAAAGCGTACTCCTTCCACGAATCACAATACCGGCAAGCGCTGTCCCTGAGTTGTTGCATGCGGTCGTGCCAAACAGAGCTGCGGAACCGGAGCGCCGGAGCTGGGCGTTTTGCCAGAGCCAAAGCTCAAATTAAAAATCAGAAGGATTCAGAGCCGGAGCTCAGTTTAAGATTTAGGACCGGAGCTGAAGTTATACCCTTTTGAGAGGTAGTTACGATTTACCACACCATACTGCAACAATGTATCTGCAAGCCTGATGTTTCCTTGGTTTAAACATCGCTAAGGTTGTAGCATAGTAGCTGGCAGGTTTGATGTTACTTGCAGAACAGTGGTTCTCAAACACATTCTGAGCGCCGCATGCAGCTCCCAAGCATCCTTAGTGCGCCAGTCTTTCAGCAATACCTCTAATGTTTTGTGTAACAGACTTCGTTAGTGCAATCAAACAAAACGTGTCAATTGATTTGTGTTAAAAATTTTTAGTGCAGCTCTAACAACATCGTAGGTCTGGATTTGGCTCCATTTAGTGAAATGGCTGAGAACCACTGTTATTGAAGTAAAAAATCTTTAACTGCCACAACATCTTAGTTTCTAGTCAGAATGATCAAACTGGGTCTGCAGTAGTGTAGCAATCTAAAAAGAACAGAGCTATAATGATTAGGTGTATAACATAATATCGATGCCTTTTGTAGCTGTGTAATCATGCTGTTAGCAGGGAGTATGATTAAGATATGATACCATTGCAGATTTAAGCGTGAAATGCACGACACGCTATTGTAAAGTAGAAATTTTCATTCGAAACCATTAGGCTTACAAGCAAGGTGTACTAGATTACTGGTAAAATTCACTAGGAAAATTTACGTTTACTAGCAGCGGCATAACATGAAAGTTATAACTAATTGATGGCGAACTAGCATTGCTTTGCATAGCAGTAGGCCTGCCCTTTCAGGAGGGTATAAAAAACAATGTATATAATGTGGACTTTTCTTGAACTTTTCATCTGTGGAATGGAAACAAATTTTATGTTTTCAGCGCGGCAAACAGTCTTATTTTCTCCTGAGATTTGCAGGTTNAATTGTTCTTTACTTTGTGATTCGTCACTGCTTATCATGAGTGCAAAGATAAGAATTCAGAAGTTTTTCAGCTATTTCTAAAAAGTCAAAGGTGAATTTCGTGATAGAAGTCATACTATTCTTAGGACGATGGGATTTTAAACACATTTTTGCATTTGTATTAATGCAAATGTGTGCATGTTAGAAAGAACACATGAGAGAGATAATCGACTATGTGCTTTGCGCTCTTTGCGTGGTTTGCCCAGGCAACGCTGTTAGCTGGAATCGACAACACTGCAACAGGCAAAACATGCAACGAGTCAACGAGTGCAAATCACTTGGGACTGGTCTGTGTTTAAATGCTCAGACACAAATGTAGTTTTCCAAACAGCCACTTTTTATTCTGGTCATAAGAAATAAAGGTTCTCAGGCATTGACGGCAAAACCAGCGACTGCCTTTCCAGAAGCTGTTTAGATTATCGTTACCTTGAGTTACACTTCTATTAACCGTTCTCTTAATCGTCTGAACCTGTGATTGTGCTAATTGTTTTTTGCTTATTTCCTAATGGTAAGAGCGCTGCTTGTAAAAACCTAGACCAGATTAACTTACTCAAAAAAGTTTGATATATTCTTTTAGTTTTGTGCACTTGATATAATTCATTTTCCATTCAACTTGAGGCGCATCAAGACAATTGAAAATATTAATGCGTGAAAACGAACAGAAACCGGAGCCGGAGCCATGCAAAGAAAAAAGATAGCCCCTGAGCCACACTCATGAAAACCAAAAGCCCGGAGCTGGAGCCGGAGCCATGTTCATGAAAAAAAGAGCTCTGGAGCCGGAGCTGTGTCAATTTTCCGACGTCTCCACAGCCTTGATGCCAAGTAGCTTGTTTGTCAGTTGAGTGGAAGACCGGCTGGTTTTAATAAGATCAAAATTCAATGGCAGTTTAGTCGCAATGTGATCGGAAGGGGCTACGCAAGTTCAAGTTCATTAGTTGTTCACGCAAGTTTAGGTTCGAAGTTCACGCAAGTTCAGGTTCATTAGTTACGCAAGTTCAGGTTCATTGGTTCGCTAAAAATAAACTTGAAGCGTTGCTTGTCGGATGTTTATTATTCC
>JGI24158J21664_10003838_pt1 | contig 19094 bp, 15 predicted proteins | sample Ectturendosymbi3_FD_21664 | JGI IMG/M metagenome (IMG submission 21664)
GGATAATTACTTGTCCTTTCAGAATTTCTTCCACACTATGACGAAATAGACTTTTGCGGCCCGCGGCGAGTTTATGTTGATGAATTTGGCCCTTCGAGCTTTCTGAGTTGTGCAGGCCTGTTTAAAATCGAATGACCCGACTGTTTATACGGCTGTTGTCGGTAGTTTTGCAACTTAAAGCCAGTATCGCCGTCGAAGTATATTTATCTTCGATCACGACCGAGACAAATAACACGGCACGTAATCTTGAAGTAAAAAAATCTTTACTACGTCGTAACAAGATTTAACGAAGAAAATTTTTGCCAAGTTAGTGTAATTCCTTGAGCAAAACTTTCCCGTGCTTTGCCTTGTTTCTGATTTCATGAAAAGATTCCTGAAGATTACCGTTTTTTTTATTTTAGGTGACTTTAACGCCAACCTTCTTTTTAAAAATTATGGCACCCAATCCTATACTAACGCAGTAACTTAACTCAGAGCATATTCGATGATAGTTGTCTCCACAAGTACCTGATCGCCCATCTTTGCTTGATCATTTTTACTTCAATAACACTCACAATTTTCTCTATGCAGGTTAATTTAGTTGTGATATTTGTGATGATTTTCCAACATTCGTATTAATCGAGAATATAAAAACACCTGGGTCGCCAATGTTTTTTTTAAGTAGGGCCAAACTGGCACTGAAAAACCATGGCTTTAACGAACTAACGAACTTCTGAAAAAACAAGCCCTTCACCAATATCTCTATGCTACAACCTGAGGGTTTAACCGAATCTGCTGACCAACACTCCATTCCAAATATTTTGGGCCGCATAAGCTGTTGGACAACAGTTCGAGGACCGAACATAAGCTTAGGGTCCGATACAAAAGAAGGTCAAAACAGGAGAAATATTGCAATTGTTTCGTTGCTTTTGGCGTCGTGGGAAATTCAAGCTTCAGTACCTAACAGTATCAAGGCTAAAAGATATAACGAAGACCTCAGACTGCGGCAACATATCAGCTAAGGCTAGGGCAGCCTGAAGCGCAGTTGTACTAAGCTGACCAAACTGACATTCGCGTGGCCTTCTTACATATGTTATTGTTTCGGGATAAGTTACATTCAGCAAATCGACACTTTTTCGTCAATATATGATTTTTCATTACTGATAAGTGTCTTTGCGGGCCGGGGGACATGGCTTCGCGGTCCGTAGTTTGGAGACCCCCTTGGTCGAATTCAATTAAATAACCAAGACATACGCAATGTATGCAAAGTTCACGTTGCAAGGAAAAAAAAACTATGAAGGATGTGCATTTTTTTAATATCTATAACTGCGAACTGCCACATATATGCATAAGATATGTAACCACATGCTCCCAAAAGAAATCACGGAAGAGCATGAATATGCATCAAACTATCACAATTTTTGCACACGAAGACTTGATAAAAATATATTGATCATTTCTTTATGGCAAAGTCTGCAAACCAACAGCGCAATTCTGCTTACAGACGCTCGAAGCATTTGTAATGCAAAGACGAAAGAACCATACCGCACTTCATGAAATATTCAGCTGCTATTTCAAATATAATTTTATTGCTCCCTGATATACATGAGTCTCCTTCCGTTGTTATTATGAGGCAGTTGGCGGTTCTGACTTTATCAGATCATCGACGGCCAGCTGACCATTAAGGACTACTGTTGGTTGTAGTTATTAAAATGCTTGCTGCTCATTTAAACGGCCTTGTTCGGTGTTTTCGTTCTTGCTTTTTTGTTCTCTTTGGCTCTGCTTTATGCATACACCTTGATCGCCTTCCTTTTTGTTCTTTTCAAAGTGTGGCTGACTTGTTGGCATTGCGGTCGTTTCGCCAATCCTCGTATCCTTTCTTTTGAAACATAAACTGTTTTACACGTCGCGTAAAATACGATGATTTGATTGGTTGTTTGACCAGTGACGTCAAGCGGCACATCGACTACAAAAAACGTGTCGTCGCTGCACCCGGAAAAATATGCCGGGAAGCGATCACGTGACTTGGCGAACGTAAGCTGACGGTTTATTTTCAGATTGCGTCACTTTAGTTAAGATCACAAATGTCTGAGCACATCCAGTTCCTTCGGCGCAAGGTCATGTTTTCGCGATGCGTTCTACTCACGGTTTGTTTGATCCTTTTCACTTACCGCAGGCGCCGCCTCCTGCTCCTCGTCATTCTCTTCTTTTACTCCGGCCAGCTCGTAGTGCTTTTTGCGCAGCGCGCCTAGCTTCTGCCTTTCCTGTTGCAAGGCCTGCTCCAGTTCCAAGACTTTGACCTGTTCAAACACGAGATACGTTGTCGCTTTTGCACGCCTGACCAGTTTTGCAGAAAAGCATCTTACGAAATCAGCACGCTGCAAAGCTTGCTGTGAAAAGCGCCAGATGCGCTAACATAGCAAAGAATCAAAAGCATCGCTTAGCTTTCGCAAACGAACTCGTGACGGTGGAATAGGCCATCTTTACTTCATTCAATACACACAAAGAAGCTGGCAGTTCCAAAACTCAGCGCTGCGAGCTTGGGGCATGAGGAGGGGCAAGGGGTCGCAGTTGCCCCAGGCGACGAATCACTGGGGAGGCGTCGAAAGATCCCAGTAATATCACAAGAACTTTCTTCAATACAGTACATTTCCTCCAAAAGGACCTTAGGTTCGAACATGGGAACGCCAACTTGTTTCTTGTCCCGGGCGCCATCTGACCCTGGCGCGCCCCTGTCGCGAGCGTATGTCAAAAAATGATCGCACTGCGTTTACATTACCACTGCACTGGCGTCACCTGAGAATCCATTTCTCGCCGCTTGATTTGGGTCAGAGTCATCGCGGACGCGAGGTCGGCCAGCGACTCGCCCGCCTCGTCCAGCTGCCTCCTGCCGGCTTTCGTCGACGCCACGACGCGCGCGGTCGCGCCGTTGACGTTTCGCGAAGCGCCTTCCAGCTTGCCTAACCGGTCGCTGTTTTTCTTTGCTTTAACCTGGCAACGAAGAAGGTCGTTAGGAAAAGATGGGGAAAGTGTAAAAATCTCGTGTGATTTTCGTATAAGGAGAAGCCGCACTGACCAGTTACCAGTACTTCCCAACACAAATTGGGTGCCTACTCTACCTCAGAGTACTGGGATTTGATTCATCCGCTGTTCCACCGCCCACATCTCAGGAAACACTTTCTTTAAGACGCAGTGCGGCAAGCTTCTCGTATTTTTTTTCTATTTTAATCATCGCGGTCGCAGGCTGCGGGCGTTCCTCGCAGATGGATCAGGGCATTCCCGTCCGAATCTTAGCGTTCGCGTCGTGGCTTCCGCAGCATCACGTATTTGGCGCATGGGCAGAAAGACAGCAGCGCAGCCTCGTTTTGTGAATTAATGTGCACTGAAACAAGTCCTTCAGTTTTCTCTAGAAGGCCTTGACTGAGACGAAGAGAGCACCGTTTTACGCAATGACCTACCTGTACATTTTCAAAATGACTCATAGCATGCCACGAACTGACGCCAGGCCCAGACTTGGCCAGCAACAACAGAAGTGGTTTGGGAGGAATGTGAATCGCTAACTGCTTCTGGTGTGTTCATCTATCTTTTATAAATTCGTATTTTAAGATACAGCACAATAGGAAATGAGTAAGTTCTATGTTCATCTAATCTTTAAAACATCGCTACGCAGATACATACGAGAAAACCTGCTGCTATTTCAGTAATTTGTGGTCAGGTTGCAGGACACCGTTTAAGAACTTCCTGAGGAAAGCAAGAAACGCGCGAATAAGCTGATCGCGAGAGCCGCGATGAAGTGCTGGACATGGTGCGAGGTTTATCGTGGAGTCGCTCACGTTCTTCGCACTTTATGGACACGAAGCGTTACAAGAACTTAATGAGATAAAAGCTGAATGCTGCGACAAAAGACTTTTCCCGAACGCAAACTCAGATATATTGTGAAGCATCGGCTGATGGTAAAAACAAATGGAAAGACACAGCTCGAGTTCGAATTGTCGCTGACACAGCGCGATGCGAGTGTTTCGCCAGCGCATACTTGAAGCAGTTGCTTCGTTATGAAAACAGCACGCGAGTGTTGGCGCAATAAACGAGGCTAAAAGCGCTGCAGGCTCGGTCTGGATTCGCCTCAAAGCGACGACGGCTCGCGTGGTACACATCTGGCCTTCCTACACGAGAGTTCAGAAATAAGACGAATATGAAGTCGGGGATTTGAAAGGAATGTTTCGCAGCCATGACCTTTACCGTGGGTTGAAATTCATAGTCGCGTTCCTTAGCTGTGACGTATACAAAAGCAAACAATGCAATTCGTCCCAGGGCGCCCCTAAGCGGAGAGCACACAACAAGGGAAGTTTTACTTTTTCTCACGGCGTTCAAAATATGTTTCGCCAAACATCTCAGGGTTGCTACTTTCGGTTGTATTTCTTTCTTGGGCAAATACAAGCAAGCTCAATTGTTTGGCTTTCCCAGAACCGTCGCGTAGAGCACGATGATTGCGAAAAAATACCGGAAAATTGCTCACTAACGATCAAGACGTCTGCACTCCAAAGCGTTATTTGAAATTTCAGTTTCGAGGGAGAAAAGCCAATTCAAACCACAACAACTTTTGCATATACCTCTACAACAAAAATCGCTGAAACGCAAAACCACTAAGAATGCACTCGTTGCACTCAGGGCGGCAATAGCCCAGTGGTAAAGTATCCGCCTCCCAATTGGAAGGCTGGGTGGTCGATCCACAGCCACTCACTGAGTTACTTGCCGTAGTGCTTCTTGGGCGAGAGTGTTCACCTTAACCACCCCGGCAAGAAGCACAATTCAGGCTTCGGTATGCCGCCAACTGCCGTCACCAAAATCAACAACAAAAAAAATCGAATGCACTCGTTCGATACGGAGCCACGAAAAACTCCCTAGAGCAATTCAAATGTTACTTGAAGGTTTCACTTTCGAGATATTCAAAAATGCCAACGCTCGAATGACATCCGAGCAGCGATTGAAACTTTTTCATGCAGGAAATTGGGGCCTCCACCAAATGGTCGCCGCAACATCTGACATTTCCGACGCCTCGTTGACTCACCCTGGAAGCGGCCACTAGCTGCGCAGTGCTAGCAGCGATTTCGTGCGAACAGACCATCAACTCTTCGAACTTTCCATCGCCTTGAATCACCAAGTCTGCCGCGTCCCTGTGGATCAAAAGGCGACCCGTTGTAGGAAAGCAAAAGCGGATTCGAGCTCCGTTGCGACACAAAAAAACGTTTAAAGGCGAACGTGGAAAATCTACGGTTTTCATTTCAAGGAAACTCAGCTACGATCGGCGACAGTTTCAGCAGGAAAAGCAAATTGACCTGCAATTGAATTCTTAAATGCTTCCACAACATCAAACTGTAACACAACCTGGGCAGAAAACCGGTCACAGTTTTAATGTTCGAAACTGAGATGCACGAGAGCTTGGCAAAATGGCGTCTTCTGCAAATCAGGTTCTCTTGTTTCACGCTAAAATTATGGCAAAGAATCAAGCAAGCCTCATAAAAAATTTCTTGTTTCTGGCTGATGCTGATGACGACGCCAGACGTACACCTGCGTTGCTTGTCACGTGCTTTCCAGCGCTACAGACAGCAGTCATGGAGATCTGCTTAAGCTTAATGCAAACATCCTTAAGCGGGTTAATACGAATAGATCCAAGGTTATTAGTAAAATGGCGAACCCTGGTCATTTCCAAGACAAATGCCAGGCGTCGCACAGCACAAGAAACAGTACAAATATATAGGTTTCTAAGGATTTTCTGCGATTTTTAGGAGGAAATTCTGCGCAGTTGAAAGCCAGGAAGTGCGCACTGACGCCATTCAGCACAAATGCGGTAGACTCAATTGTTGTGAATCGACCCGGACACCTTCTCGATTAAAAATCGAACAATCTGCGAGAGAGCCCAAGCAGCCGCAGTCATTTGCTTTACGGGCATCAATTCGTCGACTCGACAGTGATCTATTTTCAGCGACAGGATTTGCTGGAAAGTGCATTTGCTCAACACAAGTGCTAAATAAATAATGGGGAAACCAGTTCACATCAAAGCAAATACGTAGTTCCTTNGGAGCAAAGTTTTTTATTACGCCTTGCAACAGTTTTAGCAAGAAATTCTATTTGGATAAGATATCAGGACTGAGGATGAGTAGTGTTACTTGAAGTCGATTTTCGATTTAAAATACAACGAATTTTGAGGATTAAAAAAAATGGATTCAACTCAGGCGCCTTGTTGGAGACTGGTTGCTTCTTTCAACAAGCAAGACAACTTTCAACCTCGAGCCACTTCAGTCAGGAATACGGACTTTCCGGAACCACAGGCCGAGCCACGAAACTCGCAAAGCAAAATCGCGAACGACATCCGCACTCACGTCAGCATGGTGGCGCCCCAGCCCACGGCTTTGGCCGCCGAGATCAGGCCCTCTGTCCATCGGGAGTTTTTCATGTAGAACTCCTTGGAAGACGATGCGCCCTGTCGGGGAGAAATAAAAACGCGTTACAGGTTCGAGCTGGGACGGCACTACCCAGCGAAACAGGGCGGGACACCTGTTTTCGGTCGCTCGGCCATTTTTTTGTTCTGATGATTGCAAAGCGCAGCCTCACCCACTGCTTTCGTCACGTTCAACGTGAAGCTGTGCACTGGAGGTCGACCGCGAAAGCCCCACGTGCCCCGGGGATAAAAGCGCCGGCAAATCTGAAGATCGGACGCAAACTAAGATCTTTTCGGTCAAAATCATATTTTACAAAACATTCATCGGAACCAGCAGCAAGCAAACGAAGCCGAGGCTGCAGGTGTTGACGCTCTTCAGTTAAAATCTTCGTGATTTCGTGACTGGTGAAAACTTTTCACCATTGGGTCACAAAATGGAAAAACATTTTTGATAGGGCCGAAGTGTTCCCTGAATGAGGTAAGCCTGTCCAATGAAGAAGCACTGTCGCACGACAAAAAAGTTTTGCAACCCTCTGAACAAATTTATGTAACTTTCAGGAAAAACAAAAAACGTTTTTTTTTTTGGTATGAAACGAAAGTAGCGGCATTAAGTCCATCCGATTCCATGCAAGAACCGGCGATACATTGAAAAAGCTAGTCCTATCGAAAAATCTACGCACCCTTCCTTGCTCCACGATTTCTCTCTGCAGCTCCTTCGAGGAGAGGATAAGTTGTCGTATGAACTGCATTAAATCGGTGCAAGAGTCGAGGATTCTGAAAAGTAAAAACTGGTTGTCGCTGAAATCCTTGAACCGTCAGGTCATAAAAGCCATTTCATCGAAACACAAACACACGCCAAACTACAGGAAGAAACAGGGGCTTGAAACCGCTGTGCAGCTCACTGAAAAGCGCTTTGTAGAAAGCCAATCACCCGCGGCAAAGCCACATGCACAGCTCTTGTCTCAGTGAGAAAGGTATCAGCGTTGGTTCGACTCACCATTCAGCGATTACCTGGTTAAAATTGCTCAGTCAACGCATTGCAGTATTCTCGCAATACAAGGCAACCAACGATGACGAAACTGCGCGACTTACGTCCGGTGTGTTTGGTTTCAAGGATTACCCGCGCTCGATTGACTGAAATCGCGACCTGTGAACTTTTAACGAGTGAAACAAGAAGGGCGCTGGATCGCATTGGAGTTCGTCCGTCACAAGTGAGAGACGATGCAGAGGTGGTGGCAACGTATAATAACGGTCGGACAAGTTAACTGACTGAGAAAAAGCGCGTTCGGTTAAAACAAGCGTGTTTAAAGGGAATTGCGGCCACCACAATCGGTTTTTACCGACACGTCATGTCACGCTTAAACGGAGCGGAAATTCACCGGTAAACGCCATCTCTGTTCAGTGAAAAGATTTTTACCAACACTGCCGGTACCCGCGGCCTGCAAGGGCAACTATACACCCAGGCTTCATCTGTTTTGAGCAGGGTTGCGGAGTCGGATGTTGTTGTCCGATTCCGCAAGTCCAACGGAATCACTTTTTACATCACACTCCTAAGTTGGGAATTCCTGTTGAAATGGTGCAACTTCTTTTCAAACTTTCATTGAAACAGATAATTCTTGCTGTGTTTCTTGCCGTGTATGACGTTCGGCTGTCGACAGTTTTGTAGCAACAAGCTTGCCTGGAAAAACAGCAGGAAACAGAATTCTCGCTGGTTTTCCAGGGAGGCTTGTTGCCACAAAATTGTCGACAGCCAAACGTCATACACGTTTTGTTGAGGAGTCGGAAAGTTGGAAACGATCGGACATTTAACTTCCGACTCCGCTACCCTGGTTCTGAGTCCCGACAAAACATGTCACCAAATGCAACTAAGTCGCGTAGTAATGGAATGAGACGACGCCGAATATTGCATGATTCGCTCTTGCGCTTGTCGCAAATAGCAACATTGGCAGAGAAGCTGAACGGGTCGGAACAGCTTCTCGCCAACTGTGTGCTGGCTCAAGCGCTGTCAGCTCAACCCTCGTCAATATGCAGTGGTGCCAACGTTAGAATGATTTTTAAGCACCTGTATCACACTTAACCGCAGAAATTACGCCGTACCGCGCAGCATGCTATCTGATCGGAGGGTAACGACATGAAATGCTGAGGGTTGCTGGGGGTGGGGGTGGTAATCCAATGGAGACGGTAAGCTGCCACTGCGCTTTGATCTTATGCATCCTTGCAGTAACCAGAGGTTGGCTGAGATACAAAATGTGAAAAACTAAACACGCAAAAACTTTCGATGCTTCAACTGCCAGTGACGTAAGGCACCCCTGCATGGGCGTCGGAGGGATTTTTTCAGGGAGGGGCCAGCAGTGGATATTTCCATGGGTGGCCAAAAATACTTTTGCAGGCGGGGGGCAAAAAGTGGTGAATTTTCAAGTTACCCACTCCGAAACTAGGAAAACAACTTTTTTTTGCGAAAAAATTCGATGGGACAACGTCAAATCTTAAAACCCAGGGGATGCCAAGGCCTCCTTCCGACGCCCATGAACCTGTGCTTTATACATAAGAAAGTTGTCGGTCATGGTCCGTTGCGTGCTGTAGTGCCTCGCACGTATCAGCGAGGGAGCAGGTTCCAAGTGGCCATTGAACACCACGGAACTTTTCCAGGTTAGTGGTATGCCGTTTGTTTAACTGGTGGCCCTGTGGAAGATGCATTGGAAAAGGTTGTTTTCCATGTGTTTTTGCATTGTAACAGAATCGCCTCTAACTTTTAACGCAACTGTGTGTTAATTTAATATTTGCCTTGAATCCTTCTAGTTCTACAGTAAGTGGCAGCAAAAATGAGATGAGCTGGAGCGTCAGTGCCTTCAATTTGCTTCGGTCTTAGCGGCCTCAGTAGCCTCCCTGCTCAGGAATCCTTATTTTAATAGACGCGCCAGCAAAAGCAGGGTATAATGCTGCCCATAATTTGCATACGTCTTCCTGGGACACGTTACATCAGTTATTTCCAGACTAAACTAGTTTTTACTTCCATATGGGCACTGTTAATCACTTTCGCAACAAAATTTTATCTTCCCAGCGAAACGTACCTGTCATACAAATTTTAGGCAGGATACCACCAAAAAAAAGGATATTTTACAGGGGATTTTTTGTTTGTGCGTCGAAAACGTCATGCACGTGTTAGATCCGTTTTTTTCAGATCAAGCCATGGTGTTGGAAGACTCATCACATATACGGTGTTGGTGGTCAGATCTGGCCAAACAGGTTTTGCACTTAAAATTGCATTGAAATGTTAACTTAGAAAAGTGTCCAAAATTATCTACACGTCAGGTACCCCTGAAAATCAGGAAAAGTCATGGAAGCACAGGTTTCTGACATTTTTCTAAGTATGTGAAATTAACAAAAGAACATGCCTCCGGGTAGGGAACGACCCATGATTCCTCAGTGGGGTTGATAACTAGATTTAGGTATCCCGCTTCCTTTAACGGGAGGCGTTGAAGCTTCCCGTTAAAGCGTTAAAGCTTTCCCTTTAACGGGAAGCGTTAAAGCTAAAGGCATTACTAGACTTTATCGCGGTCTAGTAATGTACGCATGTACGCACTGCATACGTAAAATTGTAATTCAAAGCCACTTGCTGCCACGCCACGATTCGCATACGACATTGACAGCGCTAGCTGTCACGTGAGATCTTGTTTATGATGCAACAATTGTACCAAGCGGAACGTCCCGTCGGTCCAGCAGACGTACGACAGGACGCGCTCTGCACTCACCGTTCGTTTACTTCCAGATTGACTCCGGAATCTTTTTTCCGCGCTTCGTTCAGCAAAGCTTCGATGCGCTGAGCGGCTTGCTCGATCGCTTTCGACGTCGACGCCATCTCTTGCTCGACCAGGTCGTGGAGGTCGCCGCCTTTCACGTCCGATATCTTGGGCAGTAGGTCCTGAAGGTCAAAACGGGGACGATCAGTGACGTGGCGGAAACGAAAACGGTCGCTCGCTTGCGGTCGGTCTTCGACCTCTGCATTCACCAACTTCGAGTTTCGCACTTGCTGTTGCGTTTGAGGCCACCGATAAAGCAACAAGCCTGGAAGTTGTTTTATTCGGTCATAGACAGAACCGTTTTTGAAATGACCGAAAAAAATTAAGTCATTTCGGTCAGGATGCTTGAAAATATAGGCTAAAAAACACTTTTAGGGCTAGTTTTAATACTACTGTGAGACAAATGACCGAAATGTTTCAGTGACGAAAATGTTTCAGCAAAAAATGACCGAAATGTTTCAGAGAAAAATGAAAAACAGCCTGGAAGCGCTATCATAGGTTGAACACGGGCTTTGGAACTTCGCCATGCAGGCCAACGTATTGACGACTTGCATTCAGCGGCGCAGTGCAGCAACACAGGAAAGGATGTCGTTGACCATCGCGCCGAGAAGGGATTCGCTGAGCTCAGGTTGCTCGGCAGCGCGACGGTAACCAGCTTGCACTTAGATGCTGGACCTTTTAGCGGTGCCAGTTTTCAAACGACGAAGATCAACAATTAAGGTATTGCGGTTGCTGTAGAAGTTACGGCCGACAGCGAATACAATGGAGTAAGAGCGTTGTTTCGTTTCAAACAAAATCCTTGCGGCGAATGAACGAAAAGAAAACGATTTATATGGTCGGTCAAAATGTAAGTACAGACAGTACGTAAGAGCGCCGGCGCAACGAGTGCTTTTCTTTATATCCCGTCGCGAAAGTACGCGTCACCGACTGCTTGGGAGCCGCCTCACTTTGGCTGTATCCAAAATGTCTTTCAATCTCTGTCGCGTTTGAGCGCCGTCAGCGCTTCGGCCCGGTGTCTTCACGTCGCCCAGAAACGTGAGCGTGTCCCGGCCGCAGTTCCTGCACGCCGCTTCCAGGTCTGCGCAACAAGACAAAGCGAGATGACAATCGTTTCGTGGGTAACGTTTTTCGTTGGTTCGCCGGGCTGTTGACGCTTGATAATGTTTCTCGGTGCGTTGACCGCGATGCGGGCAATAGCGGGAGACGCTTTTACCGACTATTCTACTCATCAGACAGCGTATTTACTAGAAAAATGGTAATATCTGCGCGGATGAATACACGCACAACGCAAGCGTGAACTGTTTACAGTTGATTCTACAACAGCGCGAAGTTTAACGCTTCACTGAGAAACGGTGACTGTGAAAAATTTGTTAAAAATCGACGATCGTTCTCAATGCGGCTTCATCGGTTGAAAGGATTAAACGCATCAGCACTTTAATTAAACGTTTATAGAGGTCCATGTTATGGCCAGAAAAGAAATGCAAGTGTGACGCAAAGGCGGCTGCATGGCCAGCCATGAACCCCAACAAAATGGACTGAGTGCAGAAAAAGTTGGATATAATCAGCTGATGATCGCTCTTCGTTCTTTCAAAAGATTATTGCAGCAAACAATGCCATTAAAGGTTTAATCGCTTGGCTACCGCCGGAAGAATATTTGGTTGTTCAGGTATTTCACTTAACTTGACCAGTAACAAGTTGAACGTTAAGTTGAGCAAGAAGTTATTGGCATCGACACGTAATGCTTCAACGTGCGATTCTAACGTTAAACGTCGAGCAAATACCACAAATTACGAACGACGAACAAATAAGCCTGGACATATATCACGAACAGATGTTGACGATTTCCAAGCACAGCTATCACTGAAAGGTTTGGGAAGGCTGGTTTTTGGAATGACTTGCGCAGGACGTTCATTTTGCACAAAACACCGGATAGCTACGCGAGATTTTTTCCACGCAACAATCACTGTTAGCCAGCATGCAACTAATTTCAAACTACGGTTCTTCGCTCATGCTTATTGGTTACGATTAGTCGAAAGCAAGCCGTGCACATACACAGGGCGCCGCAGGTGCGGTCACCACTATCGAACGACTTACCCATCACCGAGTCAAACAAGTGCGATCTCCAGCTGGTCGGGCTTAGCGCTACGCGGCAAGCATAAAACAAATAATATCGTCGTAAAATCCGCACAACGAGCAAACCTCCGCCACAGCACGCAGGAAAAAAACAACGCACGTGACTGGTAGCGGGCGCTGCGCAACAGCGCGTGCAAGATCATGGACACACTCGTGCACACTCTGCTGTTTGTTGCTAGTAATGCTTGAGTTACTATCTGGCGCTTCGTTTAGGTTTGAAATGTTTTTCAGGCAGTTCTGACTGGGCGGAAATATTACCAGGGGGATCGAAAACCAAGGGCTGCTGAATCTCTCCATTCGCGAGCGAACGGCGCGCATTGCCCCCCCCCGTTTTTACGAGCGGGTTTATGAAATACCGGTGCTCGCCACTGCTGCGTTCGTAAGGATTTGTTCCCACACTATGTTTCTGCATTTTGGACTGCAATGCAAGATGCGATACGCAGATTACCACCAGCTACAGATGGGGGATGGTGGGTGAGAGGTCTCATTTAAGAGAAACAGACTTCAAAATCACGCAGAGTGGATGAAAAAAGCAACTTCCAGCGGATTCTGTCAACCCTTGAGGCAGCACCATTGCGACCTCGCATATCCAGCACAACTTAGAAATGAGGCACACTTCAAGTTAACTCAAAAATCGCATGCGTCAACATAACGGCGACAAAGGCCGAACATCTTTTCAGGCAAAAAAAGACAAGCTCCAAAAAATCCGAAACGCACGAACAAAACACGTCAAATTGATTGGCTGCTACTAGATCAGCATGCACATACAGTATAAGTCTACATTCTACAGGTAAGAACGGAGAAAGTGCGTGAAGCCCAGCATGTGCCGGTCAACAAAAGCAATAGACTACAAGTGGAGTGCGTTTGGAAAGCATGAAAGTCAAGCAAAAGTGCGGTGGACAGACAAATCGGAAATTCCACACAAGCAAACAACCTTTTCCGTTTCGTTGGCAGGAGCCGCGACAAACTATACGCACACGAAAAACTATACACTGAGAAGTACAACCGGAATTTTCTGATAAGAAATTTGAAAGGTAACAATGCGTTTGACACGCGCACGTCGAAAAAGCAAAAACAACGACCTACCGGTCCCTTGCTGGTCAGGGGCCATGTTGCAAGTCGCACCGCCGTTTTCAATCGTCTGCGCCATCCAGTGACCGAAAGCAGACAAGGATCTTATCGCGCCATCAACTTCTGCAACGCACCAAACCACGCATGTTGCTATTGTCGGTCGCGTTTCTTTGGCACTGAAGCGTTGCTGGTTGACGTCGCGAGAAACCAGTTGACAATGAGCGTCCTGGCTACAACCGCAAATTCATTTACACCTTAGCTCTGCGACGGCTCATACGCCCAGAGCGCGCAGTCGGGATGGGCTTTTTGAACCTGGTGGTGTACAAGCGACAATGGCGTGGACCTGGTCGGGCGGGGAATCTGTGTTGCTTGACCGTTGCACTTGCAGATTTGGCGTTCTTTCCGCTGCGCGTTCGCATCTCCCACAAGGAACCGCAACAAAAATCCATGTGTCATATTTCGAACATCTTGTCACATGGATTTCTGAGGTGTCTTTCTTCTCAGGGAGTGCGTGGCAGGGCCTCAGAGAGGGGTGTGCAGGAGGCACGTCGTACCCTGGCCCGGCAGGTACTGGGGCAAGCAAAGTTTTTTTGATCAAGCCCAAACTTACTCTAGTGCAAGCCAGTTGCCAGTATTAACAATTTATCTTTATCTATGTTCTGATTACTATACGAAGTAGCTATACAAATTCGACGAGGGTCCCGGAAGCTAGGTGGCTGGTATCGGTCTTCGCACCTCCTGGTAAAATTTCTGTGGCCCTGGTGCCTGGGTAGGTGGTGTTTTCCATGGTCTCAAGCGGGAAGGAGGTTTCACAGGATTTGAAACATGCTTTGGCTTTGAGAAACGAACCACTGTGCTCACTTGCACAGACTTGTGCGGCACGGGAGACAAGTGCGCCTCGGCCGCCAACGTGGTTCTCCCTGTACAGTTGTGTTTTCTGGGTGTGTTTCTACACGGTCGCTTGCTGCTACATTCGAGTATGATTGTGATTATGTATTGTGTTATGAACAATAAAAGTTCAACACTCTTAAAATGGTACCTGTAGGACCCCAACGGTCGGACTGCAGTTAAGACGTTGTTGGTCTCAAGGTTGAGTGATATTGAGCTAGCTAACATGGCGAGTCTATTATTGACTGGCTTATAATATGTGTAAAACGAAACCTACTATTGGTTTTGTGAAAAACGGAAACTCTCGTAATACGGGCTAGGCGAGAAAACAAAACTGGTTAACTACAACCGTTGCTGTTTGACTAGCCTGTCTGCCTCTGGAACTGCAATCCACCAGTCGTGTAATTTGTTTGTAGATAATGTCTGCCCTACCTCGCACGCATGAAAAGGTTACTTTCACCAAATAGGTAAATTGTAACAGTCGTTTGCAAAAAAACGACACGCATCACCTGGATAGGATACCCAGCCTAGCGAAACACCGATCGCATTTGTATTCTTATAAGAGTTGAAATTTGGTGCAGCCGCGTGCAAACGACTGCAAGAAGTTTTCACACTTTGATCCTGATGAACAGAGGAACGTCAGTGCAGTGAATGCGAATGAAATATTATCTGACAGTGTTTCACAGAATCTGATAACAACGGATATGATGATCTGCCACCGACCTTGCGTTCGTTCGTATTTCTTTATCTCTGCCTCCAAGCGAGTGAGGCTGTCCGACGCATTCCCAGTTATCTGAATCAGCATTTCCGCGCTGCACGTTCGACTTCCGGAATCGTCATCATCCAACGATGTCACTGCCACCCGAATCATGTCAGCGGCTTCTTCAGCAGCAAGAGCTGAAATGAAACGCGTCGTCGCGTTATCGCCGATGGCGGCCGGATAAATCAACGGCATGTAGATTCAGGGTTCGATTCCCCGTCTGAACCTAATGCCACTTGACAGCGTTAAAATCTGCGGCAGAGCGGGACAACCGCTCAAAACAAGGATCGCAAACGCAAGTCAGCAAAGGAACCACGCGCCGTTGACCTCTGGGGCAGGGGTAACCAACCTGCTGGAACTGAGATCTATTTCTTGGGTAACGAACGATTAGTGCGAAGCGCTGTCAGTAATTGCGTTTATTATTATAACGATATTCATCTACTGCACGTGTGTCAAACTCGTAGCCCGCGAAGCTTAAACTTTAAGCCTCAGCTTACTTATATTTTTTGGAACAGTAATGGTTTATACCTGTTTACAAAGGCAAACGACGTTCTCTGCCATGTTATAACTTTACTGTTTTAGCCATCTTGCTGACCTAACGTCTTTCTTTCAAAACGGTATTCAGTTTGAAACTCCTTTCACTGCATCATAACCATTATTACATCACAGAGACGCTGGTTAAGTATTACCGTAGCGTAGATGGTTGTGGTTAATTGTTACAACTAGCCCTTTGAGGGCAACCATAATGCTGATATGGTCCTAAGTGAAAATAAGTTTGACACCCCTGATCTAATGTGACGAACCTGACAATGTCAATGCTATTTTTACAGTAGAACAGGCCCGCGGGTGACCCCGCGTGCTCCTTGGGGCCCGAGGGCGCCATGCTGGTGACCCCTATTTTAGGCTTTCTTCGCATCGCAGCTGTGTTGATGGCGTTCAAAAAAAAAACAAGTGTGTTCATCAAAGCAAATCTTGACCGGAGTCTGAAAATATTCAGCACTAACTTCTTTCAAAGAGGACGCAATGCTAAGTAACAACACAGATGAGTTGCAGCATTTAAAAAAAAAGTTTGTATGTTTATTTGAAATTTCGTGCTGCCTCGCAACGCGCAATCCAGAGCACACTAACCGAGCAGGCGTTCTTCAAGCTCCTTCTGCTTTCGCGCACTTTCCTCCCCGGACAGTTCCAGACCGCGCAGCTGTCTCCGGAGCTCTTCGATCTCCGCTCGCATCCGTTCCTTGTCGTTCTCGACTTGACCGGCGCTTTGCTGAAGCGACTCCGCCTGCCGCTTGGTGTCGGCGTTCTGCAATCGCGAACACGCGCGTTAATTCAACGTATTGCAGCAACGAGGTGGGGGTGGAGGCGATGGTATGGGTCGTTCCTATCTGACAGAAATATTTTTTCAAGCCTGGTATAGTTTTTTACGCGCGCGATCTTAGCGCGAGCGTTTTTTTTTCAGCAAAGATTNTTTCGTTGGAAACAATGTTTTCCGAAAACAGGGACAAAAAAAACCCGAAAGCTTTCCATGCACAGCGAGTGTCGTCACCTCACGCAAAGGTCACAAACGCACAACGCGAGCAAAACAAAACGTAATTGAGTTCATTGCGTCGTCCCGTACAGAAGTCGCGTCTGGTCTNAGGGAGTTCATTTCTAAGGGAGACANATTCAGTACAGTNTGCGCATNGACCCTAAGCCGGGTCNCACAGGGGNNGGAGTGGGGAAATTCCACAAATATGACGTGGGCGAGTTTTACAATTCGCCGCCGTCCACAAAACAAGAAGCTTCATCTTGTTTTGCGATATATGGCGCAGAAGAATGCGGAAGTGGATCGGTCGAACCGGTGAAGCGAAAATCGTCGTTTCGTGATGAGGGCAGGGTAATCTCCGCGGGTGTTTTTGCGACCAGCAGTATCGGTTTCGCGGCGTCCCCCCCGCATTCCGCACGTTCCGGCTCGACATGAGAAAGAGACCGAAGTCTCGATGACGAGAAGTTGGAAAATGTAACCCGCGCTGAGAGCGACATCGGATAGTCGCACTTGCAAGCAGGTCTGCACCGGCTCGCAGCACACTTTTGTTGACGAGGCAAACCGCGCAAGCAATAACACCATCAATCAATCGACCAGTGCCGAACAGTTTCACGCTTGAGTGGAATAAACCAGAGGCATGTTACGCTTGACTGAGCGCTGTCACACTTGAACGAAGCAGCCCTGCCGGTCTTTTTATAGCCGCTTTTGACACGGTGTTTTCCGGTGGTATGCGATCAACGAAACCAGGCAACTAATCCTACCGGCGGGAAAGCCTCATCGTTGACGTTTAGGCAGCCTTGCGAAACACCAATTCGTCTTCGATACTTCCACGTACCAGCAAAGGCTCACCTTGCGCAGCAGATCGGCGTGGTCTTTGACCAACGCTAAATGCTTTTCTTTCAGCTTCTTGTACATTTCTTCGCTGCCGTGCGCTCGTTCTGCGAAGAAAAAACGGACAAAGAAGATACAAAGAGGTTTATCTCGCAACAGAAATTGTGCAGGTCAAACCAAAACTAATTTGCCTTCACCGTTTCAGGGATGATTTTTGTTGTTACAAGCGTGAGTATGGTCTGCGCGCGCACACATCACTGCAGGAATTTCATTGAGACCCCCGCCACTCAGCATCATACGGAGCACAACGGCGCTCTGGTTCCCTCCTTCGAAGTTTCGCGCTCGTAAATGCCACAGGCAATCGTAATATACATAATATCCCTCGCAGTGTTTGAAATTAGCTGAGGAATCGAAGCGCCGGCGCGGCCCGAGTGAGAATATCCGTTTCCCTCGTAACATGTGGTGCACATCATTATTAAATATGTATGAAGTTTCAGGACGGAATCGTGTAGAACGAACGGCGGAAGAAATTAAGCGCGCATTTTCGTCGCCTTCTGATCCAGAGGGTGCCCGTGTTTGGCAACACCCACCTTGTCCGAAACTTTCGTGAAGCTGTCTGGTAACTTTCAAATTAGGATTGCTCTGAAATGAATTTGGAAAGGGAAGAGTGCACTTAATGTTGAAACGTCCTGCTTCATTCAGTCAAAGCATGCACAATTTTGTCGAATCAAAATTAGCGATAAAAACAGCAAAGGTCTACCTCCTGTTACTTAAAAACACCATCGCCCAGGCGCAAGATTCCACGTCGCTTGAGGAGCCTCGCCATTTTAAACCGAAAGCCGTTGCACGCCTGACTAAAGTGCAGAAATATCGAAATGTCGTCCTGAAAAAGGGCTCGACCACCAGACCGAACCCCAGTGATTCCAACCTGACGCACGTAATGTTTTGTTTCACTCGTGGATTGAGCCTAACAGCGCAGGGATGGCAAGGAGAAAGGTTCGAACGAGCTAGAACGCCGCGGGGTTCGGCAGCTAAGGTGTGACCGAGCGGTTGGAGAGCGAAAGCGCTCGCAACGTCTTCGCGATCGAATGGCAAAGAAACCCAACATCGCCGTCCCGTGAATTGCAACAGAGTTTCCGTTTTGCGCGGAAGTCACATGCGGTCGACCTGAATCAAACTCGCAGGCGGCGATTGTCAGAAACGCAAATCGTCGCCAGGTGTGACTGAGAAGTAGTCGGTGCTGTCTTTCTGACCAATCAAAAACTTTAAAAACCCGCAGCTTTTGGGAACGCAAGGTCTTCCTGACCAATCAGAAACATCAAAAACTCGCTTAAATTCCGGCGAACCTTGCGAGAGATCTGATGTTTTTCAAGCCGGTGTCAAGCGAAATTTCTGACCTATTATTGTTTTGGAGTTATTTTGCTTCTCAGAGTAAAGGAATTAAGCTTGACGATTCAATTTTTGATGTGTGTTGCGTAAATAAAAACTTTTTGGTTAGATGTCAGATACCACAACAAGCTACAGTACGGGAACAACTATAGCCACTGAAAAATATTGGACTTAGTCTTAGACCTCAAATATTTTTCTTTTTCTAACCATAGATAAACCCTAGCCCGTCACACTTACCTAAACACCAAACCGCAAGCCCTAATCTGCAATTGTCGCAGC
>JGI24158J21664_10003839_pt1 | contig 19093 bp, 16 predicted proteins | sample Ectturendosymbi3_FD_21664 | JGI IMG/M metagenome (IMG submission 21664)
TAAAAAAAAAAAAAAAACACCAAGTGGTTTATTGTATCAAAACCATGAACAGACGGTGACCCTGGATCAAGACCACAACATAGAAAACACATTGTTTACATCAATTCAAAACTTAAATTTAAGTTTATATTAATCTACAGAAAACGTTCTTGTTCATCACATAAACCGGTTTCAGTTGCAATAGCCCAGTTAATGGTGTACCCAAGCTGGGGGGTTGTCACATGTTTATATTCAAAAGTGCAGTTTTCCACGACATGAAACAAACTTAATAATTATCGATCACTTGTCAATGTCGAGGTAGGCGATGCAGCGTCCGTCGAAGCCGGAATCGATTTTGAACAACCACTTGGTAACATCCGGGTTCTCGCATATCAAGCGAGACAGGACTTCGTGGAGTTGCTGCAGGGAGTAGACGTCAAACTCGCCGGGCGGTGTTGCGACTCCGGCAGCAGCGAAGACGCGACGCGAACCAGATTTGCTGCTGTACAGATGGCATATCTGTGGAAGCGCACAGGTCATTTGAAGGTCACTCTGACTGGGTGTTATTCAGGTTCAACGCGGGACATGCCGCCATGCTCACAGCCATTACCGTAGTAAGCGGGCTGAAGAAGGGCAATTGCCCGTTGAAGCCGAAATCTTGAAAAATCGAGCAAAAATCGCGTAAATTTTTCAATTCAACGTTTGGCAAATTTTTTAGAAACCTGGGAAAATTTTCATGATGCCACATTTCAACCTGGTTTGAGTTTCATTGAACTGTTGACGGTGCATGACTTGTTTTTAAGTCCATTCAGTGATGTCCATTATCCGTAAAAATCCCTGGAAACTTTAAAGTTTTGATAGATAAATTTCAGTCATGAGGTTTTCTCCTCACAACTGCAACTGTGTTGAAATACAACAAACAACCTCCACGTGGAAGGTTTTTTCGTGAGACAGTTTTCAAAGAAATCCTCTATCGCACAACTTGTTAATGCATCCCTGAAAGGTTAAACTTGCATTTTTCTAGTCCATAAGTTAGTCACAGCAAAGCAGAAACACAGGACCGCATTAGCCACGGAGTCCATTCGTGGCCAGTGCTTCCCCAAAAATTTTTGTGCCTCCCAAATTTTGTTGTGCCCAAAACTGTTTTTAAACATATAACAAACACGAAACCTTTCTCCCCTAAAAATGTATTTTGCCCCTCCAAACCTCAAAACCTGGCTACGGGCCCGAGCAACACTACTCACAAGGATGTGACAAAAGTGACACTCACTTCTGGTTCGCAACCGAGAACAGGAACCCCCAGGAAATCGGCCACGGCCAGGTCATCTTTGTGCACGACACCAGGGAGGTAGTACGCTTCCCGTCCAGCAATCAGCTTCTTGATCCTCAGCAAGGAGTTCGCACTGTACTTGAGAATCGAGGCAAGGCACATGCGGTGCGTCTGTGACGAAACAATCGCTGCTAATGGTTGAGTTTGTTTTGAAAAGCAAGCTGTGAAATCACCGCAGCCTCCTTCCTATTGACAAGACTTGCGGTACTGGGCACACCCAGCAGCTGTTGCTTGAAGTTTGAACCCCTGTCATGTCTTTTTGATCCCAAAATTAGGCAAACCTTATCCCCATGTCACAATTCAGCATGCTAATCATCATGGGTGTCGGAAGGACGTTTTCCAGGAGGTGGCCAATAGTGGATTTTTCCAGAGGTAGCCAAAAGTTTTTTCAGGGGGGGGCTAAAAGTGAAGAAATCTCCTTTTTGCCTCTCGAAACTAAGAAAACAACCTTTTTTGCTAAAGATGTAATAGGAAAATGTAAAATTTCATAGTCCAAAGCGCGCATGCTGACTTCCGACGCCCATGCTAATCACGTGATAACTGTAAACTTAAGCGTAACTGCAAATGTCTTTGTCTGGAGTCAAACGCTGGTTGTAAATGCCGCGACAAAAAGAATTTAAAAAACTCACTGGAAATTTGTTAAGGGCGTCTGGGACAATGATGGTGAACCTCTCCGTCATGTCCCCGACCTTTTCAGGGTCGCTGGCCTCGACTGCCGACTTCAAACCAAGCAGCTTGCAATAATATTGCTTCATTTCTTCCTGAATATCGACAGGCGACACGTAGATTATGTCTACGTTGGGATCTGCGACGAGGTCAAAGTGTCACTGTTTAGGAATCTTTTAGTACAAAAAAGGGACATTCAATTATAAATAACAAATCAAGATATATTAATTAAATATAGCATTTAAATTGGTGAGTCGCGGTTTGACAAAGTATTACACTTCAGCATTGATCAAAGCAACTTAAGACAATCCCAACAGAAACGTATATTGTCTGTAGAAAAGAAGCATTCTGTAATATTTGAAAGGTTTTTAACAAAACTTAAACTTTCAAAAACGCCTAAAAATTTGGTGTAACGTGTTTTGCGAAAATTTCATGCAAGAAATATTTTCTAAATTAGCCCGAATGATACTTCTGCCTCAGAATTAATAAAGACATAGACAACCGTAAAAACATATCTTCAACATGTGGATTTAAGTGACCTAACAAAAGATGTGGGTAAAAAATAAGGCTACCCTGTACCGTAACGCAACACGCTAGCTGGCTATCATTGAAATCAGTTCGCAAGTTCACAATCCACGCAAACTGATTTCAAACAGTGAATAGGAACACTTTTGCTTCGTTAAGAACCTCTCAAAAACTTATTTAAAATTCTGGCGAGTTGTTGGCAGAGCAAAGGCAGATTAAAACGTTTCTAGAATAGTTTGCAGAGAAATTTGCAAGTTAGAACACGTGCATAATCTTCTGTGCTTCATTCATCAGAATCAGAGGCATATCAAAATATTTGAAGAGATTTATACTTTGGTTAGTATCAACGCGCTGAAAACGAAGTGACCAAGGTTTATTTTAAGATTTGCCTTGGTGACCGCTAAGACGTTTTAAGGCACCGTAACTATTTTGTCTCCGGTTTTAGTGTATTCCTTACAACACCCAAAAAAACGAAAGTAACTACTGTACATGGCATTCTTAAAAAATACAAAAATAACCCTAGTTTGACTTTCCACAACACACTGTCATCTATTAAGTTCTTAATATCAAGAAGTTAGATTGCTGTGCACCAACACTTTATTGCAGCTATGTCCAACCCAAATGCCATACAGAACCAAAAATCAGTCACTGTCTTGACCTAGGCCGCACGTTGAATGACATATTAATGAGGGCCGCACATTGAACGACTAACTTTGATCTTATCAAACTAAATTTAGCTTAAACTAATATCCTGAAAGTGTTTGAATCTTAACTGCAATGGCAACAGACGTGTTAAAGTGGCACTCAGGACCACTGCATGAAGATTTCAAATTGAAGATTATGAAAATAAGGACAGGTTGTCAGTATGTAGGATATTTTCACTATAGCGAGCACCTAAACTGGGCCGCACAAAACCTTCGCGGGCCGCGGGTTGGACAGAGCTGCTTTAGTGTATCAGGATGTTGGTACATCATCACGAAATTTACGCCAGATGGATTGTAAGGTTTTTGAACACGAAGGGAGAAATGCAGGAGCGCGGTTAGTTTTGAAGCGATTCCGAAAAAATATCCAGATTCCAGAGTTTTAACACTCTGGAGAAAGGGCATTGTGAACGTCACAATCAATACAGAAGCGCAACGCAACAAACCTCGGATTTCGCACAATCGACCGATCTGCGCGTTCTGCCTTCGCTCGAAGCCCATGTAGCCCGATCTCAGCTGCGACGAATAACCGAGGGAGGGAACGTGAATGACGACGCGCCTGGAGGTTACCAGGCGATGCCACTCCAAAGCTAGTGACTGGAAGTAGATGCAAGAAACACATCCGTTTTGACAATCTGCTGCCATTTAACAAGGTACCAAATTTGTTTATTCTGGTTTGGTGTCACATCAATGACTTGGATCACGGGTTCTTAACCTGGGGGGTTCGTAAGCCCCTAAGGGGTCCGTGAAGGTGATTTAAGGAGTCCATAAATGTAATGTAAAAACTTCATAGGCTTTGCTTTGACATTTCAAAGGGGTTAATAATAGGCTTTGCAGGCATTTCGATTACTACTACGATGATTAACATTTAATTTTAAAACTTTATTGCAATGTTTCTTTTTGAAGGGTCCGTAACCTTTATTAGGATGTTCTTAGGGTCCGTGGCTCACCAAATTTCAAGAAACACTGAATTGGATCAAACGCATCAGGCATTGAAACATCGCATAACTTTGTCCACGCCCACCTTAGCACGCGCGTTGAAGTTATCAATGTGTCGTCTTCTCATGGCGCGCAGATGTTTGCGCATGCGCGTCATTCTCACGTGCATGATCCACGAGATGGCGATCACACCGGCAGCCCATCTGAAACAACATGAAGGGGCTGTTGTTTCTGGGGTTAAACTCTATGCGTTGGTGAAAAAGAGTCAAGAAAACGGCCTGCAGTAGCAAAGGCAGACCAAACAAGAATGTTGGATGACAACAGCAAGAGAAAAACAGAAAATAGACATCCATTGCGACAAGGACAGTCAAGCAAGCATCGGGTATTGTTGGCGACTGCCACGGAACAAGCTACTGACCTTTTACGACGGTACTGAAGATACGCTTTACGGTCTCTCGATCTTCTCCAGGTAGCTTGGATCTTAGTGGCCGCTACGTGTTTGCCATCCGCGGCCAGGTACCTTCTACCCGGAGTGCTCATCATTTCCAGTATGTCTTCGTAGTTCTCGAGTACTGACAACGCTTCGTCGCGGTTCGGCTTCTGTTCAAGTTCGAACTGGCCTGCCAGCTCGGCTAGCCTGAGTTTAACGTAGTGCACGTCGACAAATGCGACATGGAATGATCGGTTAAGGAGAGACAAGAAATCTTTGCATGCATTCGCTCCGTTTTTCACATTTAAACGCGATGAAGAAGTTCTGTTCAGATCGTGTGAAGCGAAAATGACGCAAGTTTGATAATTTGTTACATGTCCCACCGTTCCGATATCTCGCTCGCTGATAAACACTACTTGTCGTTTTCCGTACCGAAATCTCCTGCAGAGCTCTTTTGTGCTCTTATTTTGTGAGGCTTCTCGCCCTATTAGCACAATGACAAATTTGATACATTTCGGCAGTTGTGGCATCCACCCATGGTGATGTTGAAATAGCCATTATGATGTTGTACTAGCCGTACAAACGAATGGAAACAAAGTCAAGCGATAGAAACAATTGAAAGCAAAAAATTCCTCCAACCCTGAAGTGGCAATTGAACAAGCAGTATTAAGTTTATGTGCTGTATACACAATACTTTCAAAACAAAGTCATTTCAGCAGTACAATGCTGCTCAGGGCAATGCATGTCGAACTGTCATTGGCGCGGGTAAGATTTTTGAAAAACTAGCTTCGTTAAACCAAAGCTATAAACGCAAGAAAGCAGCATCTTACTTGTCCCCATTCACGTGTGCGATGGGTATGGCGAAGTCAGTCAAGTGTTTTTGAACGACAAACAGAATAGAGACGATAGGGCCCCACTGCAGCAGGTAGCGCTGGTAGAATGCGTTGAACTCGGGGTCGCTGGGTTGAGGGATCTGGCCGTGGCGAATGAAGAAGCTGTAATGTCTGCTTGCAGCCACCACTTGCATCTGGTCTTCTTCTCGTTGAGCGGGCGTGGCTGGGGGAGGCTGGAAAAGAAAATAAAATCCCACGTCTTTAAGTCCCTGTCAACCTACAGCGTCTTGGATAAAAGCACAATTGCTTAACGTACGGCACCAACGAGGTTTGCGACGGCACTGTACACTTAGAGTAAACTGAGAAGACTCAGATGACGGTGCAAACCAGCTACCTCCTCTCATATTAATAAATGGAAGCGAAAGTGCATTGCTGCAACAGCGCTGGTCGCACCGGCATTCCAACCTTATAGCAGGTTTGCGGTGTCGGGGTCGCAATGAGTTGGAGGTTTTTGGGTGGAGTCGGATTCTTAAGAACACTAGGATGTCGGAGTCGGATTTTGTTTATCGAACTCCGACTCAGGAAGTCCAATTTAATTATTTTATACACTGCACTCCTAAGTTAGGAATCCTAACTCGTACCTGTTGAAATGGCACTATCTTTTTATTGCAACAGATAACTCTTGCTGTGCACCACAATTTCCATTGATTACTAGTTACTACAAAATAGTTGACAGCCAAACTTTATTCACTTTACGTCAAGGAGTCGGTGCCTGAAATTTTGGAAAGGTCGGAGTTGGAGTCGGATATTTTGCCCCCCGACTCCGCAACCCTGCCTTACCGACAAGCATATAAAATCACCAACACGACTTGTCCACTTCGCCACTTATAAGGGAAAACACGGAACTATGTTAAAATAACTTGCAGTTTGTGTGAGATGCAACTTTTAAAGTCAAAGAAACTAAAAATCAAACAAACTAATCAAGTAGAATGTCATCAAACGTCAACCCGATGCCGTCGCATCCATGCACGCCTGTCAGCACGGTTTTCACGAAAGCATTGCGCCGCATTGCTCAGATTGCTTGCAGCGTGTGGATGGCGTTACCCCCACTCAGTTTCAACGGATCCGTTTGGCCGCGAGTGAAGTTAAACGTTCAAAGTCCATGAAGCAGTAACGGCAGAACATTTTGGTTGCAACAAAATCGAAAGCCACACCAGACTCAAACTCACCAGAGGCTGAAGAGGAGCGTTGAAGACCCGAACAGGGAGAGTGGATTTGCCGGAAGATGCGCCAGACTTCCTCCTGGACGCTGGGGAGTGGATCAAGACTGACCGGAGCTGAGGCGATCTGGTGCCTGAGAGAAAATCACTTTGTGCGGTGACCTGACCGTGCTTACTTTTGCGTTTGATCCAAAGTAATTTATGTTGTGCAGGTTCAAGTCAGACGGCGCGCGCACAACACTGACAATGCAGGTGAAACGAAACCTGAGACTTGTTTCGCCCAATGTCAACGACGAACACGTGAAATGATAGCTTCTGATGAATGCAGTGTGTTTCGCAAGAAGATCGATTTTTGCAATATCACCATTTGAACAATACAGATTTGAAAATAAAAACAACGCAACTTTTCAACTTTTCCGTAGTTTTGGCGATATACAATAATGCGAAGAGTTCTCTTTCATTATGAGCACTTATTGCTGTAAACTGGGAACACTGCATATTACTTTATACAACCAAAAGCGTTATCAACTCCGTCATTGGCATGACATGTTAGGGAAACAGCAAATCGAAGTGACACAAAGTTTCTGGCAATACTTTTGGAAACGACCAAAAAATTGTGAATCCCGCTTTGTGGTGAAGGATAGTTAAAAAAAAGCATTTCCCCATGTCAGCTGTTTTCCATGGTTTTAAGACGTTTACCTCAACATTTAACCGGCTAAGTGGCCTGGAGAAAAGAGCGCGAGCCACAGATACTGGTAGGCTGGGTTCGAACCGAAGACTTGTAAAGCGGTATCATAGGCGTAGCCAGGGGGGCCAAAGGGGCCATGCCGCCCCCCTCCCCAAATTTTTAGTAAATATAGTCATTTTGTGCTTTGAGAGTTGTGTTTCCGAACAAAATAGTGGTACTCGCCTAAAATCAAACATTTTCCCCCCCCCAAAAAAAGATTTCTGAGCTGGCTACGCCACTGAGCGGTACCGGCGTCCTTTCCAGTCTTGCTCGACCTTGATGCATGGGAACAGTTCACGTGCGCCGCTGCCATCAACTCGCCGCCAGTGCAGCAGCCACTGCAGAAGCAGCCACGTGGCCCTCGGCGCAAGTAAGCGGAAATGGGCGCCGCAGACCATTCGTGACGTTCCAAAGGGAGAACAAAGTGAGTGTAACGAAACCTCAAAATTTTGAAAGTAGTTTTGACATTTTTGTATAAACTTTTTTTGGAAACTGAAAAGCACAAAAATCAGAAGAAGCGGAAGTTATCAGAATTCGGGAAAAAATATCGAAAACATTTAAAACAAACACCAAACTCATTCATTCCGACATGGATGGCCAAATTTTGTTACTGTTAAGATGAATGGCACTTTCGTGGTGACGGCGTTCGCGGAAGACAAACAGGAAAAAAAACTATTATCGTTAATTCCCTTATTGCTTTTTGAGAGTTTGACACGTGGCAGCATCTTGGTCTAAGAAGTTTCGAAAAAATTTTCCTAATAACGTTTGTAAAATCGTTTCAGAAAAGTCTGTCTTTNCCCTGAAATTGCATGCGGTAACGACAAACTGCTTGTACGGAGTGCTAAACNGGCCGATAAACAGCGGCTGGTATGAACTACAACAATAAAACGACAAGACATCGGTGAAAACATCACAGCGGACTCGCGTCCATTTTCGAGTTAGAACTGCTCAACTCAGATTCGGATCCCTTACGGTTCATCACCTGCTGATCGCGTGTGGGAAAAGTTGGCGCTAGATGGCGGAAAAGATGGCGATATCGCGCCTTCCGAAGTTCCCAACCGTTGTGACGTCATTGTTTCGCTCGGGTGACGATCGTGAGACAAATCAAGCTTGACCGAAGCCATGTAGTGGCTTCCCTCTGCAGAAAGTCAAAGCAACAGTGTGTTGGATGTTAGCCGTTCGACAATGTCAACGCAAACATTAAAAAAACACGTTAAAATCAAAAGCCCTGAATAAAGTAGAAAAACAACGTGCATCACATGTATCTCATTTTACAAAAGTAGGTTTGTTTGTCCGAACCTGTGGTATCCATCAAGTGATACGAATACATTTTTTAAAAAGTTAATATTCCCCAACACCATAGGGCAGATAGTCTATAAACACCCAGGGTTGAAGTTTAAACTAAGCGTGGCTGTGTATTGTGAAAAACAACAAAAGTTTTCTAAGCAAAATTCGTCAGCAATCCGAAAATCGATGTAGCGTTTCGATCAGGTTACTGTCACCAACAACTCAAGTTCTCAGTTAAAAAGTTTTGCCCCTACCTCCGCGTGCGCTACTTTCGGACTGCAACTGTTTTCTTAAGGCTAGGCTTGGATCGTGTAATGGCGCCCTCTTGTGGTGGACTGGCGAAGGGTCAAGGGTCAGCTCGGCAGCGGGTGGAATTAGACCGCGTTCAATCAAGCTCAGTATTCCCTTCTTTGCGTCCTGTGAACAAGGTTTATCTCGGCAAAAAATGTAAAATAAAACGTAGACCACTCTATTTCACAAATTATGTACTCAAGTCCGACGTCAGTTGAGATGTGGGTTTATTTTTTCGGTCATTTTCCGGTCATAGTCAGAGATGTTTTTGAAATGACGGAAAAACTTAAGCCAATTCGGTCATAATGTTTGAAAAGGTAGGCTATTGAATANTGTTACGGCGAGTTTTAATGCTGTTATGAGACAAATGACCGAAATGTCTCAGCGAAAAAAAGAAACCCAGGTTGAAATTGAGATTTGTTTCCGATGTGGAGATCAGGAATTCATGGTCTGATGTGCAAAGTTCATAGCGATCGTGTATGATCAAGCGAACCTCTCTTTTTCTACGTCAGATCCACGAACAGGACTGCCTTACATTAAATGCCTTTATGTCAAATGTATTTTACAGGACATCGTCGCTTTAGATTAGGTAGCAAACGTTTGAACAAAAAATGTCACAGATTCCTAAACCATTGTTCGAACACCGAGCACCTTTCATTTCTGCGTTCTGCATATGACGCAGACAAATTCACATCACTGTGTAACATACACATGTGTGACATTTTCGGAAAACATTGTCCTGCATAATCTACTAAAATGTCAAAGTTAAACCATGCCCCTTAAATTTGCTTCAAGGGGCCCAAAAGCTTTACATTTTGACATTCAAGCGTTTGACAAAGTCTCTGGTGCAATAATTACTGGTCGAATCAATTAACTCGATTACAGCAAATTGCAAAAAAAGACAAAACGATAAAAATGCGTTTGAATAACAAAAATACAAAAACAAACTTCATTTAGTCCTGGTCGAAAAAAATATCCCTCGTTCGGGGAATCACATTTGAAAACAATGTGCTAAAAATTGAAAACTATTGTTAAATTATTGTTTGGGTAAAAGAGGAAGGAAATTGTCGTCACATTTCTAACAAATCAATAAAAACCACTGACCTTTTCGTGAATGGGAGGTGGAGCTAAAGAAGGGTCCACTCGGTTCTTGTGGGGAAGCACCGAGAGCGGTTCCACTGTACTGCCTTTGGTAACACTTTGTGATGTCATCTGCAAACAATTAATTAACGCGAGTGACTCCCCACCACAGGGAAACTTATGCAACCTACACCAGGACGTGAATGAAATGTTAAAAATAGATTTACAGAACTTAGAAGACTTCCGTTGTTTTGCATTTTCGAGACTCAAATGCATAGGTCGCGTGTAGGACTCCCAAACTAATCGTATGAGCGTGCACTTTGTCAAGACTGTGAACATGTTCNTTCCATTTTTTAGGCAAATCTTCCTTTGAAGAANAGCGAAACAACGACGCGGAAGCTTGCAAATTAAACATGCAGCGGCAAACAACACCTAACAATAAAAAGATTCTATTTGAATAAGGGTTGATGATGCCTACCTAGTAGGCCAAATATATAAGATCTTAGTGCCTGATTCTTTGCTGGGAAAGGATTCCTTTCGATAAACAATAAAAAGATGTTTGTTATGTGAAGCCAGCTCACAACACGAACATCACCGGCAGGTATTGGAAACTGAGCGAATAGCCTGGTAAATGCAATTTGAAACTAGCGCTATCTTCTTTCGGCAAAGGCTGAAAACAGCAAACGCTCTACGGAAGTCGCAGAGTTAAAACAAGCAGCAGCAGCGTCAACACGGCAACAGACCTTGCGTTGCCTTGGCGGCTTGACTATAGGTAAAGCGAATCCGTAGTTTTTGTGTAACATCGCTCTGTTGCTCAGATTTTCAGGATTGAGAAGAGCCTTCATGGTGAGGTCGCGGTAAAACTGTAACAAGCACAAGATCGAATATCAAACTTTTCATTCTCAGGCCGGACATCGTAGTAACCAAGATAAGGCTTTGGATTTTTTTAAATCATTTTGCAAAAATATTTGAGGAGTTCGTCGAGAAAGGCGATTATTTTCAGAGCAAATTAACAGCGAACTTAACGACAAAGACATTAATGCAATAAAAATGTGATTCGCCAAAACGTCGCTCATGTAATCAATCGTGTATAGTCCCCTGGAATACTATTCTCCAACCAATNAAACTAATATGACTCCTTCGAACAATACCCTCTGAGCTGTGANCTGAAAAGCTTGTTGCAGATGACAAANCAAACGATATATTAATATTGCACCGTTCATGGATTCAATTACAGCAACCTNAATTACACGTACAATTACTCGGTTTGAAAACAAATCGCAATTACAAACAACANAGCCCACTACTAGTTTGGCGAANTCCACCTAGTTACNTTCAATTAAAAATGACTCTATCACTGACAATAACCTCATTGTATGGACGATACAATGATAGATGTGTTTGTCACGTTGAATCGTTTCTGGTGAGCAACTTTGGTGCGTTCTTGTGGGTAGTTTTGATGAATTTTGAATAGCTGTTGTTCTATCCATGCGTTCGGAACAAGATGAAAAACAGTTGTTTCTTTAACTTACGCACTACCACGAAGCTTATGAAGTAAATCGAAGCGATGCGCAGTCAATCGTTGTTCCTTAAACCATTGATTCGATCCCACCATCTTAAAACTTGACTTAGTCCTTTCAAGTCTGATTTGAGTCAGGCTGCCTTGTTGCCTTCTCAGACCGTCGTCACCCTCTGATTACCTGGTTGTTTCACTGACTTGCCGCAGTCATGCCTAACATTGTCAAGTCTTTCACTTTCAAACAGATCACAGTGGAAAGAACGGTGACAATTTTTCCGAAGCATGAACTTTCGTCCGACTTTTGGCAAAATCAGCTTGCAGCAAAAATAAACTGCGAGCACTAACTACGCCAAAGGCAAATAATCCTGATAAGAAGCTCAGCTGAAGTTTCGACAATGCCAGACCTGACGATTTTCACCATATCTACCTCAAGTAGATCCACTGTTCTGAACTGCACCTCTTCTGCATCTGCCTGGGGAAAAAACGTGACGAGAACAACATTAATGAAGCAAAAACTATTGCGCAGCCTCCGGACACTTGCTGAATAAACGTGTAAATCTTTCGTAGCTGCACGTTTAAACTTATTTCGAAATCTTACATGAGTTGAAAAGAAAACGAAAGCTTTGGCAAACAGCCAGAGCTAGATGGATTTTGCAAAACGGCATAGAATGAAGATTTAAAAAATGTGCGGAAAACCAAAGTATCTCCACCGTGCATAACATGTAAGAAACTGTGTGACGTACACTGCACACAAAAAAAATCATTTGTCTGAAACACTACAGATGCAAATACATGCACTTTGCAGCTGCGTGTAATAAAAACGCACAATCCCTTTAACGCTTAATAAAGTTATGCANGTGATGCAGTGTTTCATTGAAATTTGAGGCAATCCATAACTACCCAGATGCTTAGAATAGATAAAGACAATAAAACGAGTGAGGTTTCAGTTCGGGGAGGAATCCACACAACTTGCCCGGCACTTAAAACGCGCGCAAACAGACTACATGCGGTTTTCGCATCTGCCACCAGCAGAGCAACCGATAAAAAGGACACCCTTTACTCTGCATCAACATTGAGCATGCAAGGAGGAAATCAATGAATAAATTCATTCGATCGTTCTTCAAAGCAGGCGATATTTTCAATATCATTGAAAGCTTTTGCAAAACTAAAAAGATAAACACGTCGTCGTGCATCACATATTAAATCACCGCTTGACTGCAAGACATGAGAAATATAAGGCAGATAGATAACTAATGAAAAAACGAAACTTTAACAAGCAACCAGGAATCGTTTCAGTAAGCATCTATTCATTCCTCATTCACCGCTTTAGCGTTGAATGCGACTTACATTTTGTCCAGGTGAATCGTGATATACAGACGTATGCAACAGCGGCCTACCATCCTCCATGGCAACAGAGCTTTGCATTTGTACTGGTTGTCTGTTGCTTTGCCGTGATGCGTCCGAAATTGTTGGCAGTGTCGTGACTCGGTTGTTGATGACGCTCACAACATGTTCTTTGTTTTGCTGCAAGGAGAGAACAATGAGCACGAGATCACGTCGGAACGCAACAATATGCGACGCACATTCACCGATTTATTACATCTAATCGTTCACTTTAACAATGCGTTTAAAGTTACTTATTATCTGCAGAGTTATGCACTTAATTGAATTCTATACATTCGTAATTGTGGCAGCAAAGTCGGGCCTTTACAGAGATGTAGTTTCAGATAACACGTCCAGCCACTTGAGTATGAAATAATTAAGTTTAGATTACAGAACAGTTCACATTATGAACACATAATGCAGATTAACAGCCCTAAAAATTACGACTGTAACATTTGGTGGGATTCACAACGTGTAACTTTGGACGGCATAGACATAGAGTTCGGATTACTTGGCAACTGTTAGCGAGTTGAAAATTAAAGAATGTCAATGTTCGAACAAAATTGAAACAGATTGCAAGGAAGCAATGTAACATATTTAAAGGGCTCAAACGTTTCAGATATAACAGAGCTCAAGAGCACAGTNAGTCAAACTGTTAGAGANAAGACGTTTCTACAAATCAAACAGGGCCTGTGCAGCAGCTTAACGCAACAAACAAAACATTCGAAGNTCGCATCCCCTGAGCACTGTGGGGACAGTTTATTGGTGTTTGGTCGACGCACTGCTTCAAATACAGATTAAATGACCAACACGACTGACACGAATTCTGCACAAATGCAACGACATAAACTGAGTGAAGTTTCGAGTCGGTGGAACTGCTGCTTCATGAGGAATTCTTTAATCCCAGAATCCTCAAGCAAAATAATCATTGAGGCAAGGTAAGGTTCATGCCATGATGTTACTCAGCAATGCACGAAAGAATTTTTATCCACATCGCAGAGTAACAATCAAACGACTGTAACGTTCACTTAGTGTTTGACACTCCGTGTAATAAGCATCCGAAACATAAAAACACACCAGAAAAAGCACAGTTGAGAGATCATATAAGCACAACATATAAGTACAGAATTGAGAGAATTGGTCAACACTGTGATCAAATTTACATACACACGGCTTCTACTCCTGATTTTATTATCAATAACGTAATCAATTGAATACACGTGTGGTTTATACACCATACGTCAGTGGTTCTCAACTTACCATGGTTTGTGGCCCCCTTCCCAAGACTGTCAACACTTGTGGCCCCCTGCTCATCAGTAGGGTTTTGCAATATCACCGCAGAACTATTTAGCAAAGGCCTCTGCTCGTGACCCCCAGAGAACCCTCCGTGAAACCTTGCCCTACGTCATACCGGTAGTAAAAACTAATTAAGTCATGTTCGTTAAACCTAGCTCAAAGGCTTGATCCAGTGGTTCCCAGCTTGTATGAAATCATGACTCACTAACCCTAGGCATAAAACCAAACGACAAACTGCATTAAAAATGTTCACATATTGTTATTTAAAGTAAGCTCACCTGTGTGTATACCAACTGATACTGAATTTTGCGAGTGAAGTTACTGTTACTTCGTTGTTGAAATCAATTTAGCTATTGTTACATCACTGTCCACAACGCCCCTCTTGCAACTCATTTACACGTAAATCGATTGGATTTGAGCAAGTTTTTCTAAAATCCTACGATCTTGGTAGTGAAGGTTGACGTACGTTTGCGACGCCCTTGCAATCTCAAAATGACGCACCAAGGTTTTGCGACGCTCCGTTTGCGAACCACTGGCTTAATCGCGACCAAACAAGATGTTAAAAATATGTTAAGTATCAACAGTGTAATCGCTAGCTTATAGTATTAGGCTACCGAATATTTGGAAACTTATAAATTGTAGTACAGTTGTTTAAAGCATTCCAGAAAATTTTCCTTAATATCTATTGGAACATCTTCCCACATGTTAGGTCAAATTCTGTTCCCGCGCACACTAGAAAATAATTGCTTTGTACTGATTACTGATTGTTGTAATCAAGCATGTTGTTGCTTTCTTGAAATTGCCACTAACTCCTGCAGGTGAAGAATCTGGATCGGCATTATAAATATAGTGGACGTTTGTAGCAACCCCAAATTCATAAATACCAAGAATGTAAGTACCTTAAGACTGTGGCACACTGGGTAAGTGTGGGCTTTAGGGTTGCTGTAATTCATTTGTCTACATATTCATTTTTGTTGCTTGAACATAGGAGCTATAAACTATACTAGCTAGTCATACAATATTGTGAATTTGCAAGTTTAAATAAATTAAGTTAAAATAAGCCTTCTTTGAGCATGCCGATTATAATATTTTTCTAATCCGTAACGCAGCCCAAGTATTTCCAACAATTCTTCTCCACACTTACTGAATATGTCCTTTCCAATTTAGTGAACTACCAATTAAGGTATCTGAATATTTGATATATTTTTTTAATAAAAATAGGGTTTTTTCCTATCTTCACATGGAAATTTTTCTTAGCCTTTGTTTAATCCGAGCCATAAACTCAGTCTTATTGTGGTTTACTTATTTTCATGCACATAACAATTTTTGTCAGTTCACCATTTTCACTAATTTTCAACTTGTCAAGATTTGAATCAGACAAAAATGAATTTGTATCATATGCAAAAAGCCTCACACAAAAAGTTCATGCTGAAGGCAAATCATTTATGTAGATTAGAAATGAAAACAGACCTTATGATGGATCCTGGAGAATATCACAAGAGACAGGAAAGAGATTTGATGAGACATCATTTACCAATGTGTATTCAGGGTTTTTTCAAGGTGTTTTAGGGACCCAATTTGGGTCCCTAGAATTGAAAATTGGGTCCCTAGAATCTGATAAAATTATCATTGGGTCCCTAGAATCAGAGAAATTGGGTCCCTAATATTTTCCTTAAAAAAATGGTATATTGTTAATGGTCAACAAGGAAGTTTTTCAGGAGCTTTAAAGGTAGACCAGGAACACCAGAACATTCTAGTTTTTTTCAGCATCACAGAGTGGTTGAAATTGACAAAAATCTTGGCCAGCTTCAAAAATATGGAGTAAGTAAAGTTATTTTTATCAAAACGTTCAATAAAAACATTGCAAATATCAGAGACTATAATGTATATTGCAAAATCGTGATCACAGAAACAAAGAATGTCAATATAGGCAATGCTTCCAAGCAGAACCTACTTACCCTTATTCCACGCTCAGTTTTGGTAATTGCTTCATCAAGAGCATGCAGGTCAAGAGGATTTGCAGAGCCCGAAAGTTTCAGTGAAACCATCTGTTCCTTTAGTTGCTGCAAATCTTCTTGCACCTACAAATTTAATAGCAATTTTTATGGAAAAGAAAAAGTTATTTGCTATTCCGTGGCATTTCAACTTGTCAGTTCTAATGGCTATTTGAATCCTAGAATACTGCAAATATTTTGCAGTTGTCTCATTGCAAACCATTTACAGAAAAATCTGTTTTGTTGAAAGCTGCCTGCAAGCCTACAAAAATCTGAATGAAGTTGATAAAAATTTTAGTTTCACATGCTAAAAACAATTCTAAGAAAGATACACTGCCTTTCAATTCATTTTTTTTAATTTGAAGAACAACATCAACTTTTACAGGTTTTCTTTGACTTTGAGAAATGCTTTATGAAAATGTGGGCCAAAAATTAATATATCAATTAATATAGATGAAAAAGCTGTAAAAATTGTGTTGACTGTGGTGCAAACCACATTATTTAAAATATCAGACATTTGCTCCACATTTCACAAAACAGTGATATCATGCACAGCAAAAAGCTTCCTAAAAATGTTATCTTCAAAGAAGTACCAAATATGTTTCGTTTGCTGAAGTAACTATTTTTCAAATAAACCCAAGCTAAAATTCTGAATGTGGAAAAAAATACAAAAACACAAAAAACAGTAAATTTTCACAGCATTGATTAAAACAATCATGGTGAAGTGAAAGAGGAGTCAGTACAGAATAAAGAATGAAAATTTGGTTACTGAAAGACACAAAAAAGTATGGATGGCATCAAACATTTTATGGTGTAAAAACTTTGCCCAAGCCATTAATCAAACTCTGGAATGAAGCTTGCAGACTTTCACATCAACAAATCAAAAAAACATTCATAAAGGGAGAAAGTGCACCTGATCAGTGAAAATGCTCCAGGTTGAAGACATGCATACATATAGTATCTTATCTGGACATCACAGTTTTTCATCAAATGAATTGACTTATCACAGGTGTACACATTTTTGATGATGTGTTGCACCAGGTAAAAGAAGAATTTTCATAGTCTATCCTAGGGAGATATTAGTATATTGTATGTATGACCACACTATCCCACGCCATTATATTTGTCTTGAATATGTTTTGCCAAATAGAATTTATTTATATACTTAAGACATCCATGTCTGAATTATGCAATATAACTTGAAAACCTGCTTGTGCATAGAATTCATCAACTAGATATGTCTAAGACATTTTTCCAACACATGCTGTAAAACCTAATACAGCATTATGGTTTACCACAAACCACGTTTACAGGATTTGACATGATCTTTTAAAAAACTGGATGCATGTTTTTAACTGTGAAAATGAACTCATACTGATGTGCAATGAAAAAGATCTAAATATAAGTGTTCATACTCTGGCTGAAAAGGGCATCCCATTACTGCAATAAGCAATTGTCATTGGAATCTACCAGTGCAACATAATACATAATAACATTTCCAAGTTTTGCTGCAACAATTTGATTTTCAGTTGAAACAAGTTTGAATCAGGCACCAAACATGCAGCATGTTTTTATGCAAAAAATGAAATGAATTTAATTTATTTGCAATTTAAACTGAACTATGCCAAATTACAAATAAAAAGTACGTTCAATGTCAACCAATTTACATACAAAATTAAGTCAAACCTGTGTCNAAATTCAATTGAATAAAGACTGAAAGGTTATGGTTAAAATTATTCAAAAGAAAAACAAGATAAGCCATCACATAAAAAACTAAATTGATATATAANTNAAGCTCAAAATGCAGTTCTTTAGAGAGGTATAATCTTACAGTAAAGCAGTTAGCTGTAAAATATTTGCAATTACATCATTCCTGTTGGATGAAATTTTTGTAATATCAATTACTGAAAAACACAGGGATAGTATACAAAGTTGAGATAGAGATAAAAATATGTAGCCAAATATAGATGTTTTACACTTATTTGGTGGCGTTTTATTTTTATTGCATTGCTTTCATCAAGAAAAAGACAGGATATTAAAACAATTTTTGCAAAATTATACCATGTTTCCTCAAATGAACAATGTTCATTATGTTCATTGAACATAGGGTCATATTAATTTTCACTCTAAAATGTCACACCAGAGCTGAAATTCAGCCAAGTGTTTTCTCATATTTTGCAAACACTTTACCTCTAAAACATCTTTAATGTAAAACCTTATTTCAGTGAGAAGTCTGCAAACAATTAAAAAAACAGTGTGAAAAAATGTTAAGCAAATCTAATCAGCAACATTACAGCCTCTTGTTTCCAGTAATGTTATCAAACTATTGGTTTTTCTATCTTGGAGTTGGAATTTTCAAAATCAGATTGAATGACAATGACAAAAGATGTTGTGATACATCAATGTGTGCATCTTTCAGTGTGCATCTTTCAGTGTGCACTTTGTGCAGAATTTGCCGTTTAAAAAAATTTGTTAGTGATTGTGCAGACTTTGACATTGTGTGAACCTAAGCAACCACTAGAATGGTGGCTTGCCAACTTGACGTTTTATAAATACAGATGTGTATAAACATAATGGTTTATTTGAATAAAATTCATGATGCCTACCTAGTAGGCAAAATATATACTTTGCAAGACCTTAGTGCAGTGGTTCCCAACCTTTTTTGATGCATTACTCCCTTTGCTCATTTTCAAACTTTTCATTCCTCCCCCATGACACAAAACTTTTTTTATTCCTCCCCTATTACACGAGTCTGCAGGAATATTTGATTTTCCAATATATTCTTTCTCACCTGCTTTTTACCTGTCACGGTGTAGCTTCGAGTTCGTAGGCTAGTATTAACTACAAATGGAACAATAATCTTCATTGACGACAATAACGTGATCAATAAAAG
>JGI24158J21664_10003841_pt1 | contig 19090 bp, 10 predicted proteins | sample Ectturendosymbi3_FD_21664 | JGI IMG/M metagenome (IMG submission 21664)
GCTTGCAATTTTCAGGACTGAGGATGCGTAATTTTACGTGAAATCGATTTCCTATTAAAAATTTGCTGATTGATTCCTTGTTTACACCCATCATGGAAAGTACATGCTTGAATAAAGATATGTGCAAGTTTGAATCATCGCAAAAAGACGAAAGCAGATGGCAGTTGACTGATTCCTCGAAAGCATACAGAAACACTAGTGCTTTTAAGTGTAAGTGACACAAATCTACCGTTGCAAACAACAATTCTATGCGAACTTCCAGTTAATGCAATTAAACGTTATGTAATGGACCAGACTATTTTCTTCACATAAAATGATTTTGGTATGGGATTCCAGAATCCTATTTGATAAATCAGTTGATGTGTTTGCTAATATGTAATTAACTGGAGTCATCTCTATTACAATTCGTATTCATCTGCTTCATACTCACAGTATATAAGCTCAAATTGTTTAAAGTTTATTTTTCTCAAAAAATGTACATGCAATATAAGTAGTTCTCCAGCTGGTGCCTGGGAGTTATAATTGCATGATATTTGCTTATATATCACTCATCATGGAATTTGGAAACTCTTCAATTAAGTTACTCATCAAAACTGAATTGAAATGTTAGGAAGAAAGACAAAGTAAAGTAGATGCAGGCCAGCTAAACAGGTGTTTTGTTCAAAAAGACAAAGGTCACTGTACAAAGTGTTCTTCTGCATGTGCGTCTGTGTTTGAACTTCACAAGTGAAGGTAGCCATATTGGATGTTTTTCAGGTAAATTTGTTTAAGCCTTGCAATTACTTCGATGGTGATATTGGCTTATGTGAAAACGAGGCTTGTGGAGTCAAAGTTTGTGATGAGGTATGCCACTGTTTTGCACTTCATTTTTTTTTATATGAATGTAAAATGTGCTGCAATTTAAGTTGCTTGTTTTAGTGTTTCATTTAAACAAGTAACTTTTATCACTTTACCTGTCATCTCATATATTTCTATGATCCTAATGTTTATTCACGAGGCAAAATATATTGTTCTGTTTTTGGTGCAAAAAAACTTTTACACTATTCCTGATCCAGCAGAAAATGTGACCTGATTTAGGCATGTGTCATATTTTTGTCAGTTGCTGTTAATAATATGGTGCGCATTGCTACACAGGAATCGAAAGCACTATTTGCTAAAGGTTTAGTTTCAAGATCAGGCAATAGTCAAAAAGCTGTTAGTGGTACTGCACAATATATATCGATTTTACTACATATTACATAAATTTCTAATTGTGGGAAAGATAATCAGGTGCAAAATTAGATTTTGTTAAGTAACAAAAACATGCTTTATTGCTGAGTTTGCTGGGGAAAACAATAATTTTTTTACTGAATATGAATGCTTAGCAGGTCATGAAAATAATCCTGAATTCTTATTCTGAACTTTCAGGTATCAATGATAATAACAGCGAATCTTTATATAATCTGATAGCACTAGAAATAATATTGATGATGAAGACTTCTACACCCAGTACCCGAGACTTTCGTTTGACTCAATCGCACTGTTTCTTTGCCATGACACATTGCAGGTGTTTCAGAAGATAATGAATGCATTTCTTTAGACTAAGGCAACATTGGTGCATCTTTCAGTTATGGTCAGGTTTAATACCTCTCTGGCATGTGTTGCCAATTGCTGAATTTCTATGCAACAAAGATTCTCAAAATGGAATTGTTACATTATTTTGATAATACCGGCACTGCATGTGTCTTGCAGCCTGCCCATCATGTCAAAGCGCAATTTATAATGCCCTGTTGTCTAAGTTAGTATGTCTGCATGAGAGTCCCTTACTGAAACATGTGATCAGTTTTGGTGATGTAGAAGCCAGTCTTAGTTTTTCTTGCTCTTTTCTATTTATTTCTTTATGTACCATTGTTCTTAAAGCATGTTTTTGTTAATTGTTCAATAATTGTGTTGTGTGCCTGCAAAACAAACAAACAACTGGTGGCATGTTTATTTTACAGGATGAAATACCAATTGGCTTGCGTAATGGTAATTTTAACAAGCATATATCTGATAACCAAGAAGTCTCAGGTGTTGAATGCACCAAGCGGACCACCCTTGGAGATATTAATGGAACTCTTGCGTAAGTACATGATTATAGTTTTGCCTTGTCAGTTTTAGGCAGGGCTGTGGAGCTGGAGCCCAAGCAATTTTGAATGGCTGGAGCCGGAGCCAAAGTTTTTTGGATGGTGGAGCCAGAGCCTGAAATTTGGGTTCTGCTTCCACAGGGATAGTTTGTGGGGAAAGCATATTATACATATAATGTTTTTTCTGTTATTTGGACCAAATTTTCTGGAGCCAGAGCCAAAAAATTTAGGTACCCAGAGCTGGAGCCTGAAATTGGAGTACCGGCTCCACAACCCTGGTTTTAAGCAGCATGATGTTTACTTATTGCCTTACATTTCTTGTTATCAATAGACAAAAGGTTTGCAATTAGCTAGTTCCTTTAGATATTGCCTCTGATCCAACAGTGATAGAAGTTGGTTTGTCAAAACCAAAAATCTTCCCATTAATGTTTTCTGACAGAGAAACAAGTATCTTATGGTTAAAGTTTACAACTCTATGCTTTTACTATTTTGTAACCAAGCTTTTAGTACTTGCTTTCAGAGTTTTCTTTTTTTTTTTGTAGAAACATGACATTGGATATTTTGGACAAATGGGATGAGCATGATGATTCAGTTTTCCAGTTTTGTGATCTAGATGGTAAGTAAGCGCAGGTCATTTATATTTTGTTTATTTCGGAGAAGTACTTGATTCATACATTCCTTTTTGCTTGTACCTAACTTATGTTTTGTGCACATTGGGAATACATGTGCTGGCTAATTAATGACAGAGCAACGCATTTTTGCACGAGTGCATTTCGCAAAATGTTTGTTCTGAAATAACGTTAATACGCGTTGAGGATCACCAGCTTAACTTTTCACCAGTGAAACTCTTGGTCAACTTTCCATCGACAACGAATCTTGTTGTTTCTTAAGGAAGCAAAATGTTTTGTTCGGTACCAGTTTTCAAACCACTTTGGCGTGCATTTTTAAAACTTTCAGATGATTTGGCATGTAAGCATTGGCCTGCCCTAAAATCTACCGCCAGTTTTAAGGTAAATAATAACTTTGAAAAAACTTTTAAAACTTCGATGTGGTTGTCTAAGTTGTCTTCTCTTATACCAGTGATTCCCAAGTATGGGTGCCGACCCAAAGAAGGGTCGCAAAGGGTCAAAAAATGGGTCACGCCAAGGTGATCCAAACTGAATTGTGTTTTTTCAACGTCACCTGCTTGTCCGTGCCTCTCTGTAGCGTATAGGTACTTGAGAAAAGAGTAGATTTCTGACTTTGAAATCGAACTTAGCAACTTACTGCCAAAAGTCACCCATACAATCAGTATTTTTTTTAATACGATGTTTACGTCTTGGGTCGCGGGGTCCACCAAACTCAGATTTGGATCGCCCTAAAAAAAGTTTAGGAACCTCTGTCTTATACGAAAGCCACAGGTTGATTTTTCGTGTCTATGTGTTAAGTTCAAGATTTTGCACTATAAAGATATAGCAACAACGAGCTAAGCGGTACAGTTGAGCACACGTCACCAAAGCTGGTAGGTTGGGTTCGATTCCCGGTCGGGTCAAACCGAAGACTTGAAAAACGGTTCTTGCTGCCTTCCCAGCCTCGCGCTCGACGTTAATAGGTGGGTGCAAAGTGAAGCTTCGCGCGTAGTGCTGTCATCAACTCGCCATCAATGCAATTTAAACTTGGAAAATAACCGCGTGGTCCCCGGCGCAAGCTAGCGAAGATAGCCTCGTGACACTCCGGAAAGGAGTACAGAAAGCGAGTATAAATGAAACTGCACACACGTAGCAACAACAATTTTGCATATTTACAAGGTTAAATTGGAAAATATGCTCCTAAAATTGCTGCCACCCTGGTTTAATTTCATTTCACCAGTGTATGCTTTTCAACTGCCGTCGTGATCAAGGCTGGAACTTTCACTTGTAAGAAGGCAGGTAGTGGGTCGTTGTTCCGATTTTTTCTTCGTTTTTTTTTAACTGTTTTTTATGTTTTCCGCTAAACGCTAAAGATCTGAACTTCTTACAAACGCAGATGAAGCCTCTACTGATTTGAAATATATTGACCTTGTTACCAACCCAGAGCGTTACACCGGTTATAAAGGTCCCATGGCTTGGAGAATATGGAGAGCGATTTATGAAGAGAATTGCTTCGCGTGAGTCGCCACTGTTAGTTGAAATCAATTTTTCAAGTGTCGAATGTACTTCATTTTGTTTTCGGCTCTTGCACTCGTATCGCTTTCTTGTGCGCCAGGAGCTTTTGCTGAGCCAAAGACAGCATCGGAGACTCACGTAAGGGAAAGATATTTTCCTACTGTTTTTTTTTCTACATACCTTCAGGATATGTTGCAGTATAAACGCTCGCATATGATACGTTTCGCTGGGATCGGAACACAATGAGGTCCTTAATCAAAACGTAGTGTTAAGAGCGCATGAAGCTTATCGCTGTGGTAATGTTCAGCTTGTTCGATTCCCCTTGCTTAAAATATGGTAATTATGTTTTGGGGGTGTAATGACCTGATACAAATGTTTTCGCCTCCCGGTTTGAAAGAAGCTGTTATGTCCTACCTGTATTTATTTTTATAAATTATTTGGATGTAACAGATGCAGAATTCGCGTAAAAGTACCGTGAGCAGATGCATGATGCATTATATTCTGCGACATTGACCTTTCAGAGAGGTCATCAGGCTTAGTTTGTTGCCGCTAATGGGTTGTGCAACGCTTGCTTAGGCGCATTCATTGGTTTGTTAAGTGTCGTTTCGTTGTCACTTTGCTATAGAAGGTTGTCAGATGGAAACGTGCTTATCGCTCAGGCGCTGGACATCTCTACATGGGATGCAAGTGCTCCTGTCCAAATTATATCTTGATTCTGGGCATTTACTATGTTGTTGCATTGGCTCAGTTGGAACTCGTTACACCAACATATATTTATGCTTTTGAAATGAAAAAATAAGTAAGAAAACCAAGGGTTTTCAGGAAAAATTGGTTTCGAAAATAACAAATCCTTTTCGAAACCAATTGTTATGGACTACGGACAAGCAGAAGCACCGGTAAAAAAATTTAAAATTCATTTGTTGCACAGCAAGACAAAATCAGACTCGCGCAAACAAAAGACAACCTGAGCCACAAAAGGTAGCAGCAACCATTTGCGAAGCAGTCACACACGTCTGAAGATCCGGGACCGTAAATCATTATCCCAGCTGCAAGCAACCAAACACTATTCCAGTTCAAACTTGTACGAAAAATGTTTACCTGATGTGCAGGAGCCTTCCTCTGAACCACAATTTGAGGTAGTACCTATTCGCGCCGCTCATTTGTATGCAAAAGTCAATTAAATTACAAAACTACGAGCGGGACTTTGTTGTTGAACTTAGTACCGCATGTTATAAAATACTGAAATCCGGACGGTAAACCCTTGATTCAAACCTGCAACAGCCAAACAGTAAACTAAAGCCCCATTAGGATTAAAAACCAGATCCCAAGAAAGCTTGCACTCATGAAAAAGATTATCAGAAACCAAAATCGTGTATTTATTTGACTTGGTATAATGATTATTATCGGCAATGATGGTTCTATTTGTCGTTGTAGACCAGACACTATGACCAGAAATGTGAACCCGATATTTGGCCACATTCCTCATGGTAAGTTGGGTTTTTATGTCGTACATTGCTATCACTTCCAACAACTCTGATGTTGTATTTCTAGCGTGGTTCTAGTCGGTAATGGGTGGATGCGATTAGTTGCATGCTACTGCATAATGTAACAGGGTAAAGCCCCGCATCCCAAATTCATTCGCGCCATTTGATATATCGCTAAATGTTAAGCTGGTATTTGGTTGCGAGTTCGTTTTTGTCAGTGACCCGAATAAGACGGTTGTTGCTAATAAAGATGGTCTTGTAAAGCTTTCTGATATAGTTTAACTCGCTTGTGAAACGAAAGCGCCACTAACATTTTTGCATTTAGTTGACGTTACTTGCAGCAGATACTTGCGTTCTGGTTGCATTTGTAGCGTAGTTTGTAGCTGGTGATGGTGATGGTGACGGTGATTGTTGGTTTTATAGGAAAACCCGTCCAAGTTTCTAACAGTGACTTGCAAGGTAAGGGTTTTATTGCGTGGAGATTTGTCATACACATAATTTTGTATTTGACTGGGGCATTTGCTCTCGTAGATTTGGTAAACATCCTCTTTTCGACTTCAGCATTTCAGCTACATGCACGTGTGAGGTTTTGTTGCATTTGATTTTCCTATTTCATTTCGAGTTCGATAGGTTGACAGTGATCAGGGCCGGCCCGAGACCTAGTTGGTCTTGTGCAGGGGTCGGCAACCTACGGCTCTTGAGCTCCTGTAAAGTGTCTCTCTGGATTTGATAAAACTTGGAATTTAAATTTGCATTTGATTATTATTAGAATTGAGTTGATTACATTTTAGCCTATTCCCCTATGAAGTCGCATGAAAAATGAAACGGTGTCAACGTTTTGTGGCTCGCCACCGATCCTATATGTTGGAAGATGAAGCAGAATGGCTCTTTTGTTAGAAAAGGTTGCCTACTCCTGGCTTAGTGGAAGGGCTGACCCTGACTGCGGTAGTCGAACCAACAACAAGTTAATTCTAAGATCCAAAATGTTTTGTTTAATTTTAGCTGCTAAATTATGTGAGGCCATAACTGTTACGCAGTTTTAGATTTTGCGCTGATTTGATTTACGATTTGCAACCTGTTTTTTTTCAGTCATAGACCGAAATGTTTTTGAAATGATCAAAAAAAAAGTAAGTCATTTCGGTCAGAATGACTGAAAATATAGAGTAATGAACACTGTTACGGCGAGTTTTAATACAACTGTGAGGCAAATGACCGAAATGCCTCAGCGAAAAAAAAAACAGTTTGCAACACTCATACATCTATAACATTAAGAATACTAAATTTGTAAATAAACTTTGAGGCAAATTACTAGGTAAACCAACAGAAAGATTTCTCAGGTTTAGAGAAACTGATGGCGAAAGACCATCGCAACGTAAGCAAGCGACGTGAATATGCGCACGACCCAAAATTAATCACGCTTACTTATTTTCGGTGACCTGAGGACTTAATTTCGGACCACGAGAACACGCAGGAGTCAATGCGCCACTGTCAGGTGTCCGATTATTGAGTGTTATTACAATTTCAGAAAGATTTTTGGTGATGTAATTGGTGGCGGNTATGCCCTGTGGATGTGTACGGCTGTGCGCCAATCTGATCGAGGGGCATTGTCTTCTAATTTTGCGTATTTCTTTGCGTGTTTGTCAATGCCCTGTGCTTACGTGAATAACATGGCCCGAGGCAGTTACTTTTGTGTGCTGAACGTGTTCAGTCGCGCTTAACGTCTTTTGTCGTCACCACGCTACAGGAGTTTAATGACGACTTCCTGCTTTGATAGGATTTCTGTGTACAGGCAGAAAGGCCATTATTAGCCATTAGCCCGACGGTTTTTAACCGGGAGGGCGTCAATAAATTTTCAGGGGGTCGCGAGCCCTTACACTCCATACATTTTGGAAAGTTTGATCAACGAATTTACCAATAAATGCATTTGTTTTTACAGTTTAATTAAAATCAGGGGGGCTTGAAGCAAAGAATAATTACTTCAGGGAGGCGTAGTAGACAAAAGGGTAAGAACCACTGCGTTAGCCTTTGCGAAAACACTCAGATTTTATTAAAGTGATTTTGGTTCCTAAAGCCGCCTGACTTAAAACTTATTGCTATGTTATGTCACTTAGCTGTGCAACGTACCAACAACGTGCTAACGTTTCGGTTTTATTTTTAGGAATGTGCCTGGAGAAGCGGGTTTTTTTTCGCGTTATTTCAGGTCTTCACACCAGCATCAACACACACCTCTGCGCCCTGTATCTCTTTGAAGGTGAATGGTCTGTTGAGTGTAGTCGAGTTTGTCGTTGTGTTGGTTTAATGAGCTCATGTGTTTTAGTGTGTGTGCGTGTGTGATGCTTAGGATCGCACTGCGTGGGAAGGTTCGATCTCAGTGAAACGGATATTTTCTTGTCAACCTACTTTAAATTGCTCCTGTGCTGATAAGCGAAATACGTTGAAATGCTGTTAACATTTTTACCTTGTACCTAAGTTTGTTCTAGCAAAAATTTAAGGAAAGTCTTCGTCTTTTTTCTGCCTCTTTTAATTTTAACTGAGAAACATACAGGGTGTGTCTAGTTGGTTCGTGACATCACAATCCACAATCTAGCATCGCCGAGCTGAGCCCCAGTTTCTTCAAGACATTCATTTTCTAATCTACCAGAGCATATACTGTGACGAGCGGCGAGGTTTACCTGGCTGATCACGCACCGCTTTGGTTAACGCGTAATCGAAATTCAATGTAGACTGTGAAGCAGTTGCATTCACGCTTGTATTATTTTGCGTGCATGTGATGCTGGATATGATGTTCTCATGTTAGCCACGACCAAAAGACATCTGTTTGAATAATGTTACGCTGCGACTTAATTTCCTGATTGTGATGTATTAAGGAAAATGCAGAGCCCCGCTTTCGACTGAGCGAGGAATCATGGGTGTCAGCCATTTACCAGTATAACTGCTAATCGCGAAGGTTTCAGTAAGACGTTATTCTTTCACGCTGTATCCACAAAAACGAAAGAAAAAAATCTTGATATAATAAAATAAAATTTATGTGAAAGGAAGCCGTGCTAGTGTGGTTGTTAGGTGAGGCTTGCATAGCGTTGGTCTGAACATGCACAGGGTTTTTCGTGGATTTATGTGAACTAGTAGAGTCCCAAATCGTGTGCGCACCGGTGTTTCTATGATAGCGTGTGCATGACTGCCAATCGGTGCTTAAAAGTTTCTTGCACGCCCACTTCCGAGGTTTGGGGTGTTTTGAGATTAGCGTTAGGGCAGAGGGACAATTTCACGTATTTCTCCAACTTGGACGTCCAGTGTCCCTCTCTTGTACAGAAAGTGGTAGTGACGCTTGCAATGACACCTGAAAACTTCTTTGTCTTGTAGAAGATGACATGATCAAGCGACAGCTGGTCTTGACCAACCCAAAGCTTAGATAAAAACTGGAAGGGGAAAGCCCCCTCCGACGTCTATGTAGAATCGTCGCTTATCTTAAGTTCAGTGCTTGCTCATTGTTTGCAGACGGGTGGGGCGAGCAACGGTGGGAACCAAATCCAGCTGAGTTTCAGAAACGTTTTGATCCGAAAAATACGAAAGGCGAAGGTGTGGCGAGATTGAAAAACTTGTATTTCATATACCTGCTGGAACTCAGAGCTCTCTCAAAGGTAAAGATCTTTTCTTGTGGCCACGTTTGTGTGGACTGCTTGATGATTGGGTCGTGCTGGTCAGAAAAAATTAATTGGATAACGGGACAACTCTGAATTGGGGATTGCTTAAAGCTGTCGTAACCAAAGCTGAAATGATGTCACATTTAGATATAAACATATTTCTTCATTTTCATCCACCACTTTCTTTTTTGTTTCTGCGTAGATAGCAGGGGGAAGATGTGTCATGGTGATGTGTATTGCTTATCAATTGCGGCGAAAATTAGGTGATAGTTTGCAAAAAACATTGGTGGTCCAACTAGTATAAAGTTTTGTAGATGTACCCGATCATACAACCGTTTTGGTTGGTGCAAAAATTACGATATTTAAATCCAAGTTGTAATTGAGTCACTGTGAACGTCTTGTATCGTTGCTTTTCAATTTAGAGTTGATTTTCAAATAAAGCCACGGTGACTTTTTGCTTGTAGTGTGGAATTGCGTTCATTGATAAACAACACTCCTAAGAAACTTTCTGGTAAAACCCTGTTTGCCGTCTTATAAAGTTGTCAGAAATTTCGTGTAATCTAAGTGTTTTTGGCGCAAAAGGAAAAATAACATAAATCGAAATCCTTTTGTTGGTAAAAGAAATAAGATTCCTGGTTTGCATGATTTTTGCTCCACTTCGCCATTACTCACTTGAACACTGTCCCACCGCCTGTACGATCAACATGTGCGAGGCAGAAAAGTTGATTGTTCTATCCTTGAGCAGAGGAATCGGTAAAATTGCATATTGGAAAAAGAGCTTATTCAATTGCATCACGACCCGTGAAGTTTTTGTTGCTTGCGAAGTGTGCCAGTGTGTCTGACCATGAGGGACATAATGAGGCCGCGAGGGGGATACCTTCAAAAATGTGTAGAGGTATTGTACTTGTAACGACCAACCCATCTCCAACAATGGAAATTTGCTGTTTGTTGTTAACATTGTGTGCTTTAGGTAGAATACCAGCTAATGATTGTAACTGTAAAAGATCAAGTGAATTCATTATCTGTTACAACCAATAGTTGACAATTATTTACAAAATTACTACTGCTCATCAACCACTCCATACCGTCTAGTCAACCTGCAGATCATGGGCGACAGTCTAAACCAGCGTTCCCCACAGTCCGGCCCGCGGGGCAGATCTGGCCCGCGAAGGGTTCCCACCCGGCCCGCAAGCTTCCTAGGAATGTAATATTTTAACAATTTCGTGTAAATGAATTAATGTAAGATGTAATTACATAAAGGGCTAAAAAGCAAATAGCATTTGTTGTAATTGAGAATATTATCCCGATAGGCTTCAGGCTACAAACCAAGCTCACCGCTTTGATCAGAAGATCAACTACAAAAGTTTTGGAATTTGCTTACATTTTCTGTAATGGAAATGGTATACTTGGGACCTAGGCCATTCTTTTTCAATGTTATGCTTTGCGTAGGCCTACAACTCAGACAAGTAAACATGCATAGAAAGTTGTTACATCATAGTTGCTTGTTTCGTTGGAACTTGCTGCGCACCAGCACTCTAATATTGTACTTGAGCTTCGCGCCAGCCCCCAGAAGTTTTGATTTGTCGAAAATGTGGGCAAAATATTTGAAAATCCGGACAAAATCACACAAAGTTTGGGCGCAGATGTTTCGACACCTTTGTTCTCATTGCGTGGTCAATGAGCCTGACTGTCGAAATGCGTCTGAATTTGACTTTTTAATCTTCTCTCAAAAAACGTATGAAGATCTTTTTTTGTGTGGCCTCCAAAACCAGTCTTCATTTGATTTCATTTGATTCACCCCACGTTGGGCGCAAATTTTTCAAATATTTGCCATTTTTATCCGTGTTTCCAGGCAGCTTGCCTAGAATTTCGGGTATTTTGCGAACATTGTCATAGATTTTGCCCAGATTTTCACGGATTTTGCCCGGATTTTCGACAAATCAAAATCTTTGTGGAGCGCTTTCACCCCCGCCTCCTACACCACTGTTAAGTATACAAGGTTCTTGAAAGTTGTAGAAACAACGTATTGCAGCATCAAGCATGGAACCCAACATTACAACTACTATGCAACAAAAGAAGCAGTTGCAGAAATCACACTGCAAACATGTTACCAAACAAACAAAACATATTGCAACGTACAAACGTGACTAATGTTATGCGTGTGTTTTTTTGTTTTGTTTTTTTCAATGCACAAAATAGTCCGGCCCGCGGACGCTGATAAGGTAGCGACTTTGGCCCAGCATCCAAGAAGTTGGGATACCGCTGGTCTAGACCAGTGGTTCTTAACCTGGGGTAAATTCCATCTTCCAAGGGGGTAAATTTACTGAACCATAATTGTAGCAAATGTAAATTTTGATTAATCATTCCAAACTGTGAGAGTTTTTAATTTCGTATTTTTAAGAATAAGCAACATAGAGCGTATTGTGGGTAAATCTGGTGATCTTGTTTGATAAAAGGGAAAGATATGTAAAAAAGGTTAAGAACCACTGGTCTAGGGCGAAAATTCACACCAGTCGGTCAACACACGGTGCCACGTTTCAGGAATCCCGGTGGAGTGGGAACGAAAGCGATGGATGATATTATATAATCAGTCACGTGAAAGTACAACTCATTTAACTCAAAGCAACCTGCCACCTTATTGATTGACGATCTTGATATTTAGGGCCTAAAGAACCACCCTCAACCCATGTGAATGTAAGACACGAGACTTGTGGCGTCTCTTGGTTAATGTCAGATTTTTCGATTTCGTGTTATTCCATCGGTTACGGCATATCCGCTTCTTTCGCTATAGCTGCTAACGCCATCAACGCAACAACCCTGCTATGTTTATATATTTCGAATGTTTTACTAATTTGTCAGCACCGTTGTTCATTTAGTATTTGTTAAAATGTGAAAGGAGAGGATCATATTGCTTTTTCCACGATTTGCGACACAGGTTTTGACAAATAAACTTCTTCCCAGTGTTGCTTGGCCAGATCTTGTGCAGCTGTTGCTGCTTAATCCTCGAAACTCATTCAGCAACTGTGGGAATACCTTGTACGGCACAAATACAGTAATGCCAAGCGTTTAGCATAGAATTCCTTCGATGATTAGAATGTGGCGAATGTCGAAACTTTGCGTGAACGACAACTGGCTCCGTAATGCTGAAAACTTCGAATAAGATTGTCTCCCATTGATATTTTACGTTTCTTCTAGAACGATGTAGCAGTCGTTCATAATCGTTTGTGCACTTTTGGAACGAATGAAATTCCAATATATTTGCTAAAGCATACTTCTGTACTGCCGATCCTTTGCCGTCTTTTTTCTATTTAAAGATTGCTTTGAAAGAATCGTTTTTTTGCTCAGTAAATAGAAACTAGAATCTTCAAATGATCCACACGGATCGTCTGCGAAGCAGAGCTTCGTTACATGCGTTACAGCATTGGTCAGATTTGAACGCACTTGTTCTCAGATTTCATTGCCGTGGTTTTCAGGTTGCGCCGTATTTTAAGCCTGACAACATCCGTCTGTATACTGGTGTGTCGAAAAATGACAAGAAAACAAAGAAAATGCTTGTCCGATTGCTGGAACTGACCAAGTAGGTGCTTGTCAGTAATGTCACAAGGGTTGTTTTTTTACCCTTGTTGGTTGTTTGCTATGCAGCAGTTGTCTAGTAACACTTCGGGATTCGTCCGTTTTCAATTTATGCCGACTTATTAATTCTGCATAACGTTCCACTTGCGGCTAACGTTCCACAAACGTTCCACTTTCTGAACGTTCTGCGGTCATCTTGTGTTTAATGAATTGAGTTTATTTGGCGGTAATTAGGATTACAACAAGAAAAACAACAAATTAGTGCAAGGACGCCAGGGCATCGAAAGAACTGGAGGCTATAGAATCGTTGCCCCTCGACTGTTGCGTAATCTTCATGACTATCCAGGTTCAACTGAAGTGTCGCGTATACGCTGGAAAGAGCTGTCTGATTATCAACATAGTTGCTTGCGCAGGGAGTGCTGGGTCGCAACCGGGTCTCTCTCGATGAATCAGGTGCTCAGATCCGCCGCAAGGATCTGGGCGTGGCAGAGAAAATGTAAGCCCAGTTGAAATGAAACTCTCTGTCCGGGTTGTAATGGCTGTCTGTCACGTGATTTATGGAAACTTCATTTTCTGTAGTTTCTTTGAATTGAACATTGGGCTGCAGCGTTTAGGGCAGACATTTTTATACAGTCCGGAAGTTGGCCAGCACATACATGTTTTCAACATTGCTTTGTAAACAGTCATTATTTTTAAAGGAATTGACAAATCAACGCAAGGTAGTCGTCGATTTGAACACCAGTCCCTATACAAGCTTCTTATCATTGACCACTTGATACCTCCTTCGATTTGTGTTCGTTTACAGTGCTGAAATATTGGATGCAGCGCCTGTGAACATTGACGAAACGTTGCTTTCGCGCGCTTACCAACCAGTGTCATAGTAAGACTCATGTGTTGCTTGAATGGTTGTTTGTACTTCGTTGTGCAGGAAGTTTCCCATGCATTTCGACGAGGATGTGATGTTTAAGGACAAAGACTCCCGCGCGCTCAAAAAGGAATTTGTTGACAGGTTCCTGAACGTGACGCGAATCATCGACTGCGTCACCTGCGAGAAATGTCGCCTCTGGGGAAAACTCCAGGTAAGCAGTAAGAGGCTTGTCGTACACCAATGCTATTGCTGGATTAAGATTTTTGTTTACTTTGAATTATTACCATCTTCCATCATTCTACTAGAACAGGGTCCCCAAACGTTTTTGTCAGAGGGCCACACAAGCTGTTACACAACATTTCGAGGGCCGGACATCTTACGGAATGTGGTTGTCTCGGGATATGTTACATTCTACCAAATCAACGCATATTTTTCAACATGTTATTTTTTCATTATGGACAAAATGTCTTCGCGGGTCGTAGTTTGGATACCCTTGTACTAGAACCATCGATTCGAAGTACAGTTTCCATCTGCTTTTTTTATGAATGAACCCCTCTAGAATTCAGGAGTTAACCGGTTCCTTTCTTTCAGACTAAAGGCTTGGGAACTGCGCTGAAGATTTTGTTTTCACAAGAGGAGATTATTGCTGAGGCATCGAAGTCACCTTTCAGACTTCTGCGGCAAGAAGTGGTGTCGTTGATCAATGGCTTCGCAAGGTAAGCGGTAAAACTACACCGACACTTTAGCAGATGAAAGCTCATGTCTAGACCTGGGCATGTCCCGTGGTTTAATGCTATAGCTCCCTTTATTAGCAACGCAAGAATGGCTCAGTTGGATTTCAGTTCAGGAAAAAACCCACGGATGGAATAGCAAGCTCAGTGCTAGAATGACAGGTGAAGGAAACGAACTAAAATGTTTAACCAGTAGTATTGATGGAAGATTTGCTAAAGAAGCAGTGTCTTGTTAGTATTCCTTAGGCAGTTTATGCAGCTGACGTCACGCCCTGCTTGAAGCAATTCATCTTATTTCGAGCAGATTGTCATCGAGCATAAGGCAGATTCCGATCTTCAGACAGCTGCTAGGTAAATATGCGAGGTTTGCTTTCTTGTTGTTGTCCAACTGCGTTCAGCGTCAGTTGAGTGCAGGAGCAAGTATTTTAGTGTGAAATTGCGAACGGGCGTAGACCCGTGCCGCTCAGATTGAATATGTTTATCAAGCGTTTTAATGCAGTCGACCCTAAAATCTTGGAATAGCACTTTAAATCTTTGTTACGTTTGTTTGTTAATGTATTTGTTTATATCTGTTATTGGTATAGACGTGGGGTACATGTACCCCTAGGGGTACATTTGCCTATCTGAAGGGGTACATTTGAGGTTGGCAATATAAAGGGAATATAATTGTATATTACTTGTTTCCAAATATTTCTACATATATCACTGAAGATTATTTTCAAAAATCAATACTGGGAATTTTCAAATGTATAAACTTTGAGACGTAAAAAGGGAGTCTACCTTTACAGTTCTGAAGATCTAAAAAGTTCTATTGAAAATTCCATGGATTTTTGTTATTTTACACAGCCTTTTTGTCATAAGAAATTTTGGGATACATGCTCATCTACCCAAATGCTGAAGAGGTACATGGTCAGAGAAATGTTGGGAACTCTTGGCATAGACTGTAGGTAAATGTAAAGCTCGATGCGAAAAACTCTTGTCCCATTGTAACAAAAAGAACAGTCGCTACGGCGACGCATCAACGTGCCCCGCACCTTTTGCTGTATGAGCTGATGCATGTCAGGTTGGGTATATCAAAAAAAGAGCAGAATCAAAACGAGTGCTATATGACAGCGTTGCATTGTCATACCAATCTTTGATAGACTTCGAAAGAAATGGAAACTGAAACGATTTATTAGTACTTTGTAAAATCAATAAAGATGATGTTTGTGTTCGTGCAGGTTGTCCTCGAGCATAAAATACTTGGACATGTTTCGAACCCTGCTTAAAGAAAATCAGAGCATGAAAGACGAATTATGACGACAGCATTTGCTTGTCTTTATTGGCTTCGGTGCAATATTTCTTCCATTAGAAGCATATCAGAAGCGTATGCATCATCTACCAAAGTTGCTTTTGTACTTGGATCTGCGTTAGTCTTAATCCTCGCGGTGTCTTTGGTTGGTTAGGTAAACTGTGTAATTGCTGTTGTTTTTGTGGCTGACTTGACTGAGCAACTTGTCATTTGTAACGGGCAGACGCAATTTCACCAGCTGGCTGCAGTTAGACAAGATCGAGGGAAGTGCTAAGTAGGAGCAAGCGCTCTAAGATCCCAACTCGTGCCCAGGGGCGTAACAGGGTTACATGGCGCCCAGGGCAAGAAACAAGTTTGGCGCTTCCAGGTTGGAAACTGAGCTCTTTCAGAAGCAAATGTACTGCATTGAAGAAAGTACTAGTGACATTGTTGGGACTTTTCGGCGCCCCCATAACCATGGCCGTAGTCACGGTCAACGGTCAAATTTTTCCCGAATCGAATATGTTAATACGTCCACGGTTGGGTATGTTGTTAAATGTAGTTCATGGAGACCTAACATCCTGCCCTTATTTAATCTAGGCTAGTAGTATCTCTGGTGGTAGCAAAAGAATGTAGCTGCAGTGCTGCTCTTTTAAAAAAGCAGCAACACAATATAGTATGATTTGATGTAGCGTTACAAAAATGTTCTTTGTCAGCATTATAAGAAGTTTACCGAGGCAAATGCCTCTTGCCCGCAATGCAGCTACGGCCTAGATAATTATTTGGCTCCCTGGCAATTGTGCCCTTTCCCCCTTCGTTACGCCCCTGTTCGTGACCTTTAGTTTGGGTCAATCCTTGGTGTTCAGAAGGCAACCATAATGCGCAGAAACGCTATTTACCGTTGAATGCCCTCAACCGGGGAGTGCACATAGTTACGACCGCCTACAATCTAAAAGTTCCGTTCATGTCTCAACGTCGTGACATAGGACGCCGTCCAATACGGCACAGAAAACTGGATGCTTCGTGGCACCAGCATTTCATACACTGGCCCCGTTTTTCCATCGTGATTCTAGAAAGGAAAATTGCATCGTAACCAATCGTTGGGAATTTACTAATAACTGCGTTTCAGCGTTGCCTTTCTGTAGCTTGTGACTTTGATACTCTACTATGTTGAGTGACGTACACAACACTGTTGTTCACTTTTTTAGCTAAACTATTTATGCCACGCACCTACTGTTTTTGCACTGAGCTAATGGCTCGCGTTGCATTGGGACTTCATGGGCTTGATGTGTAACTCTGTTTTGATGTGTGTCGTCAGTTGGTAACCAAAGGAGAGCAAAATCAGTTCGCTGCTTTTACACTGAGCTGACGTCAAAATGAATTGCTTACTCAACAGGCCAATCAATTGCTGACTCCCAAAGTTTCAAAATTGGCTCCAAAACTTTGGCAGAGCGTTTCGGCGCCAGAACATGTGCGATCGCACATCAAGCAGGCCTTTGTAATTATCATTATTTATTCATGGCCCTGTTTTGTTATAGCATCCGCGCGTTCGATATTGGTTCCAGCAAGTCATTTTACTGATTTTTTTCCTAAGACTCGCCCCAGAGCGTTAAGCCATGCAGTATTACAAGGCTTTGTTCAGCCTGCGACCCCCATCGCCTCCGTTTATAGTTCAGTGGAGCATCTCGAGACCGGACTTACGCTCTTCTACCGTCCCCAAGATATACATCAAGCGCACGCGTCGCGTTTCTACCTATGGAGAAGTTTTTCAAAAACTTATGTCTGGGTGATGGATTCATGTGTTGTTTTCTACTTTTAATAGATTTCTATGTATCGTTTGCTGGTAGCGTGATGGTGTTTTTTGGTATTGCGTTGCAGTCTCGGGTGTGAATTAAAATGTACGTGCCTGCAAACGCTTCTCGCGTGCGAAGGTCATTCAAGCATTGTTCGGGTAAGCCAGGCTTTGGTGCAATTCGGCGGGGTTTAGTCCAGCCGCAGTTTTAGGGTCATTGCGATGTTGGCACAATGCTTAGAAACTCCCCCCGTGTTTGTCCTCACAACCTGGTCGCTTGCGAATAATTTGGAATATGAGCGTTTGTCCCACATTGATCTTACTATGTAAATAATCCTGATTCACACCAAGGTATCAAATTTTCTTTCCTTCATTCACAGTAGTATATATAATCGGCAATATCTATTATAGGTCGGCTAAGCATTGTCTTAATCTAACTTGACGTTTGCGTACACAGCACACACTAGTATTTATAGGTTGACCATCTGTCCTAATTGGGATGCCTGGAATTTGGGGTTAATATGTTATACCTTATCGCATCTTCGCCATAACAAGCGAATTTTTATGCTTGGGAAAGGTTGGACAGAGGGGCAACGCGACTTTTCGGTCTGGAAACATTTTAGTCACGGCATTTCTGTACATAAACAACTGATTACATATTTGTTTATTTAAATGATTAGAGGCAGACGAAATGTCACGCTAGCTGGTGTTATACCAAATCCCTTTTGAGGAGTCATGAATGCGTGCGGGGCGGCAGCACCTCTGCCTTGAAAAATTTCAGAGCAAGCACAACGTGCTAAGAAACCCTGAATGATAAAAATATTTCAATTCAGTAAAAAATTTCAGGGCTTGAGCAAGTTGCTAAGAAATCCTGAATGATAAAAAACAATATTCAATACAGGCAGGTGCGCACGCAGGAAATTTTCAAGGGGGGACTGAAATTTGAGAAAAATATTTTGCTCTCACTGAAGTACAGACTACCTTATTTGCTATAACATTCATGTCATATATGCTATTTCAATTCTAACACATCAACTCTTTTCTTGACCAGGTCCAGCCGCGACGTCTGTTTTTATTTGCCCGTTTTCCCCCGTTACCGTGATTTTGTTAATCTGTTGAAGTACGATGCGATGTAGTGTGGCACTTTTCTGCAAAATTTTGACATTGTTTATGGAAGTTTGTAACATGCTCAGTATCCCAAGATATTGTTATTAAAAGCACTCGTACGTTATGTAGTAGCATTACTTCATACCACTTCCAGCAATTTCTGGTGTCTCGGTCGGCTATTATTTGTCAGGAATTTTATCAACAGCACATTTTTCAACATCGCAGACAAGCAAAATGCACTGTATACCACTACAGATCGTAGATTTATCTCACAGCCACGCTACATGGTTGTTGCTCGATACCAAAAGCAAAATACCTTTGTTAAATCACCAAAACAGAATTGAAACAACAGTTTCTGCACATACTCGTAAAAGGCAGCACAAGCGTTTGCGAATT
>JGI24158J21664_10003843_pt1 | contig 19088 bp, 16 predicted proteins | sample Ectturendosymbi3_FD_21664 | JGI IMG/M metagenome (IMG submission 21664)
GTCCATTTCAGACTCATTTGTGTGGAGTTCACAGTGATAACGACATTTATGCGCCAATTCAGCAAAGGTTGTAACAGATGACAGAAAGTACACCTTTGTGGCAAACTCGTATAGCTTACAGCTCCACTTGAAAAAGATTTCATAATAGATGCGAGTGGAGAGTGTGCTTTCTTGGGGGATGTTCTTTGTGGTGTACAAACAGGAAAGCGCTTTGTGGACGTTCGTTTGCATTGCAACGTCAGCAACTTGAAAATGATAAGCAAAATGTTGAGGTTTTCCCTCCTTGGAAAAATTTCTGCGGACACCCATGGCTACTTTAACCCTTTCAGCAAGCTTTCATGCATGGGCAAATCAGGCTAAGCTAACCATGTATGAAATTGAAAACTAAACAAAACGGATTTAGACGACACAACCGTTCTTGATTAATTTACTTTTTACTACACAACTGTTTAATTATCGCAACCTGAAGTGAACCATTGAAGTTGCCATGTTATTGTTACGCAACTAAGAGAAACAGTAGAACCATGCGCTCGCGTCGCAAGTTTCGCAACGTGAGTCTGCAGGCGAAGGAGTCGACAAGAGTGAACTGCAAGCTCATCACTGCATCACACCAGAACAGTGAAGCTGGCTTATGTGCAGTGTGAGTGCCATACCGATAAATAAAGTGTTATTGCAAGAATTAACTTGATCAGAATCAAGATACTGACTTCAGATTTTCCAATATTTTTTGGTTCTTAGTCCCGATTTTCATGGTGGTGTGTGGGCAAAAACCCGTTTTGCCCCCTCTGCGGACACCAATGAAATTAGTCCACCGTATCTCTTGAAAAACAAAATGTCCTTGAAAAAATTTGAATTGATTTGGCAACCCTACCCCCAACAGCCACTGAAATGTGTAAGTACTCTGCTTTTAAACTTCATTTGCAAAAAAAGACTGTAGTGTGTAAGTACTCTATTTTCAAAGGGGCACGCAACAGCAACTGTAATGTGTAAGTAGCTTTCTTTCACAGGGGCCCCCAACAACAATTGCAATGTGCAAGTACCTTGATTCTAAACGGGCCGCTAACAGTAACTGTAATGTATAATTCCTTGCTTTCAAAGGAGCCCCCAACAGCAATTGTAATGTGTAAGTATATACGTTGCTTTCGTAGGGGCCCCCAATAGCAAGTGTAATGTGCAAGTACTCTGCTTTCAAAGGGGCTCCAAACAGCAACTGTAATGTGTAAGTAGCTTGCTTTCACAGGGGCCCCAAACAGGAACTGTAATGTAAAATTCCTTGCTTTCAATGAGGCTGCCAACACCAATTGCAATGTGTAAGTACCTTGCTTTCAAAGGGGCCCCAACAGCAACTGTAATGTGTAAGTACTATGCGTTCGAAAAATGTAAAGGTCTCCTGAACAGAACTAGTGAGCTTACAGAGGAGGATGCAGCTTCAAGCACCCAAGTTGTTAATAGTAGCTATGTCTGTCTAGTGCATAAACAGATGTGCCATACGCAAAAACTCGAAAATGAAGTTGATAAATACATGTTTTAGAACATTCACATGTTTATCAAAGGATTTCTTCTTTATGTCTTTGAAATGAACAGGTTGGACAAATTTCTCATTTCTTGTGATGTTGTACCTTAGTCAACATTTCTATTAGGAAATAAGACAACATGCAATTGTTATAGCAGTGATCATACTACATCTTTTAATATTTAGAACATTTTCTTAGTTTTCAAAGCAATTTCGTATTATTGCCGTTGTGCTGCAAAGACTGCTAATAAGCGAGGCTACATTCATGCTTCTTATCAGGTGGCAGAAATAGCATTTTTTGAATATTATGAGTACTCATTTTTTCCACAGATATTTTAAGTGATTTGAATTTACCCGTGCTTGAAGTCACATATTATGGGAAGCATGACTAGCAAGTGGTTGTTTTAAGGTAGACTTGCTAGGTGATGTTAAATTTTTTTGCCAGCTCTTAGCCAGTAAAACTTCAACTGTTTTTACTAAGCACAGACTCAATCAATTGTGTAGGCAACTTGCTAGAAATGTTTGCGATAAGATATATGATGAATTATTTCCTACTTTTGCACATTTTTCAAACTAGTGTCAATGCAAGATGAGGGCAGCCTTGACTCATCCAGCCTCAAAGATTTCCAAAACAAGTCTCAGGTTGGATGCTTTTGTATGCTATGTTCTTGTAGTTAAAAGGATGAAATTTCAAAGAAATGTAGTGTTTTAAATCTTCGTGATTGTTGTTTATGGTTTCATGTATTCCCGTAACAACATGGATGAGAACAAATTGACGATACCAACTAACAAGCATTTTATCAAAGGGGTAAAGTGTGAAGCTTTCAAGGGGGTAAACTTTGTAATTTGTTGATGGTGAATACAGAGAAATGGGGCGTGAAAACAAAATGGAAGCAATGCCAACTTGCCATTGTCTAACTTTTATGTGTTGCCAGCCTTGTTCCCACCTTTCAGTGTTTTCAAAGTTTTGTACCATGAAACATCCTTGTGCATTTTCTCCTTCTGCTATGTCAGTCATGCCGTCGTTCAAGGAACGTGGTAGTCATGCCGTCGTCCAACCTTCTGTGGTAGGGTTGCCAGATGGCCGGTATTTTACTGCTAATTTAGCAGAGGCCGTTATTTTCAAAATAAATAATTTTCCGTAACTTCAAAAAGAACTAACGCAGAATTTCTCGAATTATATTGACTCTAGTAGTGAATCTTGTCAGGACAGTTCTTTCAGCAAAGTTTATTTGCTGCTGTTGACAACCGGAAACCTTGCTAATCAGCGAAAACATAACTTTTACAAACGATGACGCCATGAATTACGTCATAGGGGCCCTCCAGTAAAAATTGTCCCTGGCCTCCCCACCCTTTAATCCGGCTCTGCCCACACGCTTGCGAGATTGAGACCCCTGCTCTCGGCTAGCCATCAAGGGATCGCAGAACAAAAAAGTTTTGAGAAGCTCCGGTGTAGGGTACATTGGGTCAGTTGCGTTAAGCATTTTCTGATTTTCATATCTAACGACGAAGGTCAAACACGCCAAGCCATTAGTTCCAAAGTCGAACGGATCATCAATCTATTGCAGTGACTTTTCTCTACTTGCGGCCCCTTGTGTATGTTAAGTTTCTTCTCGNAGATCCCAAAATTATTTACTTTAAAAAGACAACTATCTTGAAAACGGAAAACTTGGGTTAANGGAGTTCTTATTTCAGGCTTGGATTCGGGATCTGAATTCACTCTTCGCAACGCGATCGCTACCTTAAAGGGATACCGAAATGCTGCTGACCAGTGNTATGCAAACANTAGGCGGTTACACCAGAGGCGGATCCAGCTAGTAACGTTGGAGGGGACGCATTTTGTACGATTTGGTAGTCAAGTCTCATAACTTCTTCGCTATTGTAAGAGAGTTGAAGTATACTTCACAACAGTGCTGTGACGAAGCAATGGACGACAGAATGGCCTTATATCGGGAACAATGAGACATTTCGTACATGACGAAAATTACTCGGAATTGGTTTTAATGTCGATTTTCAAATTGTACAAAACCATGGTGAATAATAAAATTACTTTNGTATGTTTAGGGGNGGTTGATCGACCACTGGATGCGCCACTGGGCCACACTAGTGGTCTGCCTGCTTCTTGGTCGTAGGTCAGCAGCAATGAGCACAGTGCGAGCGCCGATCCTTGACAAGTGTTGACGAATTTACCAGTTAACAGATCAGCACTTTTCTGAAACTTTCCCCCTTGAACATTAAAACGAAAAAGCGCAATTAACACAATCTTGCGGAATCCGCTAAACAGGCCACGTATATTCACCAAACAGAAATCAATAAGGTCAACCGAACCTAAAAGTTACTGTTTCACTGTGATACAAATTTCACACCAAACTTTTCCAGCAGCATTGCATAAAATCGACACTGAAAACATGGAACTGAAATAACGCTAATAAGCATATGCCAGTAAAAACGGGGTCACCACCACCACAGTCAACTTCAAAACACCGTGGTTGTCACGGCATTAGCTCGAAATAACGAATAATCGTATCCGTTGGTGTTCACTTTCGCTATCGGTCTACCAATCTGTACGGAATGGGTTTTTCCGAAGCAGATACGGTCTGGCTTCTATCGAGCTATATACGGGCTATATTCTCGATCATTTGAAAGTTGGTGATTTAACGATTGAAGCACTTGCTTGTGTTTCGATTAAAGATGTTTTAGGAAACTGTAATAAATGCGGTAAGCTCTCAGAAACAGCCCGGTAGCCAGTTCGATTTCTCAAGGAGAATGCCCGCCTTGAGAAAGTGCCAACTGTGAACTATAAGCGCGAAGTTCCTTTCTTGAACTCTAAAATTAAGATGAACAAACATCTATTCGTGAGAGTCTATAACGCGAGANAGGCAGAGTATCTGGGAAACATCGCTTTGGAGATCACCNGATATACTGTATGTAGCATCATCGATTTGAGTGCAAAAAATGATACACACTCCGAAGCGATGAAAACAGTTTATGAAAGTGAAACAAATACAGTACGTCAATGCAAAGCAGTGCTGTACTAACATTTTCGGACATTGCCATCCCTGAAACCGGGTTTGACCAGTTGGCACAACATCACAGAACATACAAACGGAGTAATAGACACAAACTGAGCATTGCTGAAGCCAAGCCTGGCGAGTCATTGTTTGGCAAGTGGACGAGGGGTCATGTATTTCTACAGTTACTTGCTACCTAGCAATTACAGGCATGCATGCAGTGTAACTCAATTCAGCAACCATGGGGGAGACGATAGCGCAGTGGTAGAGGTTGGGTGTTTGATCCATGTGCCACTGAGTCAATCGCCGTAACGCTCCTTGGGCAAGAAGCAAATTTCAGGCTTCGGCATGCCGCCAATTGCCGTCAACAAGATGAGAAAACGTAGCAACAATCAAAGACATGGTCAAAATATGCAGCTGCCATAGTTATAGAAGTCGCTAACCGTCTTCTTGCAGGACTGACTAAAGCCAATCAATGTCGGCTGTAGAACAGAGTATTTAGGTAGGTGCACAAAACGTTGGCCTTTCGTAGGACTGTGTAATAATTTGCGCGACTTTTTGATCAAAAATGTTTACAATATTGGCGGGTTTGTAATCGCATTTCATAATAAAGTAATATGTAAAACGTGTTCGACTAATGGTGGATGACATACGAAGCAAAAACAATTAACCTGGTGAAAAAGTTTAATACACGGAGTTTCGACCAACAAACACATAAGAAAACGTCTTTCAGAGCAGATTTACAGACGGTGATTTGAACCACGTCAGCGTGATTCGCGCGTCATGGCACGTTCTCGCCTATGAGTGGTTATTAACCAACTTAAATCCGAAAATCAGGTTGAGCTCAACCAATAATAAGTTTCATTTGCTAGCAAACAGGGAGAAAGTGATATTTTTACTGTTTGTTGCATCTAGACACCAAGAGAACAAACATTAACACCGTTCACCAAAATCCATTACCATTATTGATGTTGCATCGAGGAACGACAGAAGGGCTTGCGGCTAAAAAACATGCAAGGTAGTTTGCTATAGTCTCCACAGCTCAAAGTGTCACATTTTTGACAGTTTTATTGATTTCAGCCGCAAGGCCCACAAGACATGGCTTAGCGCGCATGGAAAACAAAGTAAGACACAAGACCTCGCTTTCTTGTAAAATTTTGTTTAAGCATTGGAACTTCAACAGAACCGCCACCTCGACGCGGGCTGAGGCAAACAAACTTTTTCTCATCTACTGCAGCGGCGTCGCTCGGACGAGCTTGTCGACCCTTATCACGTACACTATGATTTCCGCAAAAAAATTACGGATTACAGCGCGATTGCTCAAGTCATGATGCAAATACAGGAGGCAACAAACAGAGAATCAAGTTGGTGTAGATGTGGATGGGTAAGAAGCTTGCACGACACTTCCAGCACGAAATCAACAATGGATTCCGTTTTCAGTGCAATATAATGGCAAACGCATCATAATCGCGCCTAGCAACGCTATCCCTCATGGCTAAAACTAAACACACTGATCACCATAACGAACAACGGAAGCGTCATCCACAGGACAGCGGTGAAAAGCAACAGTTACAATGTAAACGTATCTTTCATCAAGGCGTCGATTTGTGAATTGTGGATTTCACCAATTCCCACAGCAGGCGCTGCCAGAGGAGGTCGTCCGGCATACTTCAACTGAAGAAAAAAAAATATATATGCATTTTTATTCCAATATGAAATATCGGGTGTTTGACGGCACACTATATGAAAGGCCAAAACTGATTCCACGTGGTCTGCAAGAAATGCACGGAAAAAATATTTACATAAAGCGTTCGATGTAAATATTCGCAGAAGTTCTGAAGAAAGTCACAAAAATACAGTTGCGCTGTAAACACTTTCATTATCGGTTTGTTTGGTCGATCAGGAAACGATACGCTCGACTGTTTTTATTGCTAACACAACACTTGCAAACCCTGATAATCGCACTATTACACTGGAGATTTACAAAAGGAACTGTAGTTCTATGCCTCTATACAGCATAACGAAACTCACGTTTACACCCAGGAGATTCTGGAAACGGGGTGACACGAATGACCACGCGCCCATATTTCTGGGCTCTTCTTGGCTCCAAACGAAGGACGTTGCCGAGGGATATTTCTTGAGTTCACGCGCCAACTCAGCAGCAGGGAAAGGACAAAGTTCTTCCACGCGCAAGATGGCCGTGTCGGTGAGTCCACGTTCGGTCCGTTCTCGATCCAAAGCGTAAAAGTGCTTTCCGGAGCAGATAATCACTTTTTTGACGCTGAAAAGTAAAGTCAACTATTCAACTCACAGAAACTACGCAAGGCGCAGATTGCCGAAAAACGCGCTTCAGATTACTAGTGTTCTATAGACTAGAGGGTTTGGATCACTGAAACCATGCAGTATTAGGCTACAGAAGGCAACACAAAGAGCTCAAGACGACTGTGACCTTAACTTTAATCCAGACTGTTTCACCGCAGCGTAAGATACAGAAAGTCGGAAAACTTCCTATGCGAGCTGAGCAACCCATATCAAGTAAGCTGAACTATCTTGCACCTCAACCACTTCTTCCTAGTTCACACTGACAAAAATTGCAGAAATTCGCTTCACACATTATTACCTTCCTGAATGCAAAAAACAATCTAACAACTTTTTAAGAATAGGAACTCAGTGTTTTACACTTTCATGTTCTCAAACTTATCGTTGCATTTATTGGTCGAAATTATTCAATCAAATGCAATATACATAACGAGCAACTGAGAGGCAAGCTTCCATCCTGGCAACTTTAAATGAGTAGAAGAGAACTTCCATATCAAATTGCGGTATATGTTTGGACATTGCGGTGCGTTAGAAGATTCTATAAAAATCAAACAAATTCTGGCTTTTCAATAGAGACAAAAAGTTTCCAAACAAACTTGCAACGCTTCAGTCGTAAACAGAATTCGACATCATGGAAATTGGTCGCCTGCAACCATGGTCTGAAGGGGGGCCTTTCCTCCCTGAATTTTAAAATTTGACATATTCCTATTAAGTTTTTAGCAAAAAATTGTTGTTTTCGTTGTTTTGAGAGGGCAAAATAATATTCCACCACTTTTGCTCCCCCCTGGAAAAAATCCTTCCGACGGCCATGCCTGCAATGACTTTGGCTAAATCAGTGCTACACAGAATGAATTTTGGCAATGTCGAGGAAAACAACCAGTGTTTTTCAGACAGCAAACGCACTATCAATTATTGCCGGTATAACTGCGCTGTTATAGCTAGAACAAGGCAGCAGCTATCAAAAGACTAGATGNTCCAACAGANATTTTTTTATCATTGTTTAAATTGTCTTAACTTCAGACATTTTGGCCGAGCAGTTGTTCCCAAAGCTCACCACAGAAACAGAGATTTGTTGTCCTGAAGATATGTCTTACTCACCTTTGCGGCGCCTTCGCATCAGCAATGACGGGATGGAAGTGAGTGCCAAGATCGAAGTCCGACATCGGCGACATTGCTGCCTGCAAAAAACAGCCTCGTCTTGCTGGCATACAGGGTTTAAAGATACATGCTATTGCCCATCAAATTCTCTTATGCATCAGGCATTTCGTTTGGTCTCATTGTCCTTCAAGCTCATAAACGTCATTTGCTATAAAGCACATTTCAACAATGGCGGGTAACCGGCCCAGGTTTTATTTTACCAGTATGTTGAAAACCACTTGTAACTGGCCGCATACAATTTTTTATTTCGTTTTCTGTTTCTGTTAAACACTCTTTGGAAAAATACTGCGTCTTGCATCGCGTATGTTCAGATCGCACTAGTTATACTACTCCTCCCATCAAGTGCACCACCAACGCTATTTTCCGAAAGCAAAAGAAAATGCTTCGCACTGATATTACTTGTTCGAAAGAAGTTCCTAAAACGATTACTGACGATCTCAGCAACGAATTGGATGATAAAAATGTCAGCATCGGTTTCAGGAAAGTATTCACTTCTGTAGTTATCTGACAACAACTAACATAGTGGTATGTTTTCAACTATTTACCGGAAAACGGAGAAGTATTTTCGGAGAAGCAACGATGAGTGGTTTGCGGAAGTTTCGTAACATCTGTCTACGCAGCAAGTGGAAGTATTGACTCGACGTGGTGGGATGGCACACTGACATATTCACCGAGTCCGCATCGATATCTAAACGCAACACACAGGGCCGATGAAAAAAGGTTAAAAGGCAGAACGTTGAACCAACGCGCACATACAGTATTATGAACAAATGACGACTATTAGTAACAGTACCAGAAACTCGTATACCTAAGGTTTACTGTAAACGGCGAAAAGACATCCGTAGCTGAAGCTTCTGCCAGACGGGAATGGACTAAGATGCCAACTTCTTGTTGACCATACTAGACAAGAATTTAAGGCACTCACACAAACCACAGAGATTAATTACAATTAGCTTTAACAAAAACATGGCTGATTCAAGCTGAAACCATAGAGCAGTGGTTTTCAACCTGGGGTCGTTTGCTATTTTTCTGGGGGCGCGAGAGCTTCTGATAAAAATTTTCCTAAATATTTCGTATGAAACACTTCTTGTCGTAGCCAAAATAATAGGATTACCTGGCAAAAATAATAGCCTACTTTTTCATTTCAAATTGTTTTAAGTGTGATTATGCCCACTACAATACTGTTGCGTTTGGCAACGCAGGAATCACTTTGTGACATAAGAACGTGCTGTGTTTGCAAATTAGACATCTGATTGCGGTAGCTAACTTGCGAGTTATTTTAGTTTAATGAGTTGTGCTTTGGAGGATTTGTATACGGCACGGGTCTCTCTCACTGTTGCTGCCATATGCATCAATTTCATTAACGAGTCTTTGTTCAACATAGTGACATCGTACATTACCTTTTAGTCATTGTGATTTTTTATTGTGCAAACACATGACTGGAAATTTTCAGAAGGGGGTCGTTAGGTTAAATTGGCCTGCAAAATGGGTCAACTGCATGGAAAAAGGTTGAAAACCACTGCCATAGAGGGACCGATAAATTATGTACGAAGGCTAAGCCCTTGCACAACAAAAGCTGCAAGAGCTTCTAGTTTTCTCAATAGGACGTTACTACTCAACGTGTTGTCTAAAAATTTAACCTGCACAACACGTGAGAGGCCTAGCGGCATCTGCAGTATGAATAACTGTGGAGAACCAATTTCTCGAATTTCTTGCAACATGTGTACATATAATCTTGAAAGACGTGCAAAAGGAAATCGAAAATCGGTGCAATTGTATGAAAATCAAGAGACCGTTTGAGGCAATTTCATTTAAAATCCTAACTTTTTATTTCTGATTAATTCTGAAAACCAAACGTGTGAATCAAGTATATCTATCAGCGTTTACGTCAACTTTACACTTTTGGTGTATCTAGGAAGATAAAAACAAGAACTGGAATCACTTTTCTAATATTCCTTGCTGCGGCCAAAACGCATTCTGGCAGGCATTTTGAACCAGATAATTTCTGTACATGTCTCGGCACGGTACTTCCACNGTTACTTCTGATGTTATTGCTTCACAAGCTTATACAACACGGAGAAAGCATTAGGTATGACTTTAGCTCAAACTGTTTTGTTGACGTAAAAAGTAGATGTACATCAGTTCGTTGGGAATCAGTAAGTATTATATAAAATTCTCATGTTGACGACAATACTTGACGCAAAGCATTACNTACACGCACTGTAACAAACAAGAAAAGGCAACTTCTATTGTTTTTATGTTTGCTCTGAAAACAACCAGAAGCAAGTCTGATTCTCTATCCAAGCTACAGGTTCCCCAATCCCCTTTGTAGCAGTGCTTGTACGAGAGATTGTAATTTCTACCATTTATCAGGTAACCTGAGCGCTGCACAGATTACAGCTTAAATTACTTCTTAAATGACACGTACAAAAGCAGATGTCTCTAAAGTATTTAAAAACAATCTATTTTGTAGCAGCGTTTCCATTCTAGGTGCCCTTTGAAGCAAGCAAAGCGATAAGCAGGTGCACAGTTCCCTCCAGAAGGCTTTTCACTGCAATTCACTTCACTGCAGAACTAAATTGCCCTCCAAAAGTACAGGAAATTCGTGCCAACCAGGGTTTTTTTTCAAGGTTTGACCTTGCTGACAGCGATGAAATTTTTAGAGACCGCAACTATATTATCTGAATACCGAGATGGTCGTACCGCAGGTTTTAATGTATTTTGATGGTGGTAGTAAAGCGAGTCTCTACTGTGAGAGACCGTTGGAAAAATTTGAGGGACCGCTTCAGTCTCTCAATACACCTTAAAAAACACTGGTGCCAGAATTTCAACCAACAACTGAATTTTCTGAATCGACAGCGAACGTACCGACTTCGCTGCTGTTCGTGCATTGTAAAAATCTCTCGAGCCTGCAAGACGAATGCTCGGGCCCAGCTCCGTCGTAACCGTGAGGGAGGAGGATCACCAACCCGCTCTGATGCATCCATTTTGCTGATAAAATACGCAAAAATTGTTGAAGGAGACACTGCATTATGAGACCAGCAGGTTGAAACTCTACGTTGCAATTAGTTTTAGATGGGATTTGTGCAGCAGGCCAAGACCAAACGCGCGCAGAAAAAACGTCGAATAATGATTAGGACTTGCCAAAACTCTCATCAAAATTGGAATAGCAGCGAGCAAAACAACTTTGTCTTCAGCCAGGGTCGATGTTGCAACACTTCTACCACAAGGTGCATGTCATTTCCGGTCAACAAAACGATATTGCATTCAAGATGACGCACAGACCTTCGCCGGATGTGATGAAGGTGTCCAACATGATCTGCGCGCCGTTAAAAAAGTCGCCGAATTGCGCCTCCCATATAACTAGCCTGTCCGGGTTTTCAATGCTCATTCCATACTCGAANCCAAGAACCGCTTCTTCTGAAAGAAGAGAGTTCACGATCTGCAAAAGTTAACGTAAAAAATGAACAATGTTCACTTCAGAAAAATCAAATGATGGGCCTTCACACAAACGTTAACCCCAGCATAACGCAGGTGACAACAAATGCTACAACACAAGTCGGTGAACGCAGTCAGACCACGCATTTTCTTTCGTTAGTAATGAACAACACCAGAAAGCGAAATATTACAAGAATCAAAAACTGCTGCATTGAGAGAAGAGTCACAGCGAGTATCGTGTATGTCACAGAAGCATTTTTGAAGAGGTATCACCATCCAAAAATAACATGATTTTGGTAACTTAAACGGAAGCCAGCTTCCATCAGGAACTCACAACAAGGCAAAAATTTCGACACAGACGAAAACTACTGTGTACCTCGATGTGTCCACGCTGATCCTTGTCCATGTGGTTCAGTGGAATGTAAACAGCCCCTGTGGTCTGGTGAACCAGGAAAGCGTGCCGGTGACTGAAAGTACCCCTGCCGACATCTTGGCCACAGATGCGTACGTTGAAGCCTTGCTGCATGAGCGATCCGAGAGCGAAGGTTTCGGCCAAGGACCAATCAACATTACCGTTTGAGCGCAACTTTTCGAGTCGAGCGTCGCAGTGGTGTTTTTTGAGGTGCGCATGTAAGTCCTGCACAAGAACGGTACACGATACGAATAAACAAAAAGTCAGCCGAATGGATTCATCCAGCTTATGGGATACAGGTTAAGTATGTAGCAGTTCAAAAAGTAATTCACATTTACATCGGTCCCAAATTGCAAAATTCAACATTTTATTAAAATAAGAAATCGAAATATAAAAAGTAATCTACAACAGTTGAAATGTAAAATAGGCAATTCCATGCGTAAAAATGTGACCCGCATTCTAGACACAAGTTACGAAACGTATTTTTGGTACGCCCGTGCAGGTTTTCATTAATGTTCGATCATCTGAAAGAAACCGAGTACATTAAGCCGTCATTCAGGATATTTTATATTATGCAGTCTGGCGCAATCCGTTTTTTTTAATTTTATCACATGCAGATCCTATAGCCCATGCAAATCAAAATTTTGAAATTTCAGTTATCAATCCTACAATATTTACAGCTGTTTCAAAATTGAAAAGTTCTGATGTGAGTTTTAACACTCGGTATAAAATTCTTATTCAAACCCCTTTTACCTGGCATCTAACGCTAAAATAAGATTAAAGCAGTAGGAAAGCAAACTGAAACAGTACGGTATCGTCACCTTTTTGATATTGTTTCTCGTTTGACGTCTGCAACGTCAAGACTTGTAAAGAACGACATAACAAGGAAATTTCAGAAATGTAAATTCTATACCGAGCGGTTCTGGGAAAGCACTATATAGTGACAAACGACAGGGGAGTCTTGCGACTCGTCTAAGAAAGGACTGTTTCTGTTAGTCTCGGTCTCAAGGCCTTCATCTCGAGGCTAACCACATTTATTATAACTTAATATCTTGCACGAAACATCCCATTTAAAGCATGGGTCAGGTAATCACTGGAACTACCTCAACAAGGAATCCATTTTTCCATGGTTAGTCTGTTTCAGAAAGTGACAAAATAATTCGCTTGTCTAAATGCACAGTGCTGGATCGATGCGTGTGAGCTTAAGCCGTTAAGCAGTTCATTAAGGTCACTCTAATTATAATATCCGCCCATATGTAGCGCTTATAATTTGGATAATGTTATGCTTTGGTTACATGTTTGCCCACACCAAGATTTGCTATCGTGACTGTGTGGAAGTACTCGTATGAACGTCTGGTTATTACAAACTATAAAACATTGCGAACACAGCAACTGTCTTTTTCACAAAATATACATGTACAGTATGTTAACAGTTGATTGACTCAGTGAAACACGTTGCCAATTGATAAGCCAACGGCAGCAAATTACGAGTGTGCAGAGTTTGTGTTGCTGTGGAATAGTGATCGGGAAACTGTGGGCTTGGGCCCAATTGTGGGCCATTTAAACTTTTTATTGGGCCGCGTTACATGTAACAACTGTGGAACACTGATATTGTTTGACGTTAACAAAGAACTGTTTTTGTCATTATAAGGTTTACAACTTAAACTATATACAGCATAAGTTTGAAATTGAGCCTTAAAATAAGCATAACGGCGGTTCGGGCTATCATAACGAAGGTTTACCGATCCACTAAGTGTAGGAGGTACTTGGTCTTCAAAATTTATTTCGGGCGTTAGGGAATCCATCGCATTATGCAGTATTTCAAATCTACAGCAGACAACATTTCGCGTATTTGAATCAGCTGATTGTTTGGAAAACTACGTAAAAAAGTTTCTATTTTTCACTTTCAAAAGTTTGTTTGTGTCTGTACTTAATTTTTTATCTTTGCAGAAACCCCAAAGGTTTCTCTTATAAGTGGCGCACTAGTAAGAAATGGGAAAAGTGTGTTGAAAACAAGAAGACACTAATAAAACGACTAGAGCTTAAACTAGCGTACAGGCTGATAGCCTTTCACTGAGAACAATCGTGGTTAAAAAATTTGTTCATTTCTTATAAAATATGCAAATGCTAAATTAAATGCTCACCACATAAACCATGCGCCCTCACCCAAGTACCGAAAAACGCCAAAACGAAGAAAGAGGACAGTGGAGTAAAGAGAAAAGGGCAATCAATAGTGAGGTATCCCTTAATATACAGTGATTTGAACACCCAAGTGTGTTAAAGCGTTACCCTATCATTGTTGCTAGAAAAACAATTACTGGTTAGCAACTTCATTATATTGCTGAAACGGCGAAACTTTTAATGCGTATCTCAACTCTCAATGCAAGTTTTACCAACAACACCAGTTGAATGGCAATATTAATGCCGACGTCTTTGCCACCAGCCAGTTAATATATTCCTCTGCCACTGGCCAGCCTCCCATACGCAAACACGCACTGGTAACTTTACAATAACGTAAAAATGAATACAAAGTTCTGCAGTTTACTGTTCAATTTCAACACATGTTTCCTGCACGGAAAGCGAAACCACGCTTATAAATCTGCGGCTTTGAAGAAGCTCGGCTGCAAGCTACAAGTTACTTCAGTTGAGGAGGAAGCTGAAGGTTTGTTTTTCAACTCGGAAAACTACACAAAATTTGGAAAATATTTAGATCTTGCCTCTCTGTCACTACCTTTACCACCAAAAAGAATAGAAATTGGACTTGAGTTCAAGCATTTGTTGTAAACTCAAAAGCTATTTAGCTACAAATATAAAGGCTATTAAAAATATTCTGCAGCACTACAGCCAGAGACAATTATCAGTTGTAAATATATGGGTTCTAGGATTTCTGTCTCGAAGATGAAGTCCCAGTCATGGGTCTTGTCTTAGCTTGTTTGACGGAAGTGCGGAGTTCACGTCTCCATCTCATCATTGCCAAACCTCACAGCAACATTCCGAAAATATTCGTAACAACAAAAGTAAGTGGCAGACGACCTCCCAAGTCAGTTTCGAGCACAATACTGTGAAAAACTTACGAAATCATTTGGAACTTCCACCGACTTTTTGGCAACATATCGCAGTAAGTCCAAGTTGCAACCGGTATCCCATAGGGTTATGCAGTCAGTAGATGGAAGGTTCATATGCGCCCAATTGGAGCTAGGATGGAAGTAAGTAGGTTCCGGTTCGAACGACGAGCTGTTTTTCAGCTTTGTGTTCAAATGATCGTTTTCTTCTTGCTGCCACGCCCGCACGGTTTCGGAGGTTAAAATGCCTTCACTCTGAGCCACAAAAGTAATTTCTAACATTGCACAGCAGTGTAATTTTTAAGTTCATATCATCAAATATTCTCGCGACAAAACACAATGAAACATGGTCTATTACAAGTAAAGAACGACCAAAATTGTTTTTGAGCAATTAGCGACACGGGAAGTTCAGAGCGGCAACGTTCAAAGCGACGATGTCGGCAGCTTTGATTCGGTCGTTAAAATCAATTAACGGCAACAACCGCAATACTTCTGCCGATGAAATTAGTTAAAACATCAAAAATTCTAGTATTAAGCACTATACATAAAACTAAAGGAATCCTCACAAAGGCATGTTTCGCGTCCGATTGGCTCTATAAACTGCTGTCTACCGCCGAAGCTCGATCTACTAACATGAAAGCAATTACGTAACGTTTTATTATCCAAGATTGTTCGAATAGAAAAGTACAACGAATGCGCTGCACGTGACAACTGGCGCACGAAAAAGTAATCAATGTGGCAGACAGACAGAAAACTTTTATTTGTTATTCGCTGCGAAGCCTAGAAACAGGCAAAAATCGTAAAAATGAGGAAAGGGACCGCATAAAAATGTGAAACTAACAAAGACACAGTTTGGCATAAGCTGCCGCAAAACCGTAATCATGGCTGCATGGATCGAAAGATCGAAACCTTAACTTAAAGAAAATGAATGCAGTGGATTCCATCAGTTGGATGTAGGAAGATGACATGAGAATAAGAACAAGGATGGGCTTGTTCATCACCAGCAAAAAAGCAGTAGTCAGTAGGCACTGCCAACCATATTCCATTTTTTCTTATTCTTTGTTTTGCACAAGTGAAAAGCGTATACTGAAAGTTCTTTTCGTCGTCTTGCATACCGACAGATTGCTGCCTGCTGAACACAACGTTGATTTTTCTTACATCGGTGCAAACTTCAATGACGTACGCTTGTCTCTGATATTTCCCACCTTTGGTACTGTTGGGCTGCAAGTAGATTTGTACAAAGACTTTGTTTTGTTCGAAGACAATTCATCGGAATCGAAAGCTGAGATCCGTCGCGCACAACCATGAACACCGCTTATGTTAATTGCAGCATACTCAAGCCCTGTACAAGCCAGCTGCTGTACTAATGTACTATGATATCCAGCTGAAGGAGCAGGATGAACGCAAAACTTTCCGATCAAGAACTTGTACATAAATTCTTTACTTTGCTCGGCGGTTTCTTTGATGCTGGCTTGGCTGAAGCCATGGGAAGTTTTTTCTTTTGAGCAGTATTGCTTAATGCTTGTTTTCTTCTTGTTAATTTTCCTCATTTTTGAAATGTGATTTCGCGAACACGGAAATCCGCCTGCAAGATCCGTCATTTCACTGTGAGCGTTTTCTAGACGTTCCTTTGCTGCTTCTTTGCCTTTTATCAAATTGTTCTCCATAGAATCCAATCGTTTTACAGCAGTCTGCAGCAACACGTGCGATTAAGCTTTTCAGTGGCGTTTCGTGTTTCCTGGACGAAGAGTTGAGCGCATTTCGAAGCCTTGATGCCATGTGTGATATCTTAAGACATGTCCCACCGGCTCGGCTGCTAAGCACGGACTGCGCGCTCATCATCGAGGTGCAAGACGCCTCGGAAACGAATTGATATTATGTGCTTTGCTTTATTAGAACATGCATCTAACGATGTATTTAGCAAACACGAGGCTCCGAGCTAGGTTACCTGTAATTCTTCCGCGTAGCTGTCTGGTACGGAGTTTCTGCTGTTCACTCTGTTATACGTCAGAGGATGTGTAAATGTGGGATCATCTAACTCGTTGTGACCCCATTTGCGATAGCACAGGAGGTCGACAATTATGTCCCTGCGAAGAGTTCCGACAACAGGCATTATGCGCCCAAAAGAAACTCGACACTTTGCAATACATTTGCACGACACATTAATTCTGACATTCTGGGTTTAATTTGGCACGATACTTATCTTACTCTCCTCAGTCGATCGCAAAGAGCATATACCGCTTCAAAATTGCATGAGTCTAGCACAAAAACGCTAGCAATTACGCACATTCGTTTTTTTCTCTTTGCTGCGATCTATTCAAGTGCTATTGAACAAATTAAAGAGTATTTCATAAAAGTTCAAATAAAATGAAAGTATATGCCAGGGGTGCACAACCTGCGGCCGTACGGCCGCATGTGGCCTTCGATAAAATTTGATGCGGCCGTGCACATGATTATTTAATTTAAAATATAGAAGTTATGGTAGCGGTGCATTATTGAAAACTCTTTGTCTGCTGTATGAGTATACAGTACTTAGTAGAAAGGAGGCCAAACATATGTGTGGAAGCAGGGTAGGCTCAGTGTGTGAAAGCAAAACAGAAGCAATGCAAACAGAACAGAAGCAATGTTAAATATAGAATATCTTGAACTCACTGGCGGCCGTAATTCATAAAAGTAAACGTAATGCCGCTGGCAATAGGGAAAAGGTTGTGCAGCGCTGGTATATGGGAACAGACTGCTTAAAATAATTAAAAACTGGCAAATACACTGCTGGGTATAGTTTGGTGCCAGCTTTGCTTTGCAGCCATCACGCAACATAAGTGTGTAACTTACAACCAGCGTGCGTGAGTTAGTACTTCGCAGTTTTTACAAAATGCAGTAGAAATCGCCAGGCGAAAGTAGACATAGCACAGCATAACAATACCAGGAACCATAACTTTAAATGACTCGCAAAAAAACTAATAAAACATCGAAAATAATGCCAACTTCATCACTCTGCAACTCGTAGCAGTAGAGCATCGAGTGAATATGGTTAAGAATATTTTTTTAAATTTTTGGTGCAAATGAATCACGTGTGCAAACTACTCGGTTATTTACTGCAAAATTTATGGCGCGAAAAAAGCAAACATAAAGATGATGAAATGAAAATTCAGCGCAATTTACAAATGCTTTTGAAGGTCTAAAACAGAGGTTCTTAAAGTTTTTTTGTCTCGCCCCTTTGGCGTTAGTTATTGATACTCGCACCTCACCCATGGGCGTCGGAAGGGTGACAGGGGGACGAAACCCCATAGATTTTGAAATTTGATATATTCCTTTTTATAATTTTTAGTAGAGATTCTTTTCTCTTTTCACCACTGTTGCCTCACCCCGGAAAAAATACTTCCGACGTCCTGGCCCCACCAAACCTCAAAAACAAACGCAAAAACAGAACAACAATTTATTTGCAACTATCCTGCTTTAATGGGAAGGATGCAACTTCTTTATGGATACCAGTAGATTAATTTGAGGCTGACTTTTTTCGCTGAGACATTTCGGTCATTTTTTCTGGCACAAATTGGTCACTGAAACCGATCGGTCATTTGTCTCACAGTTGTGTATTCAAAATCGCCGGAACAATGCTTATTAGCCTATATTTTCAGACATTCTGACCGAAATGACAAAAATTTTTTCGGTCATTTCAAAAAAAAATTTTCGGCCTATGACCGCAAAAAAACAGATTCGAGGCTTAGTTGAAGACAACGCACATCCCAAATCGGCTTCACATTTCAGTTTGTTTCGAGACTTTGTCTTGTTGGCTTTTATTTCGATTATGGCGTTAATGTGAAATTACAATAAATATACGAATGATAAAAACAACGTATTCAATAGTTTTCAGCAATATGTGGCTCCCATACTCGCGTCTCCTTGCGAAACCTTTCACGCCTCCGATCGCCTCCCAGTTCAGAACCTAGGGTTTAGAATTGCAATGTCGTATACTCAAACTTTCTCCTCTATCAATCTGAAGACGTTTCAGCAGCAAAGTTCGATTTGTTGACAACAATTTTGAGCTGACGAAACAGGTAGAAGAAACATGAGGTGCTTCAAGCACAAATATGTCAACACCTTCAGAACGCGCAGGACGAAAAAAATGCTTCAATAAAGACCAAAATAACATCTATGACAACTTTCCACCTCAG
>JGI24158J21664_10003845_pt1 | contig 19083 bp, 14 predicted proteins | sample Ectturendosymbi3_FD_21664 | JGI IMG/M metagenome (IMG submission 21664)
ATCTTGAAAGTTACTAAAGCTAAGTGGAAGTAAGTTGTCCTAATGTAGGCTATGTATGCTACAAAAACAATAAATACTCAAAGCTCAACCAGAAAGATGCTGCAGGTGAAAACATATCAATACTAACAGCATCTGGATAACACCTCAATACTAGCACCATCTGGATGACGCGAACAAGTGTTGGCTAGTCATCTGCCCTACTAAGGCTTTCACCACGAGGCAACTTGCCAGTCGCTAATGGAAATGACATGGTCATTACGTGGAGCAAGCCTACTGTCTATGCGTTAGCAATGACACAATGTGACCAAATAATGAAGAAATGCTTTCTGGTACAAACTACTGGGCTTCACTGAACATATGGTTTGTTTGGTCTATCAGGTCTTTGTGCCACCTCTCAACCTTGTTATATTTAAAAAATATTTTGCACAATGCTTTTTTGCATGACTTGTCACATTTTTAGAGGGTGGCAGATACAAAATTTTACAAAAAAATTTTTTTCCATATATCAGTGAGCCACCGTAATAACAGGTTGATGATTTGTTTTGCATACTGCTCTAAATTTCATGATTGATCTTCTTTTTCTCCTTATCTGGCTTGATTTAAAAATTAACACTTTGTGCAATAGGTTCTTATGAAACAGGCAGGGCTATGTACAAATACAGATCTGGCTTCTATTTGATACCAGGTATAATCATTTTCTCATAAAAATTCATACATTTGCATATGAAAAGTATGAAGAGAAGTAGGGAACTTAACACGTTTGCTGACGGCATACAAATGCATCGTACTTTGAAATCAGCTTAAAATCAAGCAGTTTTCATGTTTCTTAGCAATGGCATAACTCCTCCACCGATTGCGCTAGAGAGATGTTCAAACCCTTAAAAGAGTCCGCAAGTCTAGTCTAGATTGAAAAAAAATTTGGGGGTTCAGTTTTTTTGCGAGTGATGCATGTTTTTGGCCTCTGTAGCGCAGCTATGTCCAACCCAAATGGCCTACTAGCCAAAAAGTATGTTGTTATCTTGACCAGAGCCACACATTGAAAGACATATTAATGAGAGCCTCACGTTGAATGCCTTACGTTGACTTTAAGCAAACTAAAATTAGCTTAACCTAATGCGCTGAAAGTGTTTGAATGCAACTTCAATGATAACAGACATGATAAATTGGCTCAGATGACCACCAGCATCAAAAATGTCAAAATCATCAAAACAAGGACAGGTTGTCAGTATGTAGGATAATTTTACTACCGCATAAACCTAAACTGGGCTGCACAAAACCCTCAACCGGGCCGCATGTGGCCCACGAGCCTTAGGTTGAACATTGCTGCTCTAGCACAATTCACAGAGGAGTTATGCCATCGCCAAGACATGTGCAAGCTGCTTGTTTTAGGCTGAAACCATACTGGCTTCGAAGTTGTTAATGATTGAAACACATGTTTAGGCTTAAATAGAAGGTGTGTTGTGAAACTGGGATATATATTGTGAGCTCACAAAAACAGCTTGGTGTCTGCATCAGTCTCCCAGGGTATACCCCTGGTAACTAAAAATGTTAAAACAAAACTAATATTTCAGCGTCTTCTTGGAGTAGTACAGCGTATGGTGGTGTTCTTTATAGAAGTTCTTGGGATGGGTGTAATGTTTGATATAGTTGGTTTGTCCAATGTGCTGATATTTTTGTGATGCTTATTAGTGTATTTGGACCTATTTCAGTAGTACAAGAATGCTCATTTTGATTTGACGAAAATTTACAATATGTAAGTGACCATTATATTATCATTCTTTAAATCTTGTCCATATAGTTGGGCCTCTGGCTGTATTGGTACATTTAGTTTGTCAGTTGTACGTGAAAGTTGAAACAGTAATACATGCTCAGTGTGGCTGCTTCATTGATTGTTTTCTTTGAGTATATTTGGTGTTAATTACAGCTATGACTCACGGAACTATGTTGCTTTGTTATTCAAATAAACAAAATTATCACATGAACAATATACTTTTCTTTGACTGCAAGATTTGGTTTAAGAGTGCTTCATTTTAAGAAAATATTTTATGTGCGTGCTGGTTGATTATGGTCTCAAATTTGACTGTGGTGTTCAAGCTTTGTTTCTTTTTTCTGTGATGCCCAAAGTGTTACAGCATATAATCATCAGCTGATTTCTGACATGCTTTTTTAAGGTGTGCCAACTTCCTGGTTTCACAATTCTAGTAATTAAAGCTGTAAGTACACTTACACATCCAACAAGAACACTATGGAGGCATATTAATATAATTATAAAACTAGTAAAGGCTTAGAAATAAAAAGCAGTTTGTTCAACACAAGTGATGATTATGCAGTGTATTTCTTTAACATTCATCTGTACCACAAAAACTACCTGTTTTGACATGAATTGTGGTGGACATTGCAGTTACTTGACTTCTAATTGTGTATTTGATAATAGTGCAGTCGTCTGAGACTAATTATGATACATCGAGTATGTTACTCCATTAGCACCAAAAAACATTTGTATGCCCATAGATTATGACTGGTTTGGGGTGTGGTACTGTACTTTAAGACTTTATAAAAAATATCGTCTTGTAACCAATTGTTCTTCAACCTGTGTTCCTTGTATATGGTAATTAATATGAAATAGTAAAGTTATCCCATATGCATGATCACCTATGTTGGAGTAAATAATTTTTGTACATATATGTTAAATTTTAAGTAGTGACAACAATTGGAGAATTGCAATTAACTGAACTTCAAACGTTTGATAGAAGTGCTACAGCAGACAGATGGGTAAGTATGTCTACAATAGTTTATATGCATTTTTGGCTTTTTTGCAAGCTACTGAATTTTGCTGTGAACATGTATTTTTGGAAGAACTGTGCTGGTCCCTTTGCAATGACTTTATTTTGAGTAAATTAATGGTCATTCACAAATGCCTGTGTTTTCAACTCAAGCGTGCAAACCATACCATGAAAGGCAGGACAATGAAAGTTATTATGCACATTTTAAAGATGTTAAACGCCTGAAAAAGTGTGCTGTTCAACCAAAACATTTTATCAGCAGTTAGTTGTTCATTTCAATAAACCTCCACATTAAATGAGTTGCATCTATTTGGAATGCCAATTATACATATGCTATAAAACTAAGCTGTTTTGTAGAGGGTGAGTAAAATGTCAATCCTTAAATCTTTTTTTAGCATTCAAAAAACTGTTGGCCCAGTGGAAGTTGTCATTAGGACTCATTAAAGAAGCTTCAGTAGAACTTTCAACAACTATTTTTTCAATAAAAGAATATACTCAAGTTAAGTTGTTTAATTGTTGAATGTAGACATAGTAGCTTTAACACATTTTTGATTCATGATAGTAGATATATTAGACGTTTTTACAATTTTATACATGTAAGTAATACTTTAGTAGAAGTTTAACTAGTGAAGGCTGTATTGCAATAATCAATTTTAACAATTGTATAAGCACCACAAAAACTGGCAAGCTTTGTAACATACCATTAAAGTGTCCATATTTGATAAACTGGTTTGAGTATTGTCATTTCAATAAATATCATTTGTAATTTATTTGTATACCAGTACTGGTGTTACAAACTGATTTGCCTTAAAACTTTGACGTCTGGGCTAATTCAAGTGGTTCGCAAAAAAAACAGCTGGTTCGCACATGGCTTTGCGCAGGAATATCTCCGCTCCTGTGCGGGTTACAGACCTGGTCGAAGTCTCAAAAGACGTGGCAAGTCATGTAGTTTGCACTCGAAAAAAATGTTTTGGTTGGGGAGTTTGGGTTCTTTGTGAGTGACGTCATAAGTGGAGGACTTTTTGGCCAACTTCACCTGGCCCTGGGCGCCAACTGTTAGATGGTAGTATTTCAGTGAAGTGTTTATTGGAAACTAGGCTACAATCCAAGTCTTTTGATACTTTGGATGACCTGCTGGGGTTTCGGGTTCAAAAGTTATGATCTAAGTTAATAAAAATCTTTGACTAATTACTTAATTAAATAATTAATTAATTTGTTTATTTAAGATCATAACTTTTGAACCAGAAACGCTAGAAAGTCGATCAAAGGTTCAAAAGACTCAGACTCGAGCCTAGTTTCCAATAAAAACTTCAACGAAATACTGTGGCCTAGCGGTTGGGCCCTAGGCCAGGCAACATGAGCCAAAATGTCCCAAACAAAAACTACTTCACTTATGATGTCACTCACAGAAAATCCGCATCCCCCTATCAAAAAATTTTTTTCGTGTGCAATCTAGAAGGTTGTCCCATCCGTTTGAGCCCTTGAACAGCTCTCTGGCGCAATCAGCGTAGGAGCTAGGGCTTTGGTAAGGCAACTGACAACTGCTGGTTTTAGGCCAAAATCGAAGTACGAATATATCGTAGACGGCTCTCAAAGTGTTAAAAGGGATATTGTTCAAGAGCAAAGAAAGTTTGAATGAAAGTTAAGCTGTTTCTAGTAGCTGCACTTCGAGACACAGAGCACAAAGAAGTTATATTAAAACAAACCATTTAAAATTGAAAAGTACAAGTGTTAGATGACCACCCCCTGCACATTAAATCAAAAAAATCAATTTTTTTTGAAAAAATTGTGATTTTTATCAACCCTGCTTTTGATCAGTTTCAAAATAATAAAACATGTTTGAAAATACAGTAAAAAAGCACATTATTCCACTATCATCACTCTCAAAGTCTCAACTTGGTAAATGACAATCAGAACAGGAAATTAAAGCGATTGTCACATCACTCAAGGTATTTAATTCATAACTTAAGCATGAGTAATTGTTCAATAGTTTGCTTCAGACAACTTCATGTGCTTTGCCATAGGTTTTGCTGCAAGTCAATGCTAGTTTTTTTCGGTCATAGACCAAATTTTCTTTTTTAATGACCAAAAAAATCAAGTCAATTCAGTCAGAAATGTAGACTAACGAATAGTATCACAGTGAGTTTCAATACTACTATGGTACAAATGGCCGAAATGTCTCAGCCAAAGAAACAAGAGTCCATGTAGTGTTGGTGATTTGAAAAACAAGTGGCATGTAACTGTTATTTGCAGGACATCTAATTGAGAACATATGTTAGTGGAAATCCATTGCTTTTATTAATGTTGGCGACTTGTTGATCATGTGACTAAGTAGCAGTAGCAAAAAAATGATGCAAATGACTAAGTAGCGGTAGTAAAACAAATGATGCAGGAGGCATTTTGTCCACCATTGATTTGAACTTTTTTCAATGTTTGCTTTGTAATTTTTGGCACGTAGGTTTTGCTTAGAAAAAGGTCAAACAATTTTCTACTGAACGAACTTGGTAATAAAAATGGGGGGTTAAGCAAGATGCACATCACTGAATTCAAAGTCCCACCTACTTTGCGAATGACTGACTGCAGTTCTGTATGCAAATTAATGTTGTTCGGCATTTCTTAGAAGTGTTTCATGAGCTGAGGCAGTTTAACGATCATTACTCTGAACAATTTAAGAAATGCCAAATATGTTGCAGATGGATTTAAAACTGATGAAATGATTGAGAAAGACAATGAAGAGTGCAATGGATTTAAAAAACATGAATTGCCAGAACCATGTCACCATGACGAATATAACTATTTGAAATTAGTAGAAGAAGTTATAGTGAAAGGAAAGACAAAAACAGATCGTACAGGTGGTTTTGTATGACTGCTTTAGCAGCATGAGGTCACATCGGCCTGCGAAAATGCTTTATGTACCTTAAAGCTTTTGTAAATTTTGCGACTGTGTACGTTCAATAAGCTCTGGTTATTACCTAAAATGTTAGCAAGGGATTTGAAAAATCTTTTTAAGCTTTCGCGTTTTATTTGTTGTAGGTACTGGTACGAAATCTGTTTTTGGAGCTCAAATGCGCTTCAATCTCCGTGATTCATTTCCATTGTTAACAACAAAGCGAGTATTTTTCCGTGGTCTTGCTGAAGAACTGTTGTGGTTTATTCGTGGATCTACTGATGCAAATGAACTCAGTAAAAAAGGTAGTGTCAAAATTTCTTTGTCTGGAATGCACATTGCAGTGTTGATATGTGAAGTCAGGGAAGCATGAACAATTACACGGCAGACACACAATTGCACAATGGTATATTTTGCCTGGACTTGCCTTTTATCGTGTTGTGGTGATTAGCTGCTTTCTTCAATATGGTTACCAATACTTACTTTCACCGCGGCATCTACTCGAGCGGTCTTAAAGTTGAAGACAATTGATGATGTTTATTCAAATTAAAATACGATTGCGTTCGTTCTGAGAACTGTTACTGCCGATGAGTCTGCAGTCGGCAAAACCGTCCACAACTCATAAAGCGAAAATTCTCTTCGGTTTTAATATCGAGTAACTGTGTTACTGCGATCTTCAATAAATCATTGCTTGAGCAGCAAATAGCTCTATGAAGTAGACTGTTGGCCTTCGCGTGGTATTTGTTATCATGCATAATGCTTCTTACATTTGGTTGCATATTTTCAAGAAACGTTTCTGGTCTGCACTCTGTGACTTCCTGTTTTGTGATCGACCTGATTCACGTTTGCCAGATGCTAAAATCTGAAATTAAATCTGTGTAAAATGTTGTCCTTTGTGTTCCATGCTTGCATGCTAAGCAAACGGAAATACATTTGCAACATATTGAGGTCGTTCTAGTGCTAGTTTACAGTGTGAGAATGAACGTTCTTGTCAATGGTACGATACGTTCATTAGCTGGAATAAACCCGTCAGTTCATTTGCGCATTCTTTGAAAATTAACCTCATACTTTTTTTGTTAATTTTGGTGATGGCAATTAACGACAGGCCGTAGCCTGAATTTAGCTTCTTGCCGAGGCAGCTGAGGTTAACACTCTTGCCCAAAGAGCGCTTCAGCGATTCACTTAGTGGCCATGAATCGAACACCCAACCTTCCCAATTGAGAGGCGGACACTTTATCACTGAACTATTGCCGCCCCCCAACCTCATACTTGTTGAGAAAGACTCGGAAGTTCATTGTTGAACAGTTAGTTTTGCGCTGAAGGTGGCTCTTCCAATCAGTTGTATTTAGGGGCAAATATTCATGCGTATGATAAAAAAATAGTTCTTGTGGACAGGGTTGCGGAGTCGTAGGTTAAATAACCGACTCCGACTTTTCAAAATTTCCGACTCCCGACTCCGACTTTTCCAAAATTTCCGACTCCTTAACATAAAGGGAATGAAATTTGGCTGTTAAAAGCAATGTAAATCGTGGCACACAACCAGAAATCTGTTTCAACTAAAGTGTCAAAAGAAATTGTACCGTTTCAACAGGAATTCCCAATTTAGGAGTGTGATATAAAAGATGATCCAATTGGATATCCGGAGTCGGAAAAAAATCTGACTCCGCAACCCTGCTTGTGGAGTTGTTCCAGACCAGCCGGTAGCAAAAAAAGCTTGAGTTTACCAAACTTGCCTGATTAATCCTTTCCACTATGTGTTTTTACCTCTGATTTTCATATTTATGTTAGATACCATGGCAGAAAAACGCACAGGTGTTAAGAGCGCAAACCGTATGTCATTCTGGGGAAACATTGTACTTTTTAATAGGCATTTTACCAGTCACCATATTTCCACTACCCTTTTGCAGATGTCCACATATGGGATGCTAACGGATCCCGAGAGTTTCTTGATAAGTTGGGTTTTTGCAGCAGAGATGTGGGTGATCTGGGCCCAGTATATGGATTCCAATGGAGACATTTTGGTGCGGAGTACAGTGATATGCATACGGATTATACTGGCCAAGTATAACTATTTATACATATACTTTTTCTCTCGTAAGATGTGTTTTTGGTCGAGTCTAACGTTAAACAATTTGACAGTGATGCTGTTCCAAACTTCCTGCCTTCGTTGGGTTGTTTTATTGCGTTGTCAAAAACACAGGAAGAAATCATCTGGTAGGTTGTTGCTGACAATAAGACGCAACATCCATGAGATAAGCAATACAGGAATGCTCAGCCATCTCAGCACTGCGCGTTCATCGGAAAAATCGAAATGATTTAAATTGAGAAACATGCTCATAGAAAAGTTTTTTCCACGACTTGTGCAAACAGCCTTAGTCAGGCGCGCACGTTAATTTCTTGTTTCACATACGTCTCCCGGCTTAACCCAAAATGTATTCCATGCGCAAAGGCAGCTTTGCAACCAACTTTGCGTTTTCACCATCGAAATTATAGATGCTGGTCCTTGTTTGGATTTAATAAATTTTGATAGACGTTTGGTTTTGAGCTCAAGCACAATTTAATTCAAGAATGTTTAGTGTTTTGTACAAATGTGTGACTTTATCTGAAAGTAGCCAAATGTGACTCTTGTAGAAGCTACTAATATCGTGTGACAATAACTTTACAATTTTTGTAAAGTTTGCATCTTCAGTTAATAAATTGTGATTGGTGTACTTGCGCCGTTTTTTGGCTTACAACTATGAAAAATAGACACGTGCAAGCTCTAATCATCGCAAAAGTATGAAAGCAGGAACAAGCCGGCAGATTTCTCAGAAGGTTGCCGAAAGAGTAGAGCTGTTTTGTTAGCTTTGCAATTAGCTCAATTTCTGTATACTCGCTTTTTTGTGCTCTTTTCGGAGTGTCGCGAGCGCGTCTGCGGCGCCCATCTCCGCTTGCTTGTACTGTGGGCCTTGCGGCAGATTTCGCAGTGAATGCTGCACTGGTGCGAGTCATGGTAATACTGCGCATGAACCGTTCCCCTACACCCGTCCGTCAACGCCGAGCACGAAGCTAGACAGGTCGCAAGTACCGTTGTTCAAGTCTTCCGTAAGACCCGACCGAGAATCGAAACCCGCCTACAAGCTTTTGTGGTTCGTGCTGAACCAACTGCACCACACTTCAAATTTAAGACCGCGCTTTCTGTCTGCAGTTTTGCAAGTTTGTTTAACCTTGAAGCGTGGTTTTGTGCTTTGGTGTGTAATTTCTTTCTTGAAACGCACATTTGAATTTTTTCTTTCTTGGTATTGGTACTTAGCGACATCAAAAATGTTGTGGTCAATGACAAGTTTAATTTAGAAAATGAGGTCAAAATCATCGTGATACTGCTAATTGCTTGTTCATATGTAGGGTGACCAAAAAAAACAAAACCCTTAACAGTTGCGCGTTTTGTATTTTTAGGTTTTCCGTATATGTTATTTTTGTCGCCTTGTGCTTTTTGGGTTCTGTTTTTTAGGTCGCCCTGTATGGTTTATTTTCATGATGTTCAGTGTTAGTGCTTTTGTACAAAATCTTGTATTTGTGTTTGTCTCTAAGACGGGACTGTAAGCGTAATGGAATATGTTGATGTTGATCTTGTAATTTACACCGATGCCCATTCGCGGTGGATCCACACCCACGTTAATGTAGGAATGTAGTAGTTGTGCAGAATGTACTCTACTGTCTTTTTCATACAGGGTATTGACCAGCTGCAGCAAGTCATAGATAAGATTCAAACCAAACCAGATTGCAGAAGAATCATGATGTGCGCTTGGAATCCTGCAGATATCCCTAAGATGGCTCTGCCACCTTGTCATGCGCTCTGTCAGGTAACTTTGTGCCCTAAGTAGGGATGCATATAATCGAATATCGAATCTTTCAGTATTCGAATCCAAAATACAGAGTTTTTTCGAATATTTAGATTCGAAATAAATTTGGATTAAATAAATGTGAAAAATTGCAAAGTTGGCAAAACAAACAATTCAATAAATTTTGCAGTGGCACTCTTGCGCTCCTGAGTAAGAGAAACAAAGAAGTACTCAAGCTCACAGCACTGTGTAATGACGTAACAGGTCGTGTGGTCGCTGATCGGCGTTCTAAACCTCTGCGCGATAAGGTCATTTTGCTCCTCACAAGTTATTCCGGAATAGGATTCCATAGTCTGGATTTGAAATAAAGGTTCTGGAACATTCCAGAACCTCTAAATGTTCCATAATGCACTTCCCTAGATAAGTAAAAGCCGTTTCACCAGAAATAATACGTTACATTCTGCTGAGTACAGTAGTTTGAAAAACTCGTAGTTTTTAATGAAGGTGATCAGTCCTTTGGTGAATGGTGCCAAACTTTGGTTTTGTTCAATGATATCTTGCGCTCCATTCAACATCTTTTTATTTTAATATTTCCAGCAAATCATGAAAGCCGGTGTAGCCAATACTTTTGATGTGGTCAAAGGTAGCGTGGTAGGTTACAAAGAACAAGCACAATAAATTGAATAGATTTTTGTGAGCTGAAACTCAGCGTGATGACGCTGTTTCAATAAATCTGCACAAACACGAAAAGATTTAGCTGAATTACATTGTTGCTTCAATTAACCTCCAAACAGATTCGTCTCACACCAAATAAGTGCAGTCTAGACGGCAGCCTCGCCTATTCATCATAATCATCTAAAATCCCATGCAACGCAAAAATTAATAATTTGACAGCGTTTATGAGATAAACAATTATGTTACGTAAATTAACTCTTTAATGCCACTGAGTCTGACGTTTTTAGCAAGCCATGTCTTTTCCACGGTTTCAAACGTTTTTAGCAAGCCAAGCCTTTTCTAGATTTTATGAATTTACTTTCTTGTGTGTGGGTATTTTCAGAAGATTATGTCACAGCAAAAACGTAAATCTAGCCATCCAACCATGAAGCAGTATTTTTGTAGTAAGCCTAAACAAAAATTTCATGCTATTAGCCAAAAATGTCTTGCTGTTTAAGATTTAGCGCCTTACGTGTGGGAGTGAAAACGCTGCACAATACAATACACAGAAAGTGCAAACGCCAGCAACAGTGACTACAAAGGTTCTTTCAATTCTGTTGTGCAGGAAGAACAGCATTCAACTGTTAGAATCTTAAAAGCATCGTCAGTTTCAGCTAACAATCTGCAGCATCTTACAATGAGACTTTTCAATCATGGATTAAGCTAAAAGGTTTTGATGAATCCCTACAAATGAATATGTTCACTCTGCATGCTCACAAGGGCATACGTTTGTTATGCTGTAAGCATCCAGTAGTTTCCACTGGCCGAGGAAAGAATGGTAGTAATTACATTACCGAGCCTGCCAGTCCTCCACGCCCAAACCGCCTGGATAATAATCTCAGCTCTGATCGACACCAAAAGGCCAAAGCCTGGAAAAACTCACGTATTTCCCTATTTAATGTTATTCATCAGGATCGCATTTCAGATAAAGTTAACACGGTAGCTGAGCGCGGACATCTGATTTACTGTGTTTTCAAACTCGAGATAGCGAAACCTTGCAAACCTTGGTGGACCGCACTGGCCATAATGATTGTCTTCGCGACCTCAGCCATGCTATTTCTGTGACAGTAACCGAGTTCATTTTGCGTAAGGAAACTGGCTGCTTGATGTAACTCTGAATGCTCTGATAAATGTTTCAGTGAACAGTCCAGACAGGACTGTCATCAGAAAGTCTTCGATAGAGGGGCTTCAGGTATGTGCCGGGGGATTGACATTCTAAAAATTGACAAAAACTCCTCTGATTGATAGTGATCCATGTTTCAATTTGGGAGGGATTGGAGCTTTTTTGGGGGGATAAGCCCACCAAAACCCCCATGACGGCGACACTGGGTCCAGAGGAGCTTAATTATAAGGGCGCGCTTGAGATTGCTCGTGAGATTTATGATTGACATGGATGAAAGCAAAGAATAGACGGAGAGTTACAGAGCGAGCACTGAAGACCGTAGCATCTGCAGATGACAAGTCAGACACCGATGCTTTTACTGATGAACAAGAGCTGGTTAATGAAGATGAATTTGAAAAAATTGTGTTGTAATTTTTGTAAATAGAGTAGTAATAAATGTGCACTGTGACTGCCAATACTGTCATAAACAATATGTTTAGGAATTATTTTGAACGTTTTGCTAGAAAAATGCGGCCTCATTAAATTTCTTGGTTATCCCTTAAACCAAACCTTTAAAAAACCCTGTGCACGACAACAAGTTAATACTGTACCTTGAAATCATACCAAAGCTATGCGTTTGCGCATGCATCCAGATATGCAGTCATCGTATTTGTTAAAAATTAAGTTTTGCAAAAAACTTCAAACCCCTTTATTTCTTATTTAAATTAACATGCATACAAAAAGTATGTTCATTGCAAATGGCGTGTTACTACATTCCATAACATGTATGTGTAAGGGTAAGCAATATAATCATAGATGGAGTCTAAAAATCTTTATGAGTACACTTAATCTGATACTCCTTTTTTGAAATTGACGTTTAGCTTGATTTTCACAGATTAGCGATTTTAAGCTTAGCTGATTTTGACGTATAAGCTTAGCTCAAGATTTGATTTGCAGCAACTGCAATGTTCTGAAAATATTGTGTATGACATATCAGAATAGGTTTTTCCTTGGAAAAAGTGTGTGAATTGCTGACAGCATGCTAAGATTAGGCATACTGCAGATTTGTAGCAGTTGTTATCTGAGCCTTCCAGCCAATCAAATGTGACTGCTGGGTGAAATAGTATCAAGTATTTTGGGGTCTTAAATGCAAGTGGTTTATGATCTTGAGTTCAATGTTAAGATTGTTAACTCGATGCCACGTCTAATCAGCTGCTGAAACTGTCCTTAATATGTTACAAACCATGAATTTTGACTTGCATAGTTGGCAAAAATATGTTTTACAGGTATTTTCGTTGTTGAAAAATATGGTGGATTTAATGTTTTTTTTTACCCAAGCGCTTTTTCGGTTGGAGAAAATTACATCAAACCCGAATGAGCAATGTTGAAATGTAAATGCATGTGTCAGTTTGCATTCGTTACTGCACAGAAATGCTTGATTGTGTTCGAGGCCCTTTCGCGCATTCTGCTAAATGACAATCGTGAGAACGTCTGGCGTACTTAATTGAAACAGACTCGCAGCAGGCTTCTTGTTTTCAACAGTTCTATGTCTGTGACGGCGAACTGTCATGTCAACTGTACCAGCGATCTGCAGACATGGGTTTGGGTGTTCCGTTTAACATCGCAAGCTACGCTTTGCTGACATGCATGATTGCCCATGTAACTGGTAAGTCGGCATTTGCTGAAACCTGCTTTTGTTGCGAGTCGTATTTTTGGACATTTTCACCTTGGTGCCAGTTGCAAATAGCGCACGCAGCATAAATTTTTGCTGTACGCCAACAGTGATATGGTGGAGCGGTTGACCGTTTCGTGATGCATTTTTAGGTCACGAATAAAATTTTGGCGTAAATCAGATCCACAAGGTTAAAAACCCGAGAAAAAAATGTTAAACACATATTTGCATTGCAGCTGAGCCAGACAGAGTCGGTTCAGTACAAGCTATGTGTGACGGCATTTCCATAATTATAGCGGATTCAACGGAGAAGAGCGTCAATTCTAGTAGGAAAAAGAAGTGCCCTTTGCAGAGGAGGAAGTGATACCGAAACCGCCCGTAAATTTTATTATTCTACTTTTTGCGCTTTTGATCCATCAACCCAACTTGATTGTAACAGTCGGAGTGTACACATTACAACATTACCGCAAACATTAAGGATTGCAATTGCGCATGGTTGTGCCACGGTACAACCTGCAGTGTGAGGTCATTAGGCTTATAGTGACATGGCCGAGAGTTCATCAGTCTGACAGGAAGCTTTACTCGAAACAAGGTGTGAAAAGCAGCAAGCTCGTGTGCAGAGGCAGTTTCCAAGTTACTTTCGTGTTTATAAAGTGCTAGCAGCCTTTCTCAAAAGGTTCTGCTGAGCCAAATGTACACAAAAAGGTTGGAAGTGGTGTACGAGCATCAGACAGAGTTAAGGCAAAATCATTTCGGAAGTTTTCATTCATCCCCTTATTGTTCGGATTCGTAGGCTAGTATCAACTACAACTGGAACAATAGTCTTTATTGACGACAATAACTTGATAAAGAAATGAGTGACAAAAAGTACTTGTCAAACAAAGGCACTGAAGTTTGTCAACAAAAACGTGTGATAGTCTACTAAATAACTTCCAAATATAAAGTAATATAACTAATTGAAAAAGCCAATGTCAACTTAAAAAGGAAGTACAACACTTGCAATGAATAGGTAACTATAAAATGGAAATTCCTCCCTTGAACTCATGAAATGCCTCCCCGGTTGGGAACCACTGCACTAGACTGAAATCAAGGTCTCCTAAATAAACAGGAGGCACTGGTTAAATAGGTGCAGTGACGTCACCGAATCAGACGCCGACCGCTAAAAAACGTGCACTAAAAAAGCTAGGATCATAGAGACGAACTAAAGGAAAGGTTTCTTTGCAGTCTTTCTTCGTCTCTTCGCAATTAAATAGTGGGAATCATCCCGTTGAAGCAAAGCGGCAGGGAACATGCATGAAACAGCGAAAAATAGCTGAGCGTGCGAAATGAACGCTAAAGCACAACTGGTAAATGTCGTGTACCGTTGGTTCCACGTGTTCTTTACAGTTCGCTCAGGGCCTGAAATGTGTGAATAAAAATTTCCTGAAATGTGTGAATAAAAGACATTCCTGAAATGTGTGAATAAAAATTTGTTTGTCTGTTACATTGAATAACAACTGTATTGGTGGCAGTGCGCTCAACATAGCATGATCATACAGAACGGGGGTGGGAAACACGTGACCTATCATACTTTTCTCTCTCTTAAGTTTGCTTAGGAAGATAAAGATAGAACTTTAAGATAAAATTAATATTTTTTGCTACCCGCCAGCGATATTTCATATATTGTATGGCCTGTGATACTAAAAAAAGTGTCCCACCCTTGATGTAGCAATTTTAAGTGTTGCAGGTGAATGTGCTTTTGTCGTTATGCAGATATTTGCTGCCCGTTTCGACCGATAAAAAAACGCTTTTCAAGTGTAGGAATGCTGCATGTATGATCTTACCCGTTTTCTCTCTGAAATATTGAGTTTTGAAACAAGAAAAGCTTGCCCTGGTTTTCATTTGCGCCCTTGATAAGCTGTGGAATCGTCCGTTCTCTCGCGACCAGTGATTGTGGTACTTACAATTCAGTCCTTGCATGTGCGCCTGGCGCATTTTTAGAAAACGACGACAGTGCTGCTATTCGACATTTCGCACAAATAGCTTAAATATTTGGCCGGTGTTTTGTCCACGACAGGTTTGAAACCAGGAGACTTCGTTCACACGCTGGGAGACGCCCACGTTTATGTGAATCACATCGAACCACTACAGGAGCAGCTTAAACGCAAACCCCGACCCTTTCCGAAGCTGAAGTTCAAACGCCAAGTTACTAGCATCGACGACTTCGTCTTGGATGACTTTGTACTTGAGGGGTATAAGCCGCATGGTAAAATATCCATGAAAATGGCTGTATAATTGGTTCAGAATTGTAGGCATAAACTGAGTGACTTGGTTAAGTTTCTCAAAAGGAGATTGTGCTGGCAAAGCGGACATGATGAAAGCCATTGTTAGGGTAGTTTCCATTTGCAGCATGCGGTAATTTACAACTTCGTTTAGGTTTCGCANAGGATTTTGCCCTATTTCATTGAGGCTTGCATTGCTCCAATCATCAGATCTAACACACATTGCTCTTATTGCCGTTACCAGTAGATAGTTCGAATTTAAGTATTCAGTCTAATCCTGGTTAAATCAACACTCAGTTATCGTATCTAAACAGTCAGCTGCTTATAAACCACAACTGTTATTATACGATGATAGCAGAGCCTGTTGCCGTTGAATCACTGCTGCCCACGTTTTATCACTGCCTCGTTGTTTTTACCTATTACTAGAGCCCGTTGCACGCGTTCGCCAGATTTTCCAACCCGTGTCCGAATCCTGTTGAATTCTTCAATAGAATAAAGACATTTTGAAAGCGGGTAGCCATTACCATTCGAGTAGACACTCATGTTACGCTACTGCCCACACGTTTCCGTGTCTGTGCTTGATAACCATTTTTTGGAAAAGATTTCCTAGTCATGAACTGTACGTTGGTATCGTTCCAAACACATTTGATGGGTAAAGTTTACACTCGAAAATATTTACTGGGGTCAACCTTTAGGTATCATGTGAAACTACCATTGGTTGATTGGGTTGCTCATCGTGCTTTACTGATGCAGACCAACTCTCTCAAGAAGTTCAATCGTGGTTGTTTTTTTCTGAACAGTGACAACAATTTATTTATTTTTGCTGTGGTCTTGTATAAGCAAGGTGTGCTGTGTAAGATAAACATGGATTGTTTCACTATAAATTTTCTACTGAGTTGGTATTGAAGTAGTATAAAGTCAAATAAAAAAAAATTGACTTCGAACTTNAAAATTTGTGTAGACTCTAAATTTGCTACGGAAGAAAGTTTAAGCTGATTCCGCAAAATGCTGCCGTTAAAGTGGTCACTGCTCGCAAAGTTAGGACTGCGGTTGACTCAAAACTAGCACTGGTTAATTGTCCGTTGTTCAAAATACGTAAAAGTGTTTGCACTTCACAAATTCTGGATTTCATGACGATAGTTGCATTGAAGCAATATCAACTTGTAAGATCAAGAATTTACTTTGCACCTGTATTGCATGAAACTATCTGTTGCAAGAAGATTTTTTGCTCAAATTGTGCAGCAGCCAATTTTTAACTGAGAAGCAGTACAGAGGTTCTCGTCGCAAGCCCAGACTTCATCGCATCCTCACAGAAGCACCGCATAGGGAAGGCATTGTCGACGGACCATGCCTGTCCGGGGTAAAACATTACAACGCAGTGCTGTATGGCTGATAAATAACACTGTCAACATTGCTTGAACAACCATGAAGACTTGAATTATTGTGCTGTTAAAAACCTCCCATTCCTTGAAGATTTTTTGTAAACTTATGTCATGCCCAACCAATGCAAACTCTTCAGTAGTTTTTTTAAATATTGCAGGCCACATCACTGCTAGTTTTGTACAGCCATTTGTTCTATGGTAGTTGCGTTTAAGCAATCGAAATGTAAATATTCCACCTGTTAATAGTGCGATGTTTCAAACCATGTTTCTTTGTTCCGGCTGGTTCAAGTTCGAACTTTTCACATTGAACTTCGAGTTAAGATGAAGTTAACGCATACGCCATGTCACACTGCCATCTGATGCAGTCCTGAAAAAAATGTTGGCGTTTTTTCAAACACTTCGAGAAACGATAAAATGTAAGTTANTAGGTGTGTCGTTAAACTGATGTGGTTCACCATTTGCAAATTTCATCACGAAGTTTTAGTGTGACGTGTTTAGCAGCTTGCAAATGGTACGTGCGTTTGCTTGCTGCCATGTCTGTGATAACAATGTACAGATTGCACGTCGGTCTACAGTACTTCACGATGTCCTTGAAATTGTTGTTTTTGTAAAATGACGACGCCAAAGTTTCAACGTTGAATTTGTTCCGGTGTTGTTCTGTTTTGCTGAGCACTTTATTGGTGACCCGGCTAATGTCTGCGTGTTTAGACTTTTTGCAACAAGCTCCAGTTTTTATTCTATTGTGTTCTGCTCGTTTAACCTCTTGTCGCCACCACTCGTGAGCAGTCACCGAGCAAGTGATAAGGCAGATCTTGGAGTTGTCCTGAAGCGTCCATAGTATTTTTATTTGATCAGCTGGACTCCTAATCCCAACACCCGTTCGTTTCTATAACACGAGGGTTGAATTGTTTTTTAATATTTGTATTGGCAAGGCACTTCCTCAAACTGAGTACACGCAGGCCCGTGTTAAAGTTCAACTTACGCAAAACGAGCTCAAACTGTTTGAACAAAGCTTGACAACACCCTCCAGCTTAAAAAAGTCCCCGTTGGAATCATCACGCGTGATCAAGCTGTGAAGACGCTACAAGCAGGAGGTGCAAAGATGGAGCTGGTCATTTTGCGAGGAGCCGGAGGTGGAGCTATTTGAGAGGTTGCTCCGAGTCCCTTTCTAGATACTAACAGTTTTGTCACACTGTATTTACTGAAAGCTAGACTTCACTGAAAACAGTGCTCTTTACATCACAATAAGCGCGATTGTTACGACCCCAGACGGCAACAAATGGATCTGTGAGTGGTGTCTGTGGTTTAATCATCACTCTGGTTCTAGCTGGACAGATGCGGTGTTGCTTGTAGAATTGAAACGTAAACGATGTAAACTACCACAGCATCTTGCTTTGCAGTCAGTGGCCAAATCAGATGTGTAGCTGTGTAACGATCAAAAAGAGCTACGTTGTAATCAGTAGGTATATAATATCCCGTGTTGCCAGTTTGTTTTTTTTGACGGCCAAATTTGTAATTTTGGTCTTTTAACTACTTGGCTTTTTTAATTTTTGAAACCAATTCAATGTTTATGACGATTTGGCAGATTTATAGATGATTTTGGTAGATTTCTGGACACCCGCAGGCATGTGGACACTATTTATAGACACAGAATAAATTTTTGTTGCAAATAGTTTTTGGTGTTTCATGCTTTTAGTTTTGCTGCTTCAAGTTACTCCTCTGCAAGACCAAAATTTTTGAGACGTTTGCTAACTGAGTGTACTGTATTCTGTATATCTATATATTGTCTTTTAAAAGTGCTGTGCAACCTGTAATCGGAGCCCGGAGAATTATGCCCCCCGCTCACGCCCCTGTACTTCAGCAAACAACTTGTCGGTTTCTGACAGAAATGACTTGAACGTGCCTATATTTTCGGTCACAGACCAAATTTTTTTGACCGAACAAAATTAAGTCAATTATTATTCGGCCATTATGTCCTAAAAAGTAGGCAAGCGAATACTTTTACGACGAGTTTTAATACTAAAACGGGACAAATGACCGAAATGCCCTAGCTAAAAAAAGAGAAGCGTGCTCCAGTAGCTCAAGGAATTATGACCTAACAATGCAATTCTGCAACACCTCACTCCATCAACGGGAACAGCGCACCGTAGCCTTGAATCACTACGTGGTAGCACGACGCGCCTCAACATACCATGGTACTACTCAGCAGTCAGCTCCAGAATTCAGAAACGTCGGCAAAATACCAACTCTTTACAGCTTGGTGGAATGATTAATGGGCTGCATGATTGCGCGACTGGTTCTCAACCTGCTTGAATCTCGTGAAACTATTGCGATGTTGCAGTGGTCTAAAGCTTTTGACGCATTTCCTCTTTGGCAATCACGAATATTTTTGAATGTATAAACACAGTACATGTTTAACGTGACAAATTTCAACCGTTTTCTTCTGGTGGCTTTCCTTGCC
>JGI24158J21664_10003846_pt1 | contig 19082 bp, 8 predicted proteins | sample Ectturendosymbi3_FD_21664 | JGI IMG/M metagenome (IMG submission 21664)
AACGTCATTTTCGGACTCAGCGCACCAAAAAACATCAAGAAACACCAAAAAATCAAAATAAAAAAAACAAGACCAAAAATTTGTTGCCCAGTGAATTGAACCAAAGCTGGATGAAATCCAATGCGGTTTTCGTCGCGGCCGGAGCACTACAAAACAAATTTCCAATCTCCAGCAATTTTTCGAAAAATCCGGGGAGCATGCCGAAGACGTATACATATGTTTTATCAACCTCCGGAAGGGATACGGCCGGGGTCCTCGGAAAAAGCTCTGGGGGGTGTCACGGGAGTATGGTGTGATGGGTGCCTCTTGCTGGCCGTCAAGTAACTGTATTCTTGCTGAGAAAAATGCGCCCGTGTCGACGTAGTTAAATCACAACCGTTCAGCGTTGGTATTGCACTCCGACAATGGTGTGTGCTCTCACCACTTCTCTTTATAGTCTATATCAGGGTTCTCCACACTACGGCCCTCGGGCCAAATCTGACCAGCGAAGCCATTTTCATCCGGCTGCAAAACATATTTTGCTAATAATGAAAAAATACTATATTTACGAAAAAATTGCTGATTAGGTAGAATGTAACATATCCCGAAATAATCATATTGCGCAATATGTTGTCCCTCGAACAGTTGTGGAATAGCGTATGTGGTCCTCTCCCAAAAATCTGGAGAGCCCTGGTTTGTATGAATTAGATAGACAGTCACAGACGCGTCAACGAAGATGTCACTGTTGGGAACTGCAGGAGGAACCGTTGGCTTTTTGCGGAAGAATTGGTATTTGGTACTGCATGCATGGATCTTCTCATCAGGGTCTTCAGCACGCATTTGATCGGTTTTCTGCTGCGTGCAACCAAACAGGAACGAAAATCAGCACTAAAAAAATTGAAGCATTGTGCCTCTCAAGACGCCCAAGGCATTGTAGCCTATTCTGCAAGAGAACGGAAATCCACTGCAACAGGCGGAGACGTTCAAGTAGCTTGGGGTGGTATTCACGAGTGACCGAAATTGGAATAAAGAGATTAATAGGCGGAATGGTAAAGCACACTCAGTTCTGCGTGAGCTTTATTGCTCCGTGGTGATGAAATGGGAGCTTTCAAAGACCGCAAATCTTTCAGTTTTCAAATCGGTCTTTCTTCCGATCCTAACCTGTGGTTATGAATTTTAGGTGACGACTGAAAGAATCCTGTCAAAAGAACAAACGGCAGAGATGGGACATTTGCGATGAGTGCTCGGTGTGACACTTCCTGACAATTGGCACAGGTCTGAAATCCGTAAAGCCCGGGGTGACAAGCTACTGCTCCTAATCGAGAGATCCCAGTTCTGTTGGTTCAACCATGTGCCCAGAATGCCACAGGAAAGATTGACGAAGCAAGTCCTACTGCTTGCACCCACGGGAAAGCGGCCCAGAGGTTGTCCAAGGACCAGGTGGCCTGACTACATCTCCGACCTTACTTGGTCCCCTCTTCGTGTTGACCCAGGGAAAGATTCTTGAGGCATTTTCGGTCCTCCCAAGATCGCTGCCCCCGCGACCCTCCCCAAAGGGAGAGTGGACACGAAAATGAGATAATGAGTATGTAGGCCTACATTGAATTTTTCTATTTATAAAGTTGTCATTAGCTTGTTTGGCAAAAGTGAATGTCGAATTCAAATCATAAGCATATTTTGACGGAAACGTCAGTTTTTGTGAAAATCAGTTAAAAGTATCAGAAAAAGGGAAAATGGCTTCAACACCCTACAGATCCACCACGACACCCTTTTAAAAACCTTGAGAAAAAAACTCTCAGGGAGACGTGTTTAACGTCGGACAGCAGATGAGGTAAGAGTAAATGAAAGCGGTGTAGTAGGCGGCAAGCCGGGGCCGCTAAACACTAAAAAAAGAATTCACAAGAGGGAAACGAAAAAAAAAAACAAATGGAAACAACAAGTGGCTAACGAACATGACAGTAGGTGCGGTCAAAACGAAAAATGCGAAAAAAACGGAGACGAGAATGTCACGAACGAAGTATAGGTAACCGGGCATGTATCAGGCCTGGTTGAAAGTCAGGAAGTCGGCGGAAACAGCCGCTGACGCGTCAGCGGGGTGAACGGGAGGATTGTCAGAAGAGAGCGTTCCATCCGATGCTCTTAAGGGTGTAGCTGATGTTCGAACTTCGGCCGCAACGGAGGCGTCAGGAATATCAGTATTGAGAAACAACGGCCGTAGTTGGAAAGGAGAAAAGCGGGAGGGACGGCCTGAGGAGCATTGCTAGTCGGGACTGGGTCATAAAGCATTATTGGTTCGAGGTGGCTACGCGATGATAGTGTGGCTACTGCAAGAAAGCCACGGGGTTGATAAGCGCGTTCTGAACATGTGCGACTCGAACTAGATGTATGAACGCGTGGAGCAGACATGACCGTGTGTGCATAGCTACGCAAGTTGACGGAAGGGACGAGTTGCAACACGATGTTATCAGAGTGAGAAACTTCCAATGATGCAGTAGCAAAGGTCATATACTAGTCGGATGACAGAAAATATAGAACATTGAAAGGTTGGTATTAAAACGTTGAGAATTCACGCCCGATGATAGTACAAAATGTACATTGAACGGGGCGAGGCTGCGCAAGATTAACGATCGGACGAAAATGCACTAGGCAAGTTAGTAGACAACGAACAACGACAGCGCACGAGTTGAAATTTTGGCTAGTGACAACACTAGCGATACTAATCGTATAACAATGCAAAGGCATGAACCAAGCTTAAAACTTCAGAGTAGAAAAAAGTAGCGAAACCAAAACAGTAAATGCAGCTCATGCCGGGCCGATGCAGAAAAATACGATAAAGAAAAACAGCTTACGACTCCACTGATGTCTACGACCAGCGGCAAGGTATCCTGCCGAAAAAACGTTCATTCACGGGAATATGGAAAAGGTTCAAGTAACTCGTTGTGAAGATGACCCAGTCATAAAGGCCAAAGAATAACAGGAACTTCGTAGAAAATGTTGCTGACCGAGTCCCTTAACCTTTTAACTTCTTTAGGTCAGCATGAACGGTCTGGAAAACAATTTGTGGCGGCTAGGATTCCTGATCTGATGAACCACGATGAGAGGGGGTGTGCAGTTGACAATCTTTATTTTTTCGTGGATTCAAACGAGAAAACACAATAGACAAGCGTCTCGGAGACTGACAAATAACGACGCTGGCTCTCATACAAACATGTTGACTCTCAAACATCTTGACTCTCGCCCTTGTCGAATGGGTTACATACATACTTTGCCTTCATGCTTAGTTACATACTTACAAAGCCGGTCGAGTCGGAATATGTGACTTAAGAAGTCTCGTCACGCCACCGCGCACGAGGTGCATTCGATAATTACAAATCGAGCATCAAGCAGGCCACGGGCCGAAGCGAGGTCCACCACAAAGTTACACTTCGAGCGCATGATTAAGGTAAGAAGTGGGTGTGTGCGAAGGCAAAGTGATGCAAAAGAGCTGGCTGCTAAACCTTTAGAGTGGATTTTTGTAACCACAGTTTTCAAAAGATTGCATAGTGGCGATGTTAAAATTCTGAACAGAGCATAGGAGAAAACGTTGCACAGATAAATCCTTCCACTAACATCGCGGGTGGTTCATGTTACCGACAACTAGTCGCTGTCATCGTTGCAGAACGATGCACATGTGCCAAGCTTTGAACAACCGAAATGTTTTATAAACGCCAGCCCACAGTGCCCAGTTCACAACAAAATGCATTATCTCGAAACAATTGCCGATACTGTTTCTGAGATTTTGAAAGAGAAATTCCAGTACGTTTTTGATCAACTCGAACCGAAAAACAAGTAACATCAGGCCGTGAAAAGACGACTCGTCTCTTACCTGCAAGAACACGTTGTTATCCGTTTCAACTCGTCTTGTTTACGCTATTCCACTGGTGAAAGCGCACCTGCTGGAATACCTGTTTTTGTTTGGTTTTGTTAAAACAGGATAAACGGCCAGAGTGGTATGGTACGCAGAAGAGGAGAATGAGCTCGCAAATTGTCATCTGTGAATATGTTTTGCTTTGATAGTGGAGTTTGCACTGTCATCAAATGATGTTCAAGTGAAATGGACGTGAATATTTCCTTATCAGATTAAAATCCGGTATGCATTTCCACCACGCAATCAGTTACTGTTTGGAGCAATGGTGTGGCTGGTTTGGATCGAAATATCGCGCATGTAGCATTTGAACTTTGAAATCTTTCGTACTTTCTTATAAAAGCAACGCAACGAAACTTTCATTGTTCGTTTATTTTGAACAATTGAAAACTTTCCACTAATCGTTGCGTCACGGGTCAGTTTTTGTTACTGAAAACTTGCAAAACAGAGGTGAATGCTTGCTGCAATAGTTATGGCTGGTTTGTGTTTTCGCAAAATGATGCATAGTACTTTGGCGATATGTTTCATAAGTTTTTTTATCGATCCTAGACCTGTGAAATTGCATACAGTTTTTAGAAGATGGTTCAACCCAGCAAGCTGGTGTCGGAGAGGTGCAGTTAGTTGTTGATGTGCACAGTTGTCAACGTCATCTGACGCTGAAACATTCCCAGTTTTTTAAAAATTAGTTTAGGATGCGACAGTCCAAGATGTTCAAACGACAGTTGCACCCTGGGTCAGTAACGCTAACGAGAAATAGTGACTGCGGAAATTAAGCTTCTGATAAGATGATGCGATAATAGCATTTGATTTTGCAACGTTTGCTACTTTCGAATAAATAAATCGTAAGAAAACGAAATGTTGACGATGACATGAAACAAACAGGCAAGTTTTGTGAATACTATGTTCTGCAGAATCATACGGTCGTACAGGTTTTGTTCAGAACAGGGAAGTCGGATGGTTACTAACTGTAAAGTGATTCGCGCTTTAGGTTAATGCAGTCGTATTGAGTAATTTCTTGTTTGGTTTAGTTAAAACAGGGAAACGTTCACGGAGTGAGCTACGCAAAAGAACGGGATGAGTTATCAGGTTGTCATCTGTGATGATGTTTTGCTTTGATACTAACATCCACACGGTCATCAAATGATGTTCAAGTGAAGACAGTGTGGATCTTTGCTTATCGGATTAAAACCCGAGGTAATCGGTATGCTTTTTCACGACGTAATCAGTTACAGATTGGAGAAATGGTGTGGCTAGTTTGTGCAACATCATCATAGGCTATGCAATGGTTGAGATAGTTAGTTAATGAGCGAGGTAACACTACACAAAGGAACAACAAAGGTTACAGAAAGCATAAACATTCGGAAGAAAAGGTAATTTAAACTGCCAATGAGATCATGTATCTAGGATTCGAACTTTGCAATGGTTGATACTTTCGTTGACTTCTTTTAATGATGGCATTAAAACACAGGCAAATTTTTTTTTAATGCCGTTCTGCAAAAATGATACGGTTAACTGTAAAGTGTTTCGCGCTTTACCTTAAAGCAATCGTAATGAGTAATTTCTTGCTTGCTTTTGTTAAAATACGATAAGCGTTCAGAGCAGAATGCTACGCAAAAGAACTTATGAAGTTAGCAGGGTGTCAGTGAGTTTTGCTTTGATACTAACGTCCACATGGTCATCGAATGATGTTCAAGTGAAGCGATCTTGATCAGTTGCCTGAATATTTACTTATCGGATTGAAACGTGACATGCCCTGGCGCGCTTTGGCCTTCGACAATCACTGACAGACTACAGCATGAAGTTGCCGGCTTAGACAAAACCTCAAAGTAACAAGTTATCTTTAAAATGTGAAATTAACAATGAAAATTAAGATATAATCATAATGCGGAAATATGAACAACATCACCATAACGCAAAAAGGAAAATAATTGAAAACATAAAAACATTGAAAAACACAAAAATGACAAACACATGAAAAATATCAAAAATTATTTTTAGAAACATTGAAAAACACAGAAAAAAGTCAAACACATCAAAACATCGAAAATATCAAAAATATGAAAAAATATTGAAAATATAGGTTGGGGAAGGGAGGTTGGGAAAAAAAAACCCGTTGCCCGATCGCCCGATATTCAGTTATCCGTACAATATCATCCCTGACACTGTCCTATTACTACTAGAATCTTTGGAGCAAGACCAGACAGTAAAAGCAAGGCAAAAGCAAAAAGAATATTAAATTGATGAAGGTGATGTAGTGGCATCAAATGTATCATTACAAATTGCATCTGTGAGTGTGGTTTGAAGTTCCTAACCAAACTTTTTTTTAACCAGACGATTTGCTCGTCACACATTGCTTTTGCGTTTGACAAATATCCATGCAGGTCACCAGTTATAAGGGTTGTTTGGCGGAAACCAGTTAGTGGTCACGAAGTCCCTTCCTTTCTGACTTTCTTGTTTTGCCATCGAGTTATGAATAAACATTGTTCGAAAATGTTGCCAGTTTCCACAATGTTTGTCGTTCATTACAGAAGGAATAATTGGCAAGAGAATACATTAGCATAGGCTTTAATGTTGAACTTNCTCAACNTATCAATAGAACCAAAAAGGGCTTTTGATAGACACGCAATAGTTCCCAACCAAAAATTAGACCTGCAGGCAATCCATTAAAACTAGAAGGACAGGACACGGCAGTGCAGCCATGAAACTTTATGTCTTTTCTATTTTTTTATGTTGTTGTCCTGTCAATTTCAAAATTTTTTGATTTTATTTAAAAAATTACTATCTACAACCTAGACCTAGAAGGACGGCATGCGTCAATTGACGTAGACGCAGAAATGCAACAAATGTTGCGGTATGGCGATGTCAAAGCCAAAGTTAATCGTCATAGCCTCCGAATCAACACCTATTCAACGTCCACACCTCTGTACTTTTGTAACTTTTATCGTCAGCATCGTTTCTATGACTTCAAAGCTCACAGAACTTTTCTTTGCATCAGGGCCACTGTACTAGCGTTACATTTGTCAGCACTGACGACGCTGTCAGAGGAAAAACAACAGTCTGCTGCAACATTTCAAACTCATATAATGGAGAATGGAATTGGATCGAGGTAAAAAATGGTTACCATATCATCTGCAACTCAACGTCGATTGCAAACATACAATGTTCTGCGATTTCATCCAGAGCCTTCGTGGTATTCTACCAATCTCTACTAGTCCGCCAGAATTGTTCTGAATACTTTCTGTTGAGCCTATGTTGCGAAATATAAAAAATGCACTGTTGAGGAGGGTGCAAAACAAAATGGTGACCAAACCTGTGATGTGGCTCTTTTTGAACTGAAAAAGCTCATAGGTGTGGTGGTTGCTCGTAGCGTGATAATAGGACGCAACTTCTGTGTTAAAATTTATGGGGTAAGTCATGGGGATGTGTAATATTCTCCTACGTTATGCCCAATAACATCAGATTTTTGGAACATGTGAGATATCTCCGTTTAATGTGAAGACGGAAAGGTGTAGAAATCTTTTGCACGATAAGTTTCTTTGGAATTCACAACTTTGGAATAATTTTGTAGAAAATTTCCAGACAGTTTTTTCCTCTACACGTATAACATTAGAGTGAACGAACAATTTTTGCCAATGCTATGCATGTTGTGCATGTTGCAAATTCATCCAGCACATGTCTAATTAACCAGAAAAGTTTGGTTGGAAGTTTTGATTGGCAGTTGATTTCGAAAACAAAGATTTTTTCGATGAGCTTTCTTATGTAGGAAAAGATGACAGGCACAGTCCAGACGTGAGCGTGCCTACTGATGTTGTTATGAAGCTGGGTCAGATTTTTCAGCTCGATTGCATTGTCACATGTGATAATTTTTTCACCTCACTTGACCTGGTACAGTGACTCTCTGAAAAGTGCAGTCTCATTAGAGTAATGCCACAGAAGAGGAAGTTCCAGAAAATTCCAAAAAGAAAAAGGAGCTGTACAAAACAGAAGTGTTTCGGTTTGATAGTGAAACGCCAATCACGCTCCCATCATACCCGTGCAAACCAAAGAAAAACATGGCAATTTTGAGTAGCCTAAATGTAGATGTTCAAATTTCGAGGAATGAAAATCCGAACAAGAAATCCGACTCAGTGCTGCGATTCAGTGGCCCCAGTGGGAGGTGACGTACATGATAACACGGAAAGACTTTACTATATTAAGGCAGGAACTAGATGGTAGCATGTGCAAATGTTTTATGATCTTTGATGTGGTTTTTACCAACAGTTGAGTAATTTACAAGTTCTTCTGTCATACAAATACAACCCACTAATAAATCCACAAAGTGGCAGAAGAACTGACAGGGAATATTGTGTGTGAAATACGTCCAGCAGAAGAATTTTTCACCATCTGAAACTCCAACACCATACCTGCGCTCAAGCAACGGTTCACATTCTCTCATCGAATAGCACAAAACGCACTACTGTCGCAAAGTTATAAGAAACCTTAAGGTACCTGTGCATACAGAAAGGGTAAACCGTGAGCTTAAATACTGCATGCACAGCGTATACTGTTTTAGTTGTTTTTACAAAAATTCCTGTTTAAATGGAAGTTTTTTTTTTGTATTTCCAAATAAAAAGTAAAACTAAGTAGAAAGTAGTTTACACAAAAAAATAACACTTTTCTCAACAAAATGTTTCATATCTCCTCAATTTAAAAAGCATTGCATCAGTTGACGCGTTTCATCCTTTTGGGTATGGAAAAACAGCCGTCCTTCTAGTTTCTTACACAGAAAGCTTTTATTAAATTTGAAAATAAGACTGATTTTATACGTGAAAACAGTAGAGAAATCTGCTTAACATTTGCAGTTCTTATGATAAGATATGCAATGTAGGTACAAGCTAAGATATCAGATTTTTAGATCTGTCCCTGATAAACTGAAAACTGGGTGCATGTTTCAACGTTTGTGACACATTTTCTGCTAATGTCAAAGTTGCCTTTCTGTACTCTTACACACTAAGTGTTGAACTGTTGACAATGTTGTGCATACTCCAGATGTTTTGAGGGAAAGGCAATTTACCTCAACCTATTAGTATGTCATCTTAAAGCTGTTCAAACAATGGACATTTATGAAAAGAAACCTAGTTTTTAGGTGAGAATCGGGCAGGAAACGTAAACATATATTTTTCATAAATAATCAAGTTACAAAAGTTTCAACGGAGTAGGCTTTGACCTTAAAGTTATGTTTTCAGTGGCTTATCTCAAAGCAGTGCAACATAATGGATAAATTTGCGAGATAAGAATTTTGTTATTGTAATTTTTTTGTGAACATTGCATACACAAACACTCGTTTCATAACCTAGAGAGAACAGGAGAAAAATCTGCGGAAGCTTTTCGTCACGCCAAGTCATTCCGTAGCTCATATCTGACATGAATATTCACTTAAATATTTCAGGCACCGTTGTTTTCTCCTGTTTTAACAAAGTCTTGCAATTTAAAAATTTCACATCAACCTCCGTTTCTTTCAGACAGAGGTTCAGCCTTTTTACCAGAAGGAAAAAGTGGCAAAGGCGCAATTTTAGAAATGTCATAAAAAGCCCCTCATATGCATGACCAAATTTGACAGTACAGTCACAAGCATCATGTGATGATAAGCAAAAAACGCACTAAATTTTAACAGATATATCGTGCAGCCACATTCTTGTAAGTGATTCGATCTTGCTTGGTTGGACAGGTAAAAGGAAACGATAAGTTGTTTCCAAAATAAGTCGCCATTAAAGGCGCACACCTTATGTACCCCACTGCTCATATTCGAAGAGATATTCGCACAGACTGTTTTTGCAGTTGTGGGCTGCGCTCCTCCAGGGCTGAGTGAATATTATTCTCTTGTTTATTTCGATTTAGCAACCTCCGCGCCCATTCCAGGCGCACACTTGCGGAGCTAGAATCTTGCAATCGTCAATACATTCGCGTAGAGCCGCAGACTGCTTTTCCAGTTGTGACCTGCGCTGTTCTAGGGCTGAGTGTATTTTGCTCCCTTGTTTCGATCTGGCATCCCGGGCTCTGCGCTATTCCAGACGCACACCTGGGTTCAACTGCTCGTATTGCAGCAGACATTCGTGTAGACTGTTTCTGCAGTTGTCAACTGCCCTGTTGTAGGGTTGAGTGTGTTTTACTCCACGATTTTAACATTCAGCCTGATATTATTGCAGTTTAACTTGCAGACTGATTGATTCCTATTCGGTTGCAGCGTTGATTGGATTTTTTTCCTGCTTCCTAAGTTGGAGCGCTGATAGTTTGAAGTCATCACAATGACATTATGTTATACAACAAGGAAAAAGGAGAGTACGTGTATAATGGTACGCATTGTGTCAGTAAACTTTACCATAACCTTGGCTTGGAAAGGTGAATTTAACATCTCAGTATGACGTCACAAACAACTCAAACCCAGTAACAATGACCGCCATATGCCACTGATAGAAAAACTGCAGTGGTCCGCGTTTTTCTGTTGATTAGCTAATGGGGAAACACTTNNTGGTTTGTAGAAACTTATTCTTCAGCTTTATTATGTTATTTGATAGAGCATGGGCANAAGCACGACGTAATCAGTTGCTGTGAGGAGGCGCTTATGCATTCTGCTTTTCGTTGGTCATTCCCGATCTCCATTCTTTGGTTGCAAAGTTTGATGACACAAAACACAAACATTCAACACAAATTTGAGTCTTTTTTCAAGGACAGTAATGCATCTGCAACTTTCATTTTTGCCTTGTACAAGTAAGTAGTGGTACTTCCGAAACTTTCTGCTAAATGTAAATAGCTTCATTAGACAATTAATTGGGACAATTCTTATTTCTCAGAAGATTGAAAGATACCAAAACAATTCTTTGTCATTGAAACAAAATCACAAATATTTCGTAGACAGGGATGTGATTGAAAACGGTAATCATGGCCTCATTTGTTGTGATAGAAAACTGCTGAATTTTTCAAGATACGAGAAATTTTTTATCCTTTTAATTATTGCCCTAAGAAATCAAGAAATGCGCTTTTTCTGTAGAACAGCTGGTGTAACACTACAATAAAAGTAAGTCGGTTTTGCTTGCAAATATATTGTTTCGATTTGGGGAAACTCCACAAAAAGTAACGGGCTGATACATGGCTTATATTGCTGCTTTACGATTCTCACCAATACCAAACACTGTTGTGTTGAAGATGAAGCTTGAAGCATTTTTGAAAAAACATTTTTGAAAAGACAGGCGATATCAATTGTACGATTCCATATCATACTTGACAAAAAACGCATTTGTAGTCAGCGATCCGTACAAATGCTTCGCAGATCAACCTGCTTTCACTCACAAAACGTTCGCTATTGACAAAGTAAAAAGTAGAATTCGCTACCGACATCACGAAAATTGACATTGATGCATGCAAACATTCCTGGAATTCACCTGCAAGCACAGGATAAGCTCGATCCTAGAAATGTGTATTTGATCTGACCACGCAACACTACAGTAAGTATAAATTTGGCATTAAACATTTTTCTTTGATTTTGGAGAAATGCTGACCAACATCTTGCACATTGCAAGCGAGAAAATAAAGTTTGGAAAAAACAGTGTTTTTGAATTGGTTTCAAACAGACTCTCACTTAATACAGAACTTTATGGCCACTGAGACAAAACAATACAGGTATAACAGAGAATTTGAAATTTCTATTTCGTGTCTCACACGAAGTGAATGCAATACTTCTACAAATCAATGAAACCAACGCTTCCATCATGAATGTATAAGACACCGATTCGAGAAAGAAATGGCCGCAATTCAACCACAGTTTGTATACAGTATGGTACGCACTTCACATCAAAGAACCAGATGCAAGCAAAAATCTAACAACCAATAGGCGCACGTTTCCTGATTTGCCCTCAATTAACTAATGAATATTTTCTTTGTTCGCTGTGCGCTTTCGCCACTTTTCTCGTCACTATCAACACCACGTTCCGCGGCAATTGAAGCTTCAGCGAAAACGCATTTCTCAAACCGCCGAAAGCTTTCTCTTGTGAAAAGAAACTTGGTTGTGCAACAGTTTCTCACCAAAAGCCAGAAAACATACGTTCTCCACTCGTGGGAAAGTTCCAATGTTATGAGGGGTAAGCGTATGCAACATTCTGATGTACTTTTCGTTTTCCAATAGATGGTTTTCAAGTAACGCCTGTAGACTAATTTGTTCATTTGAAGTTAATGTTTTTCTCAGCCAATCGATCCTTCAGGTTAATTTACAAAGATAGCCCGGCTTGTGGTTCAGGAAGCAGTTGCAGCTTGCGCAGATCGTGTACAGAACAAACGGAAACGCAAATGAAAAGAAATGGCGCAGGCTTCGTGTCAACACCAGCTGTCGTTCCCTGTAATAGTGTCTTTGCAGAACTCAGCTGGACACGTTTGGAAAACAGAACGTACATTAACGTGTCGGTTTTCGAAACGATTCTTGTGTTCTGCTATACAGAAAACGCAAGCATTGCTTCAGACTGCGGGCGAGCCGCAACAATTCTCAGATCAGAACGATTGCGTATTTACGGCGTTTTGCGCATTTGTCCGTAATTGTGATAAATGCGAATCATTGCCCGTCGGGTTTGCGTAATATTTCATATAAACTAACAGTTGAATAAAAAATAAAGCAATGAATTTTGCAGGTTGTTTTATATTGAGACGCTTGACACGAAAGAAAAGCAGCATTTTTCACTATTATTTCTCATCCAATAATGGCAAGAAGATGAGCTTACACTCTGTGCAGGGTGAAACATGCGCATTTCGGTTCTGCGCTGACATACAGGCTTGAGGTGACTAGGTGTGTGTCACTGCCAGCAAGGCATCTCTGTTTCTGAGCGAGTGAAACTCGCTCTGCAAACTAAATTCAGGGTGATTTGCTTTTGTTGGCTTGCAAAAATATAAAATGTTGGCAGAAATAGTATCGATGAATTTCACTTTCAAAAAGAAAAATTTGTTTTTGATGGAAAAAAAATACCTGCTTGGATCGAAAAATGGAAAACTAGTGGAGATTTATCGTAAATAATTATTTGAACAGCTGGAATGCAAGTATTGCAACTCAAACCCTTTGCAAATCTCACAAAGATATTCTGAAGATAATAAACATTGTCAAAACTGCATTTGATTGTGGCAATATGTTTTCAATAACCCATATGTTTGAAATGAAACTAGATACATCTTCTTTCCCTTTCTTATTTCCTCACAAATAGATTTAGCATTGAAAGGATGCAGGACAATGATTCGCCTAGATGAAAAACGCCAGTATCTTTTAAATAAAGTTAATTTGTCCTTGTGGAAGAATTTCTAACACCATAGAAGGAAATCGCGGGTTCTATCTAACGCCAAAGAAAGTGATCGTGGGTGGTATGCATAACTGACACTTTTGGGTGCATGTTGTTTTCTGATCAATTCAATTGTTTTCACAGATTGCAGTGAGCAACTGCTTCCGGTTGATTAAATTTTTTTTCATCTGGCAAAGCATTTCAAAAGTATGCAAATTATTCTGGTTTCCTGGTAACACATAAGTGAAATCAAGGGTTTTAGCAAGAATTAGTGACAAACGATGCACGCATTCGTAATTCTGAAAAATGGTTAGTTTCAGAGTTTATTTCACTTTATAGCCTTCATAAAGTTNTTTCCAGTATATATGTCATTGTGGCAGCATGTGCTGCTTGAGGTAATTTCTTTAAAACAATAAGCAGGTNATTTTACAAGAGGAGGAGATGGTTCCTATTAATGACAGTTTGAAGTAAGATAAAAACGCTTTTGCTAAGGTTTTGGACGCACAGCCCACAGTCAGATACATTGCTGCTTAGAGTGGCTGCATCGCAATCATCGTGAAGATAGATGCTATGTGTTTCACTCAGCTGTGAACAATGTACGGGAAATGCAGGCTACGAAGACATCATGCATAGTTCTGCTTACTGCTAGCAAAGTCGCATGGTTTTCTCCACTGTGGAAATGGCATTGAAAAGGAAGTTTGTTGATATTTAACTTCGGCAGACGAATTATTCATACCAATTTGGTTATAAAAAATTAAGATTAGCCGATAACACATAAAAGGAAGTTATTAATGTTGGCGTTTTAGCAGGTACGTTGAAAGCTTTTAAAGAAGGTATTCAGTTTGAGATCAAAGGCTTGATCCTTCAAAGTCCATTTAGAATTTTTGTGTGATTTGTGGTTGATTCCATTATTTCCAGTTAATTTCCATTCAGACGTTTCACAATTACTTTCCAATATTTTGGAAGTTTGTTCACAAGAGAGAATATCATTTGGTCGTTCAGAGGTTTCTCTATTTGTCTTTTGATGATAACATATGCAGCAGTGACGACTTTCAACGGGCTGTACAGCTCAACGTATGTACCTTGAAAAATTGATTTCTTTCCAGAAAAAAATTGATTCTTTTATTAATGATGGCATCATTTGAAAAAAATTTATTCTAACCGTTTTTTTTTCTGCGTTTGGTGAGTGAATCGTCCATATATTGGGTGTTGTGAGTTTTTATTTTTTGTATTTTGGTTCCGTTATTCTCAATTCAGAAAAGCAACCATCTGATAATCGTGAAATACGTGCAATCTTCATGCATATACCGTACGCCAGCTTTCCAAGTTTGTTTGAAAAAAAAAATGATAAAAGAAATTGTTTATAGTTTCTGCAACCTACTCACCAAAATCCAAGACGAAAGAATGCAAGACAGGTTAAGTTCATCGAACATTAGATGTTCAGCCGTATACATGAACTTTTTAGAAGGTATATCACAACCCATTTTCAAAGTAATCTTGTTGCTTTGCTGCCGCAGAGCTTTTGTGAAGCATGACTATAGCGATGAGTGTTGCGCCAAGGGTGAACGTAAAAGATAAAAATTATTTTTTTTCTGAATCATTTCGATGGGTAATTGTTGTGGTTATTTGTACGGCAAGCTTTTCACGTTAAAAAAAACGATTGAAAAGAAAACCCGCAGGGAAACATACTTCCAAATTTTGAAAAAATATCCCAAATTGATTCAAACAAACAACCTAATCGCAAAAATTTAATTTTATCCAATTTTAGCATATATTGTGGATATATATTACCCACTTTTTTGTTTAAAAGAAAATACATCAAAAATTCTGTTGAAAGATGTTAAAGTCATGCATTCGTTTTGATAGAACGTTCATGAGAAACCGGATTCAATTTGCTTGTTCCTCGTCCGTGAACGGTTTTACGGCTTATGGCTAAAAAGTTAGTTACGAGAGCCATAACCTGCGCAAAAAGGTTCAGGGCATGTATCTCGTGGTTAGCCCTTACAGCAACGGATACATGGATTTTATTTGAACGACGTTCTTCCAATGTGCGGCAATCTTTGATAAGATACTGTACTCAGCGGTGTGTTTAAAAGAAGGCAAGCGAGGCACTTGCCACAGGCCCCCAATTTTAGAGACTGCCGTCGAGGTGTTTCGCAGGTAATTTTTCTTATTTATGGCGAAAAGCATATACTCCGCTCGTACATTTTCTGAAGTACATCATAATTAGGTACTCTGCGTTGAAAGTGGTCCTCGACAGCGACTGTAATGTGTAAGTGCTCTGTTTTCAAAGGGGCCTCAACCAGGGCTGCAGCCAACTGATATTTTCGGGGGGGGGGCAAAATGATGTGACTTGTTGGTGTACCTAACAAATACATACGTTTTCAAAAATTTCGGGGGGTCAATTGCCCGATTGCTCCCCTCTCTGGTTGCGGGCCTGGCCCCAACATCCGCTACAATCCGTAAGTATTCTGCTTTTGAAGAAGCCCACAACAGTAACTGCAATGTGTGTAAGTGCTCTGCTTTCATATGGGCCTCCAAGAGCAACTGCAATTGTAAGTACTCTGCTTTCAAAGGGGCGCCTAATAGGAATTTTAATGTGCAAACAGGGTTGCGGTAGCTGGAGTCGCAAGGATTCGGAGTTTTGGGTGGAGTCGGATTCCAAACAACACTGAGGGTCGGAGTCGGATTTTTTTGTCCGACTCGGTCTCCGAAAGTCCAAATGAATCATTTTTTCCATCACAATCCTAAATAAGGAATTCCTGTTGCAATGATACAATGTCTTTTGAAACTTTTGTTAAAACTGAGATTTCTTACTGTGCACCACAATTTCCATTGCTTTTAACAGTCAAATTTCATTCCCTTTATCTTANNGAGTTGGAGTCGGGAGTTGGAGTCGGGAGTTGGAGTCGGGAGTTGGAGTCGGGAGTTGGAGTCGGGAGTTGGAGTCGGGAGTTGGAGTCGGGAGTCGGAGTCGGACATTGTTCCTCCGACTCCGCACACCCTGTGTGCAATTACTATGCTTTGAAAGGACCCCCCAATATCAACTATTTTGTTTAAGTACCTTGCTTTCAAAGGGGACCCAAAAGCTAGTGCAATGTACTGCAGAAGTTCTAATGGACCGTGGCTACATTAAGGCAAATGAGGCACTTGCTTCGGTGTACTTTCTGTAATATTGCAACAAAACATTTTTGCAACGCTAAATCAAATTGTATTATGTTGTGTCATTTTTTTCAAAAGAGCAGCAGTGCAGCTACACTGTGTTTCAACCACCAGCCTAGATTAAGTAAGGGCAGGATGTTAGGTCTCCATAAACTACATTAAAAATATACCTAACCAGGGACGTGATTAATATATTCGCCTCGGTAAAGATTTGACCCTGGCTACGGCAAAGAATCTTTGTATTCAAGGAGGCCCCCGGCAGCATTTGTAATGTATTAATACTTTGGTAACTGTAGTATCTAGGTGCTTTTCTTCCAATGGGACCAAAAGCCACATCAATGTAGAACTTCTTTTCTTTCAAAGGGACCACAACAGTAGCTGTTATGTGTAAAAACGTTTATTTCACAGGGACAACGCACCGCCACTGTAGTTTAAAAAGACTCTGCTTTCACAGGGCCCCAGAAGCTTTTCTAATGTCCAATTAAAGAAAACATTTCAATCAACTTCAATACCTCTGTGGGTGAAAAAGAATTTGGGTCAAATTTGTTCTAAAACGTTCTGAAAAGACTCTGTCAAGCAAGAGCAGAATTTATACTAATTAATACTTTTTTTCACGGTCAAAGTGAAGTTTCTCATAATACAGTGCGAACGATTGTGAGAAAGGGGACCCTATTTTAACAGCATATGTTGCGCATATGAAATCTCGAGTTGTGTTTAAACATATACCTGTTTTGAACTCCATTAATAGAGATCCCACTCAGTTTGACTTTTTGATTATGTCTATTGTAAACTGCAGTCTAATAATTTTGTTCAATACCGAATATTTAGTGAATGAACACTGGGAAGGTTTTAGCACAGAGTTCGCCAAATATTTGACAGATTTCCCGCCAAATCTACCAGGAAAACTAACACTAAACCTAACCACTGCTCGAAATATTAATACTAAAACTAGCTGTACCCTCATCCCCCAACCATAAACTCCAATGTGGCATATAGAAGTGCATAACACCATGGCCCGTATATCCATCACCTAGGCATGTTCAAAAGGTCTTATAACGGCTGCCTGAGTATGACGACGTCATCAGCGGGCCCCTATTTCAGGTTTGCTTCGGGCCTTCCTAATCCTTAGTCCACCATTGACTGCATTTCGTAAACCACTCGTTAAACCTGACAGTTGATTGCGTCTGTTTGATTTGAAGATGAGTTTTTCCAGGTTCTTTTCAGTTTCAAGTACACGATAAGAAACGTGGCCTCCAATGACGTTGGTCCTCTTGCACATTGAGTGAAGTAACGTCTGATCTTAAAGCAGTGTTGTTTGATCAATTACCTGGAGTGAATACTGTTTGCTGCATGATCCAAGTTCCTTTCTTTTTCCAAGTTAATTACAGGTGTTAAGAAACAGAATTGAACTTAATGCGGTTTCATCCATGATGACCAAACAATGAATAAGAACTAACGCGTTTACTTCAGGAACACAACAACAGCAATGAGACAAATGAACTTTTCCTTTGGTTTGCATTCTTTGAAGCAACATTCTATCTCGCAAAGGTGCAATAAATGGTTCTTTACAAGACCACAAACATGTTTGCACCTTGTGAAGGCCTGACCGAGCGTATGAAATTGAACTTCAAGTGAAAGGTTTGTACTTCTCTAACGCATCCCACAATTTTTAGTCAAGCTGTACTGCGAATTTATATCAGAACAATGGCAAAGAAATTGTAATATTTCAAGCCTGCAAGCAATCCATCCATGTTATATAAAACGCAGCACATGCTATTCAGTGGGAATGACGCAGGACCAATATCAACAACAGTCGTTCAATCTTGCACCAGTGTCATAAGAAGTCACGACAGGAAACGTTTGGTAAAGGAAATCGACAGTAAAGAATCGTTATTGGATACAGTTCATGTTGTTGCCTTATTACAAAGATAGCACGTATAGCATTTCAGTTTACAGGCGAGATGCAGTAATAAAGAGAACCGATCAAGTACAGTGTGATGACGTTCTACCTGAAGCTAACCCTTAGTGATAACTTGGTCGATCATTAAAGAGACATATCTTACATGTACTTTTAAGTGTGGGTTCCGTGAAATGTGACGTAAATGATTTGTTTAAAAAATTGTTTTAAAGACCGGTTTAAACCAAAAGCGGAGCAAAGACAAGGCGAAGTCCCTTGCGACGTTTTTTCACGCGGAGATCCGTTAAAACGAATGCAAGTTTTGCGTAGCACAGGAGTCGGCAACCTTGCACTGAGCACTGGTTTCAACCTGGCATTGTTATGCGGACCGGCCCTCAAAAAATTATGATTACCTTTAAACGAAACGATGTCTTGAACACATCTAAAAAAAGTTTACCTTCTTCCTGCAAGGAAGTTTTTCGCTAATTGAAACGTATAAAAAGGTACTTAAGAATAGCTATTTGTCAATCTACTTGCTGTCTTTGAATTTTTCAGCAAAGTTATGATACTGTTATTTTAACTAAGACCACTTGCCATTGCGTAAGCCACCTTCTACAAATTTCCTCAAGATAAACCATCGGATGTTCAAATGAAACAGTTCTGCCCCCTTCTCTTCAGACAAAGCAACAAATTACCGAATGCGTAAGGGTCGGCATTAGATGTGATTAACAGCAGTTTGTATATACCTTAAAACAGGCCTGCACAACTCAGAAAGCTCGAAGGGCCAAATTGATCAACATAAACTGGCCGCGGGCCGCAAAAGTCTATTTCGTGGTAGTGTGGAAGAAAT
>JGI24158J21664_10003847_pt1 | contig 19081 bp, 11 predicted proteins | sample Ectturendosymbi3_FD_21664 | JGI IMG/M metagenome (IMG submission 21664)
GTCGGCGGCAAAAGCTGTGTTGTGTTCACACCGACCTGCGACGCGGACCGGTGTGTGTGTCGCAGGACGGTGTGAACGACACTCTTGCGTAAAAAAAATCAATTCCGCAGTCCTTATACTTGAAAGTGTTTGTAAACCCTGCGTGTTTTCACGCAAAGCAGCCTACCGTATTTATTCGATTGTAAGCCGCGGCTTACAAAGTCTTTTATCATCATTTCGTGCGGGTCGAAATCAAGGGCGGCTTATATTTTTTATTTCTTTTCGTCATTGAAAGGCATAGATGATTGTCAGTCTTTCCTTGGCTACGTTTTTTTACGAACCAAACTTTCTTTTCACATTATGTTCTCTTCAGTATCACGTGCATATTCGTCACAGGAGGGATAATGATGAACAGATGGCAGTTGTAGTGGTGAAGCATCAGTACCAGGGTTACAAATCAAACGCGAAACGTGCTAGTACACCATAGTATCTCAGAGGCTTAGGTAGCACATGTTCAAGTGCGGTTTACAATCAAGGGCGGCTTGCATTAAGTTTTAACATCATTTCGTGGGGCTTACAATCAAGGGCGGATAACAATCGAGTAAATACGGTATATCTTAGTTTTAAAGTAAAAAAAAATCACTCTCAAGTTGAAAGATCTTTACAAAAAAATGATTTGTGCTAAGCACGTGTTTATTTTGGTCGGAAAGCAGGTGGCTGATTCTGCGCAAAATGCATCATAAATGCAACTTACGATGTAAATGAATAAGGTGTGCTAAAAGACCGGAAGCACATTCGCGTGTGCAATGGAAGTTAACTTTGTTACTATGGAGAACAATCTCCCTGGTTCTTCAGAACACGCCCGGCACCAAACGGTAAGGCACACGCTCTGTGTACTTCCGCCAGTAGGCGCCATACTTGGCCTCACATCTGTCTTCATCCCGGTATATCCGGTGCACAAGCAGGATGGAGAGGAACACGATGTAGAAATATGGAAGGAGGTGGGCTGTGCCACAACTAAGGCAGTAAGCCAGGGCCTGCGAAAGAAGACTGACCGGTAGACTTTGCGTTTACGGCTTTGTACAATATTTGGTTACTAAAAAACAAAAATAAACAAATGCAGTGCAACAAGGTTTGGTCATTATTTGCACTTGTTTCTGCTGAATTTACAGCTGCTTCATTTTGCCATCTGTACTTCAGGTGCAACGTCGCTACTCTGTGCAAAGCAGAGAAACTATGTTCAGTTTTGACTCCCATTTCAGAATTACCCACACGACCAGTTTATCCTCATAAAAGTTTGGTTAATTTTCTCATAACCTTACAAGCTCGTGACAACTTCCCCTTCCCGAAATCTTACCGAAAGCTTATAGTCAAATACGCCAAATGACAGAATACGCGTCTGACGAAGACACAGCAAGCAAAGGCAATGCTAAACGCATAGGTGTAGGAGCAGGCAAATTTTTGGTGGTGCAAAGGAATTTTGCCCGGATTCTCCCAAACTTGCCCGAAAAATACTGCAAATTAAGTGACCTCCATAAAAAAGGTCTTAATTCGGGCATTCATGACAAAGACTCGGGCATTCATGACAATCCAGAATTAAGACCTTTTTTACAAAGACTTGGGCGTTCTTAATTCGGGCATTCATGACAAAGACTTCAAACGACGCATTACAGTTTTTTTTTGTTTCGGCCTCGGCTGCAACTTCGGTCTGGAAAAGCAAGAAATGGACAGGTTGTACGCTTCATCATCATATTTAATAAAAGAAAATTTTCGTAGAGAAGAGGACATTGTTTGCTGATATCAACGCAACATTTCTTGATTCCTGTCATCAAAGCATACACACCTAGAACTGTATATCTCTATGACGTCATAATAGTTTATTTCTCATGATCAGGTTCTTATCCAGATCCTTCTTTTAAGCAGGGTTGCCAGTTTGGCTTTTTTAGGCCATATTTGTAATTTTTGGCCTTTTTCAACTCCTTTGACTCTCTTTTATTTTTGAAAAAAGGCCAAATGAAATTTGACTTTTTTAGCCTTTTTTGGCAAATTATATTTTTTATTTCAATTTTGGAGGTTTTAAGATGATTTTGGCTGATTTCTGGGCACTGGCAGATTTCTAGACACTATTTCTGAACACATAATGATAAATTTTCATTCGAAACTCTGCACAAGAATTTCTAATTTTTTGTTTTGCTGTTTCATGCTTAAAGATTTGCAGTATCAGGTTACTCTTCAGCAAAACCAAAAGTTTCAAGAAGTTCATTTAATGGAGTGATCTTTATTCTTGATATGTATAAAATATGTAAATACTGCCTTTCAAAAGCGCGTTAGGGTGCTTTAAAGGTGTTGTTATGTATTTATCGCGTATTTGGCTTTTTTCGGTGCTGTTTGGCTTTTTTTAAGAGTTGATCTGGCCTTTTTTGCTTATGACTACCTGGCAACCCTGCTTTTGAGTCAGTTCTTCATATCCAATGCTAGGCCGCACTAGATCTCGGGGCAGGTGTTGAGCAGCTATTTGATTGTCTCATCGTCCAGAACCGTCAGGCCGTGCAGTCCATGAGGTCGATGGATTGGACATTGAAGGACAACATGGTCGACGGTTTGTTCTTCTGCGTCACACTCACAGACCGCAGAGGAGGCCATACCCCATTCGTACAAGCAGGAGCGGAAACGTCCGACACGGGTGCGGAGGCGGTTGGACTGGGCCCAGACTTTTCTTGGTAGGGTCATTCCGAGAGGGTGGGCGCCGGTGTTGTGGTTGAAAGTACGGAGTCTTGTGAGTTTGTCCGCCCACTCCGCATCCTATTGGTGATCCGCCCAGTGCGCCGCACGTATGTTGTTGTTGTCAGATAAACTGATGAGTTGTTGTGCGGCGGGTACAAATGGGTGTCTCGATTTGAGGCGCCGTGCATCTGCACTCGATTCACAGGTGAGCGTTGAGTTGAGCAGGTGTCCAGGCTCCATGGCACGGCGTGCTAAGGACAGTGCCGCTCCACTGCGTCGAAGCTCAGCAGATTGGATGCCTGCGAGGATTGGAAGGCTGTCCTCTGGTGTAGGACGCAGGCATCCAGTCACAATTCGCAAGGCGTCGTTGATGGCGGGGTCAATAAGGCGGGTGTGAGCACTGCGACACCAGACAGTAGCGCAGTATTCTGCGGTTGGATGGACCAGGGCAAGGGTGGCTATTCGCAGTGTTGTTGCTACTGCACCTCAACCGGAGCCAGCAAGCCGCTTCAGGAGCGCGACGCGTGGTGTCAGCTTCTTGCGCGATGACTCAAGGTGTCGGCGAAACGTGAGCGACCTGTCCAACGTTACTCCGAGGTATTTGGACTCGGGTCAGAACGGCAGGATTTCATTGCTGTAGTTGGCTTTTAGCTCACGCTTAGCTTCCTTGTTGTCAAGATGAAAGACTGCCGACACAGTTTTGGTAGTGCTGAGCTTTAGCTTCCAGATGTGAAGGTATTCACCTGCGGTTGACATGTCCTTGCTCAGCATCCCTTTCACCGCCTGCCAATTTCCATCAGCATGCATGATTGCTAGATCGTCAGAGTATACATACTTTCTGGAGACGGTGGTTGGCGGGTTATCCAAATATTTCAAAAGAAACCAAAATAACTGTGGAGGGGCTTTTGGCTTGACAGCTAAAGGTTTCTTGTGTCCTGGCGTCTCGCATTTATTAGCAGATGCCGATATAGCATTTACGCCAAACCCGGCTACTTTGCGTTGAACTATTGTCTGATTGGAAAAAGCATAGATTCTGCAAAACTCGCAAAAGCGTGCCACCAATTTCTGTTTAAATGCCAAACAACCTTAAATGTTTGCGCATCAGGTCTGCCTCAAACCAGCGATTGCGCAATGTGTTTGCGCGGACGACATCGCGCTTGGTCACCCAAGCGAATCCGGACGAGTAGCCCACCATTAATATATGGCGCCGTGAACTTGAGCCCGAACGCTATTTTAAAGCCAGTTGACCTTCTACACAATTCCACCGGCAGCTAAATCTGATAGCGTCACCCATGCCTTCGCAAAGCGACGCAAGTCTTCGACAAAATCGTTGGGTTACACAGGGAGTTTATTTTGACAAACTTTTCCGGTGACCTTTCGAAATGGCCCCGAACGTCCAAATGTGGATCCACCATTGCTTTCCGGCATTAAACGCGGTAGAGACGACAGCAGAGAATTAGCAGCTCAACTTGGCCAGTTTGCTGGTACCAGCTGGGGCACTGATTTCTCGATTCCCGCGTAACTCTTTTCCAGCGCTCTTCCATCCTTGGACGAAGAATATACGTTGCGCCAGTCTCTGGTCGAAGTATAAGCGCACGGGTCTGGTTAACGCTATTTACAAAAAGGCTCTACTTCTCGCCCAGAGTGCGATCCAATCAGTCCACCACACAAGACGTTTGCTGATCTGACCTGTTTTATCCCTGAATCCATGAGCCTCGGAAGGGGGGAAAGGGCCGTTGCTCCCTCGGATTTTGAAATTTGACATTTTACGATTAAGTTTTTAGTAGAAAAATATTTTTCTCTCAGTGTCGAGTTGGTAAAACGAAATTTCACTACTATCTCCCCTACTGGAAAAAATTCTTTTGGCCACCCCTGAAAAATCCACTATTTTCCCCCCTGGAAAAGAACTTCCGATGCCAATGTCTGAATCACGACCGTCGGAAGACTTTCATTCTACAAATTCAAAAAATTCAGATGCCCAACAGTATTGTCTCTATATACAACTGCAAGTCCAGCAGATCCGCCGTTTTGACAGCATGGCAAGACGACTGTTTCAAGGCCGAATTAACCATGTTTCCATCAGCAGGAGCAAATGCTTTAAAGGCTGGAGAAAAATCAACTGACACCCAGACCGAATCGGTCACATGGATGTCACATTCCTGGTGCAGCCGAGTCCGAAACAAAAAAAAAACTGTAATGCGTCGTTTGAAGTCTTTGTCATGAATATCTCTCCAACCTGCCACTAAAGGGGTAATCCGTGCAATTAACCCCCCTTAAATGGGATTCAAGCCACGTTTTTTGCGACAATTTATAATAATTAATACCCACTGTAGAGCTAACAAGCTTTAATAAACCCTGATTTGATTCTTAAACCGTCGCCCAGATGGACAATCCCTCCGCCCAGATGGACAATCCCTCTTGATAGACCTTGACTGGCGACGGGCGTCCGGTTTACCTCAAAACAATCGATAATTCTGGTTGTCAGCACACTTGCCAAGCTTGCTCCTCAGCCAATGTCGCAGTGTCATAGCCAGCCCAAAAATTTGGGGGGGAGCTCTAAAAACTTTTTGGGGAGCCAAAATGTTTGATCTTTGGCGAATAACGCTATTTTGTTTGGAAAAACGCCTCTCAAAACAAAAAATGACTATATTTTCAAAATATTTGGGGGGCATGGCGCCGTTTGCCCTCCCCCCTGGCTACGCCTATGCAACGTTATAAAAGGCGCCACACCTAAACGTGCCTGTTTCTCGAATGATGTTTAGTTTTGATTGTGATGAACAATCACACGAAGGGACGACAAGGACCGTTGGGCCAGAAAATTTTAGTTCCCAGCTCGACGGGAAGTAGTTGTTCAAACTGCGTCATCAACACAGGGCCATACATGGATCGGTGAACTTTGCCCCGAAAAAGCGACCGTCACTTTAGCTTTTTTGAACTACACGTTGAGGTGATGCGCTGCATGCATCCCAGTCACTGCGAACATNGTTAGTTTGACGTTTCGATTCGAACTGCTCGCGACCTTCAGCTGCTATTAATGTATGGCAGGTTCGCCGAAGCGTCGCAACGCTGAATTGTCAGCAGCGCTACAGTTCTTTTTGGAGCTGGTTGGCGCAGTGACCTGGAACGAGCTTGCTGTTTATACAATAGCAACACTGCGCACTTGACCTCGCTGTGCAGAAGCACACGCGGCGGCTTACTGTGAAACAGAGGTCCTTCACCTTTTTTTCTCATTTTTGCGCCGTAGTTTTTTTCAGTTGTTTTCACTTTTGCAAATCCGTGTAATGTAATGATTCACGGGGAAAAAACGGTTTTGGAATGAGCAGGTAGCATCAGCCGGAGTGAAGGCTTGGTGTAACGTTACTTTAATGCAAGTTCGCCACGTTTTTCGTAACACGAAGATTTAAGAAGTTCCTATTGCCAAAGCCTACGNGCCAAAGCCAATACATTCTACCCATCAGCAGACCCGTAACCTGGTTTAAAGGTTTGGGGGGACAAAAGACATTTTTAAGGGGNAAAGATATTTTTCATCANATTTTTTATTAAAAAACGTTTTTGGGCACAACAAAATGTTTGGAGGAGCATAAAAATTGGGGGGCATTGCCCCACGAATTCCCCCCAGCTACGGGCCTGCTTAGCAGTATGACCATTGTAATCAAATGGATCCTATCGCTTTGTGCGTTAAATCGCAGTGTGCATACACGTACTTACCTCGCATCCACTCAATGACTGCAACAGTTCCATGACAAAACATAACAAGGAATCGCAGCAAATTAAGTGTCCCCGCGCCAAAGGTCAAAACTAAAATGTGCCACTTGTGGCAAAAAATGTGCAGTGTGTGACAAGTCACAAGCCTCGAAAGCAGTTGTTCAANAANAAAAGCCAAACAGCACCGTATTCTTCGATGCAATATCACTCGAACNTACCCCCAAAAGGTCTCCGGTGTAGTTCATATGTCGAGTCACTCCCCACCAACCAGAGCAGAGAAGGGTGCTTTGATGGACTTCGCCGTCAGCTGATGTGTAAGAGCAACTGATGTACTCCGGTTTCTTTCCTTGAAAAATGAAAACAACTCTGTGTGGGTCGCTTTCGTACTGCAGGGCAAAGCATATGCTGTATTAATATCACGGTAAGATGAGATTGATAGGCCGATATGATCACCATTGTTTTGGGTTAAGTTGGTAAAGTTCAGCTCAAACCGACTTACCAGTGTACCAGGACACTGTTTCTTTATTCATGTTAAACTTCGTCTCCCCCCACAGTTGGGATTCACATCTATCAATTTGCTTTCAATATTCACACATTCGGCAATTCACATGCAACCTACTTTTTACAAAGCGTTTTGGTGGCAAGCCCCGTAAAACTATGATATCGTTTCAATCTTTTCTCTTTGAAGAAACAGTTTTCTAAAACTATAATGATGAAAAATCTCCATTTTCATCGAGCAAAACACCTACTGTATTTTCAGAGAAAGTGGAAATTGTCGGACGGTGTTGTTTTTTTATTCCGAAACTATGAAAACGTCCAGATTTTTGCTGTGTTCAAAATCAAAATTACAGGTGGTAGCACGGCCTACTTAAGATATCGTAAGTAGGCCGTGGGTGGCAGCAAATGACTCTAAACAATTTTGCGAAAGCAGTACATTCCGCAGTTGAATCGAAGCCGAATAGCTTTGTGTCGATGTGCATTACGTTACGGTTCGCGACCAACGCTTGAAACTCTCGTTCTTATTTCCCAGTAGCTAAAAGACGTCGTATGTTTAAGGCTTATCTGTACTGATGTGGGAAATGCAGTCCCATTCGACATCAAGGAACCGCAACTTGGTCTGAGGATCGATAACAAATGTATCGGAAAATCGATTGGCGTGCATTTGCTGAACGAAGGCCTGTAGGTTTTGAGTTCAAATATATGCTGGACGTGAATCTTGGCCGAACGACTGTGCCGCACGAGGCAAAAGTTGAAAATACCGCAGTGATTCTTGAAGATAACGAATATCAAATTCGAGTCTGGTAAACGTGGTGCCAATGTCCGGTGTTTTTCGTATTTTCGCAGCTTTTATTTTGCAACAGCGCGACTTTTGGAAGGCAAATTAATTGCGGTTTTGTGGAATTTTCATTCATATCCGCAGACGTGCGGACGAACAGGTAATGCCAGAAATCTAAAAATGTTTTAGTCCTTTCATTTTGTCCACAAGGAGAGTTAAATAGCGGTGGACAATTCGGGAACACACCTTCTCATTAACTGTGTAATTTTCAGCCTTTTCCCGCGTTTATCCGCTAATCACCGGGCCACAGAACATCTTAAGGTCATGCCTAAGTCTGGCAGTGCTTAAATGAATCGATACCGGGAAGCAGCAGTTTTGTTTGCTTCCCAAAAACTTCACCGACCCGGTGATTTTCCAGTTGAAAAAAACGCGTCGATGTAGAAGGAAGCGGCGATTATTCAAGTAGGAAATTGGTCAGGGAAGCATTGCTTTCCTGGGAACGCCATCACGGTGCGAAACACGAACAGAAAAAATTGTGAGTTTTTGTTAAGTAGACGAGTGTTTGCCACCGCACCAGGATATCACAGAAAACGATGGAAGTTTATTGTTAAATTTTCAGTTGCCTGGTACCATTCCTCAGACGTGACAGCATTTGAACATAATGCTCTACAATTACATTGATTTTTCCTTCGCTCCTCACCNGAGACTTTATTGCAAAGAGCCTCTTCTGGCTCACGCGCTCAACGTAACGCTTTCGCGGAAAACGACATCGTTAGCACTCCGGCAAATGACACATTGGCAAATTTTAGTGCTTTCGCATTCGTCTGCGTTATCATATGCGTGCCAGGGGCAAGCATTAAAGGCACATATCACCAATGAACTTTCGAAACGAGTTATCGCGATGTTATCACACTTAGCCTGACCTTTTGCAGCTGCGTACGCGCATTTACGCAAAGACTGAAGAAATGGGTTGCGCAGGAACGCGCAGCGATTGCGTGAAACTTCGTCAAACCAGCTTTTGTTGATAAGCTTTTATCGCTGGAAACAGAATACAAACTGAAGCTCATACCATGAGCCTGAAGGACAATATCCAGCTATGCGAAGAACAACTGGAACCAGTCAGTTCGGGCGTTCCAGCGGAAATGCAACTGATAGTCCGGTTTGCAAAAATGTTAGCTTTTGTTCTGACATTGATCTATGTTTTTCAGGTCACGATTTCTTGTCCGCAAGGAGCGTGATTGAGTAAGGTCTCGGCCACTGCTGTGCTGCCTGCGAAAAGGTTAACCAGAGCTGTTCCACGTATGTGTGTGATCTTGTCGTGGAGCTTTTTCTATTTTGCTGTGCTAGCATGGACATATTGAAGCCAAGTTTTGGGTTGTAACTGTATTAAAAGCCAAAAATTGCCTGTATAATTGAAAACTACCTTCATATAGCGGCAACTGTGCACGTGACGAGATGGATAGCATGTGTTGCAATAATATAACTTTTCGGCAAAGTCACCACAAACTGAAGTTGTAACAATGCTAGTTTCCCTAAGTCAACACAAACGGAAGTGACTCGAAAGCACAACCTCTCGTTTACACACCTTTACAAAGCGAACTCCATAAAATGCACGTTATAATTTCTGATTTCGAATTGATGTGCAACGTAGGTGCAGATGCTTAAGAGAAACGGCGAAACAAAAATTCAGTGAAAGATACAACCGTTCAACCAGATGGCCTTACCCCATATCAAACACTCGTCTTTCAATGCGCGGAAACGGTCCTTTTGCGAGTTGCAAGAACGGAAGATGTAGTAGCCAAGCAATCCAAGAAACAAAATTCCAAGCGACTTGGTCGGTCCCAGGTCGACAGGATTGTGCGCCAAGTAAAACCCCTGCAAAGTTGGGAGAAAACCAGTCCATCAACAGTGAAGATGACTTCAAATTTATATTCTGCTCGCGGTTACTCAGCTTCAGCCCCACAGTAACAAGGTAAAACGACTTGATCAAAAATTAGGATTTTAGAAAAAGATTAATGCGCTTATGCTTGTAGTGTTGCCTGACACTTCTCAGTTTGCTTGCATTTCGAAATATTTTTAAGAGATATTTCAAGAAAATGTTGCCATGAGAAACAGCCGGAAAGAAACGACGAAGACTCTACACCGTGACACCGCACTTGTTGATCGCGGCAGGACACGATTCCTTGAGGCTAAGGCCCAGAAAGGACGAAAGTAGAGCCCGTAGCGTGGCACCCGACCTATTTTGCCCATCAAGAACTAAACGACGAAGGTAACGTTTTGGCATGACAACCGTGAAAGCGACGAATAAGAACGTCTTTTTTAAGTGGTGCGTTGTCGGCATAGTCGATACCTTAACACAGGAACAGACTCTTTCAATAAAAACACCTTAAAAGCTTTAGCATCACACTTTCTCATCAACATGATGTGTTTTCCAACATGTGGGCAATGGGATGGTTTCCGAGTGGAAAGCGCAGGTTATTGGGAAAGTAGTACATGGCAAGTTTAATTTGACAACAAAATAAGAATCAGTTTAAGGATGATACATCCAGTTTCTGCATAAAATCTCTGAATAGAATCTTTTCGCCACAAGATCATGTCGGTCAGGTAAAAACCTTGACTGGAAACACTGCCACACATCCTATACATATTTGTTGAAGCGACTTCTCCGTGTAAGCTTTGATCAGTGCGTCGACAGATTTTACAAAAACATAAGTCTTTCAACGAAATACAGCTCCGTCGCCTACGACCCAAAGTTTGCATTTTTTATTGTTTGCAAACAAAATATAAATATTCGGTGTGGGGTGAATGAAAAACGTTTGAAAATATTTTAGGCCAAAACGGTCGTTTTCTAGAGTGCGTACGAAATAAACATAAAACCATTTTATCAAGTGTACCTGTACGGTTTTGGCCGCATTAAGTTTGCGATGAAGCGAAAACCACAGACTGCAAAAGTTTTGAACATACGTAGAAAGTATGAAGTTTTTGCAAACAAATCCCATCCCTTTCTACGCAAACATGCAGAAATCGACAATGAAGCGTGGTTTCCTGTGTGTACGCAGACGATTAAAAAACTACGAGCAAATCCGAGACGAGGCAAAATGATAAAAAAATTCTCCGAAATAAAACGAAAGACATTTCCCTGACGAAAAGCACATTTTCAGTTCAGAGACGTTGACCGACCGGTAAGTTGTGCCATGCTGTTGTTCGTCCACACGCGGCTTCTAAAGCTTTCGCAATCGTTCCTATCGAGTTCATGTTCAGTCGCCCGGTAACCAGATAACCTGGCGTTTGTTTGGTGAAGTCCTGACTATCTGCTCAAGTTTGTTGTTCAACAGCGATTTTTCTTGAAAATCAAGACCTTGACCAAAAGCGACTCGATCGCGATTTCTATCTTTCGTTCATCCATTGCGCGCGCGGGCAAAGGTCCTCCGGCGCATGCGAACATTTTCTGGGCACGCGTCGAACCGGACCAAGTCCTGAGGCCTTGACTGGACGCGTCTGAGCAAGGGCGTACGCAAGGGGGTGGGTTTGGGGTTAAAACTCCCCCTTGAGATTGATATTTTACAAAACCTTTATACCTGCGCAAGGGGGTTAATTGTGTTCGCATACTTTCTGTTTGTTAATTTGTCGACTTAACGTCTTAATGCAACTACCACGGAATAAATTTGCATGCAAATTTCAAGGAACATTGCAAATGGGCCAAAAAGTAATAATCAGGTTTTGGTAGGAACCTGTGTTATCGTCTGCATCCAGAAACCATCTCACCACATTTTGCAGACCTTTCGTCCACTACGAATGTTTAAGATTACGTTCCGCGATAGTTCGCTTTATCCAAAACAATTGTCTATATTTTGTCTGCTATGGCTGATCAGCGCAAACGTCGCCAAAACATTGGTTTGGAAAACATGCATGTGACTTCAAATTATGACGTCACAAACAACGCACACCAAATACAAATGACACCATACGCCATTGAATGAAACACCCCCATGAAAATTTTCTGCGTACGCCACTGCGTCTGAAATCGCGCGAAGCCGCAAGTTCTGGGCGAGACCTTGGCGAGACACTGACTGGCGGCGGCGGACGACGCGCGAGCAACGAACACAGACCTGCAGGGTGTACATGAATGGAAGCCAGACGAGATCGCCCCACGCCAGCATCCATCCGAAGTGCTCGTGACAGATATCGATGGTTTTCAAGTACCAGGCCTCGTTCCAAAAGAAATCGACCACGTACACTGCTTGCAGGACGTTGACAAGCATCATTGAGTCGGTCACGTGACCGTACGCCACGTACTGGCGCCACGCAAAGGACAAGTTGATCAGAGTCCACGCCACTATGCCTGAGGACAGAAAGTGTTTAGAATATTTTCGAAAGTGGCACGTGGCCGGCAGAGAATATTAGAATCATTGCCGCTTGCACCGAATATTTCATCTCTTTAGGCGTTCAATTGATCTCCAGGCTGTCAGCGAACATCGAACCGCATTGACCTTGATAGGTCTTTCTCGTCGTTTGTCTCCACTTCACAAAGAACAGAACAAGACTTGATAATTAAGTTGAGCTGACGTCACGAGCAGGCGGACTTCGTCACGGTAGCTGATCCCCACACCCTGGCCACAAATCCCACAAGTACTGGAGTGACGTGTAACCAACTCAAGGGATGCAATCTTTTAATCAAGACGCCCCCTGTAGCTTCATCCTGTGTTATCGGGAATATTGCTCGTGTTTTAAAAAAAGCATTGCCAGTCAATATTTAGGAAACCGTCGACAGCTCGAGGCCTTTAAACATTGCAACACGCTTCCAGTATGAGAAAATGTACAGAGAAAGGTAAACGGCGTGCTTATGTTCAGTGGCACGGAGTGACTGGCGCTCTGCTGGTGAAAGAACTTACCCGGTCTGCCGTTGAAGAAAAGTTTGAAATCGAAAAGTGAACCTATTCTCGGATTGAACTCGACTCCCATGAGGAAGTCGTAGAAGAAACTCCCGCTGCGTTTGCAATCCTCAGGGTGGGTTGGGAAGTAAAGTCCTGGAAAGAGCAGAACCGAAAAAATGTCATAATGCAGAGGTGGCCAACCCGCGGCTCGCGAGCCGCATGTGGCTCTTTACCCGGTTTCATGCGACTCTTACGTAATAACCAGATGTCCCACTAAATAACCCGCATTACAACAAATGCTTTGTGAAGTTCTGTCATTGTCATGTTGGTGTGTGACATTTACAATAAACCTGATAAGCAAAGGTAAGTGTACGAATGCGAATGAGGAAGAGATGGGGTGGTGTTTATGTGTTCCCAGGTGTGTGATGTGGGTCTTTGCGGTAACACAGTAAGAAATGTGGCCATTGGTCTCTGTCTGGTTGGCCACCCCTGTCATGATACATTGCCCCTTGGGCCACGCATCGCGCTATTTCCGTCGCAAGAAATGCTGCATTTTGTTTGACTAAGCGCAAACGCATGGTGTTCTTGTTTTGACCTCTGGCATATCTAAATGATTTTTCAGCATTTGCTTTTCTCTTAACCTATATATCCTCTCACTGCACGCATTCCTCTCAAAGTGCATCAGTAATTACCAATACGCCGCAAAGCAAAAGTTCTGCTGCTTAGGTAAGTTTCTCCGACGAACCATTACTTCATGTTCGCAATACAGAAGTGTTCATTTGCGAAAAACGATAGTTGCCACAGACAGCCGGTCGGCACAACGATGACAAGGATATTTTTAGTGAGAGTACGAGATCGAAAAAAACTGAAGAATTTGAAGGAAACTATTGGTTCCTACTGCAAATATTCTCAACATTGATTTGAAATACAAATGAAGAGCTCGATTAGAAATTTTGCATAATTGCGTTCCTTTGTCCGCGACAACCGGCTGTGGTTGGATTGAGTCTAAGAAGCGAGGAAAAAAAATTGTGCGCGGTCTCTCCAAACGTTCTGAGCAAAGTTCACTTACTCTGCAATTACTGTGACATTCTTCGGAAAGTTTCCCGTTAACACATTGGTGCAAAAGAGGCGGCAAAGCGCGTCACGCACAAATTTGTTAAAAGACAATCCAAGGCCAGACATTGTTTAATAAGAGGCGGTAGTGAGTGTCCCGAACAAAAGTCATCTTTCAGACTGGGACCGCGAAAATTGAGACGGGCGCACTAGATGACCTGAGGCAACGGCTTTTTAAAGGAGAATGGTTCTTCGTAAATCACTGTATCTTTGCCCAGTCGCAACTGACCGTATTTGAGCACAGGCTCATAGCCAGGATTTAAGGTTTAGGGTGGCCAAGATTTTTACATTTATTATATGCTTAAAACAAATTTTTCTGGACACAAAAAAATTGGAGAGAAACTGCCCACGAAGCTACGGGCCTGCTTTAGAATCTTGCACAAATCATAAAGCATGAACTGATTTCTGCGACATGCGCCAGCAGTTGACATGCAATAAGAAAAGCACATCTCACCTTTGACGTAAACAAACACACTCAAGGCGTAGGCGAGAACGTTGATCAGTACAAGAAGTGCTCCCCAGTTCTCGAAGACGGCCGATGGGTCGAAGACACGAAAATAGAAGGCGTTGGCGAACCACAGCGCATGAGTGATGATCCACGCCTAGTAACATCACATCCAGTATTCTTAGATTAGCACATAGATCCTTACTGACGTGCCCGGCTGAGAGGCAGACACACGGCACAGTTTCGCGTTGCACAAGCAAAACATTGATTGCATTTTTCAATTTGTCTCTTTTCCTCTTTTTCAAAACAGAATATTTACGCGCCGACATGGATTGTTGATATATTTGCTTTTTTGAGAAAACGTCAGGCCGCACCAGAATTCATGTCAAATCCCGTACAATGTGGGAGCAGAAGCAGGAAGATCTAGTAGCGGCAAGGCCATTGACCATTCCTTTGATGGGCACGACCAATAGCAGGCTGTTCGTGCTCACAAAAGGTCAAACTGTAGTATCACAACATTATATACATCGCGAGACTCAGAGTTTGCGCGGACCACAAAATGGAAAGACCAACCTGGATGAAAAACTCTGGTGAGATTACTGCTAGAATGAACTATTTAAAAAAAATTACGGATAGCTCGCATCTTTGTTTGGGAAAATAACGGCATGGTAAATTCGGAAGTAACCGCGAATTTTCGCTTTTGACGATCGGTCTCCTGATCGTAACCACGTCGAAAATTGCGTTGTGAAATCGCTTTCCATTTTCAGCAGGAACCGCGTCCGTTGTGATGCGCACAAACTGCTAGGATAGCTCTGCATGAGAACTACAGCACGTGTTGCGCCGTTGGAGACTTGGGTGGGAACTGTCAGGAGGAAGCATGCCGCCAATTACAAAAATCGAGTTTTCGACTCACCCTGATCAGGAGGATACAATTAGATGAAAGGCTTGCACTGTGAAACGCATAGTTAACGGAGCAGTGTAACAGTCACGCCGCAGGAAATGCAGCTCGCATACCTGTAATCCGTTGATCTGGTATAGGTTGACCTTTCCCGCTGGGGTCACTGCTCCTTCGCACAATCCGCCAGTGTAGGCGGGAGCTACGCGGTGAAGCATGTCGGGCAGAAGAGCAAGGATCACCTGTGACGAAATGGCAGGTGCGATTTCGACAATGAATCCATTAACAAATATGGTGGTCATTCCGAAATCGAACCTAACAAAGGTCACTGCCGGGGAAGCCAGTGCAACTGTCAGGCAGTTAGAATGAAACAAAAGTTTTAAATCTGTTCCCGCCCAATTTTCTGAGAAATGAGTCGTTTAAGAGTCCCTCTTTTCCCCAGGAGAGGCTGGTTCGCTTCCAGGTGTAGAAACATTTCGCATCACACCTTGTTTTGTTCGTTACAAGACCGGTGCCCTGTACCATCCAGCAGTGAAGCATCGTCGTGCATCGTCAATTTGAGTAAAACAAGTAAAGCTTTGGTGGATGTGCCAGAAAGCCTACTTTGCCTGCTGATTGTTTAACAAGCGCTGCTTGGCAAATCGAAGCTGTCTTCGGTCGCAAAACAGCAGGAAATTGGTCGCCGTTGCACGCAACGAATCAATCGGTGAAGCGAATGTTTGGCTTTACCGCTTGAAAAAATCATAGTTGGGTGGGTTTGGCACAGTGCTGGGACCGGCTTAATACCGGCTAGAAGTAAATTTCGAAATAAAGCGAAACAAGGCAACAAGCCGTCAAACTAGTTTTTATTCGATGAATTACTGACATAACATTAAACTGTCCCGAGACGAAACATGTCTGAATGGCAGCAAATAAAGAACAATTATTACGTAAGCAAATTTCGGTTACAGGCAAGTGTTTTATCAGGCATAACTGCCACTGGGATTTCGCGAAACTCGCGTTTCCGCCTTGCCAGCTAGCGTTCAACTTTGAGGACGTTAGTGCGACGGTCTTGGCACAGATAAGCACAAGCGAACGGGTCCAGACGAAATGATAATCAACTTTCATTTGATTTCCTTGCTTTGCACAACATTGTCCAACGTTATGGCACTTTCACAATTCCACATAATTGCGTCGCTTTAACACTCGGCCAATCGTCGCGTTCCTGAAAGGGTTGATCACGACTGCAACCAGCTCGTCCATTCCTGATCGATTTTCGAAATCGAGTTTTGATTTTTTTTTGTTTTGACGACGCGGAGTCCGGCGACTTCCGGCATTATCCGTGGAATGTAGATGAGTTTTTTTGTGCTAAATCTGTCCGCGCCCCATAGCATAGCAGCGCTCAAGGAAAGCCAGTTGGGATTATACGCACGGCAAAAGTCGCATTGCGCATGACAACCGTCGTGAACCGTGTCCGCTGGCTTGAAGCACGGTCTCGTTGGGGAGTTTTTAGATTAAACCGGGATGGGAGCTCAACAGTCGAATCGGAGTTAATTAAAGACTACTAGATTACAGCAGTGATTAACTTTCTACACTCTCGTGCAACCTGGAGGATACTGTAGTGCCAGACACTCAGTGTTTTTGACAAAATGGTACGCGCCGCGCAACAACTCGCCGAAATGTAGCGCAGGGTTGCCAACCTGTCTTCACCAAGTAAAGCCAGACCTTGTCCAAAAAAGCCAGATAACAGTTTGAAGGCATATAGACATAAAACACGCATAACCAAACACAAAATATACATTAAAACTCGTCAGAAACATCGATATAATACAATTGCAATCTATAGAAGCATTTTCTTTCCCCGTAACTGTACTGTCGTACATTTGTTTCTTATCAATAACATCGATCATTTTTAGGACAACAGTAAAATCTTTGCCATATTCTGTGCACCCTGCATGGTCATAGATTCTCGCCAGAAGAGATTTGTAATGAATATACAGCTCAGAGAATGTTTTGCCAGAGCCAAGCCTTTACGACTGAAAAAAAGCCAGAAAAAGTCAAATTTTGTCTGGCTCTTTTTATTTCCAAAAACAGCCAAAGGTGTTGAAAAAAAGCCAGAATTTCAGAATCTGGTTTCCAAAAGGCCAAATTGGCAGCCCTGATGCAGCGTACGACCCACACCAGATCCGATATTCTTCTACAAGCCACTGTTTTTTAAAACTATGAGTCACAAAATCCATAGTATGCTTCACAATGAGTTTGCACAAGAAATTAAATGATTTCAAACTCACTAACAAATCGGGAAGCGATACAGTTGCTTGAGCACACGCCACCAAACCTGGTAGACTGGATTCGATTCCCGGTCGAGCCATACCAAAGACTTGAAAAAAGGTATTTGTGTCCTTCCAGCCTCGTGCTCGGTGTTAATGTGTGGATGCAAGGGAACAGTTCACGCGCGGCGCTGCCACTGGCTCGCCATCAGTGCAGCATTCACTGCGAAAGCAACCGCGTGGAACGCAGCGCAGAGTATGAGATGGGCGCCGCCGCAGAACACTTGTGACACTCCGAAAGGAGTACAGAAAGTAAACGTGGTGCAAAGAAACTGAACTGTAACGTACCAATAAAGACTAATGCAAGTAAATAATGCATGTGCAACAGTTGAGTATACATTATACAGACTCTGTTTTGCTATCTTTTGCCCAAAAATAAAACCTTGAAATATTTGTATGCTTTATCAGAAAATCCATCAGGTATGCGAAAAATGTGAGCTGCATCAACATATCCAGCCAACTAGTTTCGCTGCAATGTTTCTCGGTGAAACGGTCATCACCTTAAAGATTAGCGAAGGCACGCGCACACCTTGTGGTACTTACACTGGCGAATTGCCCATTTTACTCAATGATTTTCAACGTGGTCCAGGTGGACCACCGGTGTCGGAATTTCTAGTGCTCCAGAGAGAGTTTAAATCCTTGATAAAACGTTCCTGAAAATTGTGACTTTTACTCTACAGTAAGTTATGTAAGACCACCTATGTGCAATACAGTTTCGACTGGTTGTTCATGCGGTGTCGGCATAGCAAAGTGGACCATCGGATAATTTTTGAAAAAGATGGGTCCAAGGTTAAGAACCACTGGTTTAACCCCCACGCATGTGCTTTGTGTCTCGCATGTCGAGCAGGGGCGTAACAAGGTTGCAGTAGATGGCGCCCAGGGCAAGAAGCAAGTTTGGCGCCCCCATTTTAACCTGTTCAGGAAGTTCGTGCTAGATCACATTTCCCGGTAATGGGATGAACGCCTTTCGAAGCCACTTGCATGAAGAACGTTTCGCAACCATGACCGTCGAGTTCACTGAGCGGGTAGCAGCACCGGCTCCACGGCGGCAACCTGCTGCCAGAAGTGCAGATGCTCTTTTGTGTGACGCGTCATCACGTGATAACGCGCGCAGCAGCGGCACCATCCAAAGAAACTGTTGCGTGGCGAATCGGTTCTGGTTGTGGTACATACATGCAGTCGAGACAAACTTTGCCGTATGATACTAGGATATGTTTTAAGGCTTCAGCCTTGCCGTCAGAAAGCACTAGTGCTGCGCCTACCTACATCAGTATATGTGCTGACTGTTTGATGGGGGCAAGTACACAGCTAAATCTTTAGATTCCATGCTGCTTACATATCAACAAGCAAAGTACTGGATTGTGTCAACTGCCCGGGAGAAAAACGTCGATCCGGTGTGTGGAAGCACCGACAGGGTTCCCAAAACGTTCATAAAATTTTGATGACTGAGATCCACGCTTTGCATTGGCTTCAGGGGGCGGCCACGATCGCTGCCAGTCTGGCGACAAGTAAAGTACATCGTCATGCGGGATTGGTTTATGGTGATGAATTTCAAGCAGTCGCAACTGCCTATTTTCCGGAGATATTAATACCGAACTTTCATTTAAACGAACTAACGAAACATACACAAAGGGACGAAGGACGACACTTATGTGGGCATTAGGGTTATAACTTTTTTACAACCTCTATAACCTGTATCATATTTTGATGAACTTTTGGTAGTAATGAAAGGAATGGACCTTCATTTGGTCATATTTTTGA
>JGI24158J21664_10003848_pt1 | contig 19080 bp, 24 predicted proteins | sample Ectturendosymbi3_FD_21664 | JGI IMG/M metagenome (IMG submission 21664)
GAAACATCGATATAATACAATTCCACTCCTTGGAAGCATTTTCTTTCACCATAATTACACTGTCGTACATTTGTTTCTTATCAATAACATTGATCATTTTTAGGGCAAAAGTAAATTTTTTTCAATATTCTGCGCACTCTGCATGGTTAAGACTGTTTTCAGAAGAGATTTGTAATGAATATGCAGCTCTGAAAAAAAGCCAGAATTTCATAATCTGGCTTCAAAAAAGCCTAATTGGCAACCCTGTCTCTCTATTTCAACAACAGGCCAATCCTGGTATTTGTGGTAACTGCGGCGAGAACGTCTTCCAGTGCCACAAGTGCCGAAGCATCAACTACGACGAGAAGGATCCTTACCTGTGCAACGTTTGCGGATTTTCCAAATATGCAAAGTTTGACATAAACGTCACTGCACGAAGCTGCTGCGCAGTCGATACCATAGGTAAGTCAATAAACAAACAAAGCTATTTATTTTGCCTTTGATTTTCACGAATTGTATTATATGAATTTGTAACGGTGATTTTTTGTTCTTATGTCCATTTCGTGTCAGCAAGCCAAAAAAACGTTAACATTGATAACTATGTTGCAGAAAACGAAGAGGATCGCAAGAAAATGGTCAGCAATGTCGTCACTTTGCTGGAAAAAGCAGACAATATTTACAAACAGCTCAACGCTCACAAGCCGCAGCTTGAAGCTTTGTTGCTTCAGGTAAAGCCCTAGTAACACTTGGCGTGGTTTTTGCGTGGCACATCCGGGCATTTTACTTTTTTGCCACTGCCATAACGTGCTTTAAGTTCCTCTTGTAAACCACTTCAGATATCTCATATTTCCTCGGATGTTGACGCCTTAGCCCCTGAACCAAGCGATGCGTCCCCCCCAAAAACCGGAAACAAGAGCTCGCAACCAGGTGCGTACCGATCCAGCAACTCCCCAAGCGGCAGCACCAGCACGTCAGTCAGCAACAGCATACAACATCTCGCCAGGAAATACTGTCAGGTGTGTTTGCATTGCACGGCGTTTGCCCGGACTTGTCTGAACGCAGGGTCGTTGCTGCGATGTTATTTTAATCGCATCGAAAATTTTGTCTGGCGTTGTTTGTTCGTCGCGCTATTCTCTGAACAAAACAACGCGATCTGTTTACCACTGCAGGGCGCTTTCATATGCGACCGAACGCTTCTGCTCTGAACTGCGTTTATCACGTGGTCTGGCGTTTTTAAACCTGTTCATGGAATTGTTCGTATTTTGTTTTTTTTTTGTTACCAGGAGTGCAAAACGTTGTTCGCGGAGCTTTCGTCGGTGATGCGCACTGTACTGGCGTCTCGCAGCGAGATCGTCGAATACGACAAACGACAGTTGTCGGCCGTCAGCGGCGTCGACGCCAAGCAGCGGGTGAGCGCTCACTTGCCCCCTTCTTATTTTGAAGCTTTGCTTGCCATCCCGCCTAAAATCAGCAGTTTGCAGTATTACCTCCTTAACCAATATCCTTAATTTTTAAACAAGATATCTCTTTCGTCATATCTCCCACGCAGCATTGTCGTTAACCGTGTGTAATCGTTCAGAGCTGGACAGTGTTGTTTGCGAAACATTTTTGGGTTTGGTCAAGGCCTCAGGAGGCCTTGGTTTGGCCCGACAAGGCAGCTTCTTGTTTATTCGCAGCACGTGCCGACGTCGTCGTGCGCCTGGAGCCAGAGCGTGCCCGATTGCTTCGGGTGTGCCACCGCGAGCGCGCAACAGTGCGTCACCCTCCTGCGCGTGCTGGCCACGAACGTTCACGCGAAGCCGCTGCTGGTGTCGAGCGGAGTGATCGGTGAGCTGATCACGTACAATCTGCGCAGGGGTTCGTTGAAGAGTCGAAAGCAGGTGCTGATGGTTTCGTATCACTTTTTTACAAATCATTTTACTCGACCGTTTTTTTTAATAATTTAGTTCAGCGGTGCTTGCGCATCGGATCAGTGACATTGTTCTTGTGTTTAAGACAAGACGATTGTTTACGAAGTATTTGAGATAAACTCAATTGTTTCAAAGCTTTTTTCGTTAGAATTGTGTTAAAGCTTTTCGCGTCAGAAACACATGACGTGTACAATCAAAGATTCCAGCGTCGTACAAACCGGAACCTTCCCACACGTCATGTGTTTCGTTGGGTTCTCAGGAGTTCTGACGTTGAACTCGTCTTTTTCTCAACTTTTTGCATTAACAGGTTCACAGCCTGATCAGCCAACTGGTCAAGGACAACGAAGAAGCGACCATCCAACTGAACAACCTGCTCCTGTCACGCATCACCGGCGCCATCGCTCACCATGGCGACGACCTCTCACCCTCGAACGTCGCGTGCGAGATGCAGCTGCTCATGTCGATGCTGGACGTGCGAGACGATCTCTGGCAGATACGGCTCAGAGCGAGTGAGTTTCCGATACCTGCGGTTTCATTCGCCATCGGGTGTTTGCGAAAGTCACGTGATCGATATAATTTTATTCGCGACGGTCTTGCCCCCCGATGTAGTTCTAAACTATTCTTGGACCTCCTGGCACACATAAGCAAACGTTTACAAAACTGTGCGTGACGTGTATGGGTTTTACTTCATGAACTAACGTCTAATGCACGGTTTCTCAACCGGGGGTTCCGTGAAGGCGTGAACCCCTAAGGGGTCCGTGAATTAAGAGGTCCATGAATGTGATTTAAAGGGTAAATAGGCTCTGGTCTGACATTTCGAAAGGGTTAAGAGGCTTTGCAGACATTTCGATTACTACTACAATGATTAAGACCTAATTTCGAGCATTAATTGAAACGTTTCTTCTTGTGGGGGTACGTAACCTTTATTAGGATGTACGAGGGGTCCGTGACCTACATATGTTTAAGAAATGCTGGTCTAATGATTTCAACTAACCACGTGACCATATGACCCTGCAGATGTAACTTTCTCTTTACGTTTTATTCGTTCACACTTGCATAAAAACATGACGTGCACAAATTCAGTGGAGACGTTAAGAATTTAGATGTTGATTTTTTAAAAACTAATTTACTTTTAGCGGAGGACACTGAGAGTGATACTAGAAGGCAAGATTCTTATTAAGTGTTTATGTACGCCCACAAACTCCTACGTAAGCCCACTGAGATCCAGTGGTTTAACGCTTAGCATCTGTTCAAAGCTATAATTGGACAACCGTCTTCTGTCTGCAGGTTTGAGCTGACAATAGCACCGGTCAGTTAACCTTTTATTCGCCGCTGCAGGCGTGTTTAGTGAAAAGTTTGCCAGTGCAGGAAGCGTTTAACAACTCGTCGCTCAACTACAGTTATTGTTTTTTCCAGTCATGCAGCTTTTCCAATTGTCCGTCAACAACCGTTCGCCGGCGGTGGTGGAGAACATCACCCTGCCCTGCGTGCACATGCTGCGAAAAGTGGTGGGTTCTTGGCGGCAACGAGTAATTTCGTGTTTTTCTGGACTGGGGTATGTTTTGTTGTATCAGACGGTGCCAATCTGGTTCAAAGGTACAGATTTTCTGTGCGATGATTGCAAGTGCGCATAGTCTTTACTGACAAAAGCTTAGCAGCCGCTCTGTCGTGCTTAGTAACCTCTCTGACCAGCCTAGGAACGCCCTGTCGTGTTTAGTAACTCCTCTGTCATGTTCGGTACCCGCACCGCCCTGCTAAGTAACCGCTTTGTCCAGATTAGTTATTCCTTTCATGATTCGTGGCTCGATCATGACTGGTAACCGCTCTGTCCAGCTTAGTAAGCTCAGTCCTGTTCGTTAACCGGTCTGCCCTGTTGAGTAAGCGCTCTTGTGTCAAATACCCGTTCCCTCCAAGTAACCACTCTGTCTTGCCTAGTAACCACTCTGTTCTATCTAGTAACCGCCGTGCCATGCCTAGTGACCGCTCTGTCGTGTTGAAAGACCGAGGCAAAAAAACAACGGATCTGGTATTGGTTTGCGGTTCGGGAAAAAAACAGTCGCTGATCCGCAACGTAATTTAAAAGAAACGTTAAAGAGTGCAAAGGTCGACAAGAGGAAATTCACTAAAAGCTTTTTTTGTGCAACGCCTCATGTTTGTTCCGCATGCAGGTTTCGGGCGGTGGTAAAGAGGAGGAAAAACCATCAGTTGATACAAACCTTGACGTGGAAGCGATTGAGTGGATGAGGTCTGACCCTGAGCACAGCTACGAGAAATGGCTGGAACGCAAGCAAAGTGCGAAAGGTAATTGTTTGAGGTTATGCTTCTGTGACTTTCTGATAACCTTTGTTACTAGTCTTTCGAACCTGCGGTTGGCAACCTTTTTCTCTCCAGTCTTGACTAAGCGGATTTCATCTGAGTTTTACTTTCAAGTCCCGTGAGTTGAGAAATTAAAGGGTTTTGTGATTTACCTATTCCTGCAGTTGTTCCTTGCATTTCCCCTTCATTGACGAACGGTACTGGCGCTCAGAATAACCTCTGCCACACTGGTGTAAAACTGCCTTGATGCCGTCTTTAGATGTTAAATGGTGGTCAGGCTTGCGCTCTTAATCTTTTGAAACCTTTTTTATGAATCTTCTGAAGAAAGGCTTCCTCATTGTTCATCCTTTAATCGTCGTTTTTTGGCATGTATGTTCTCATGCTATTGCGGGCAGTGGGTAAATGTCATGTGCAGAACATTTGTAGCTATGCGATGAGCTGGCCTTTCTACTGCAGCGAATATTTTTTGTCGTTTTTGCTTGTGATGATGATTTGTTTTTTTTCCGTACGCTTCTTGAAAGCAGAGAAATTTCAAATGACTCTTGTCAAATATCACTCACTCGATTCATCGCGGAGCGGTCTGAGCACTGTGTACGATTGTTGACCTTCAGTGCGACGTCAAAATGCGAAAAGATGTCTTGATAACTTGTGTTATTTTCGTCATTTGTTCCTGGCTGGGTTGCTTGTTCATTCTTCGTAAAACGCTGGGTGCTTTTTTTGTGAAGATAGCGTATCGCTTCTGCAGGCGTCGTAGACCTTTCATATTCCCCCCAAATGTGGATGTCGGTCGTAGTTGTATTCTTCCCGCAGAGGTTTGTCGTTTTTATGCATAGCACCCACATTCACTCCGTTCAAATGACCGTTGATGTCTTTATAACGCATAATTTTTTTAAATACATCTGAGTTTTTCGCTTTTACTAAAAAGATCAATGCCGCGCATGCAATACATATGTTGTGTGGTCGCACCGCGATCCACTGCAAACACATGTGGTTCTCTTAAATGCGAAAAAATAGTTCCTGTTACGTTTTCGAGTGGGCAGTGGATGGGATGTGGGCTGCTAGTTACCACAAGTGTTTTCATCTGAATGCGGCGGAGCTATTCATTGCATCTGAGAAGTAGAAGCTTCTTCATAATCGCTCTTTTTTTATAAAAGTTCGACACCCTTGTTCAGAAACTACCACAGCTGTTGAAAATAACGACAAGAAATCTGTTCATGAGCTGTACTTGCAAGAAAAGTATGTCCGGAAATGGAAGAAATTTATTATGTGGAAGAAAGATCAGGTATGATACTGACACTGTACAGTACAGTGATCTTCAACCTGTTTTTAGCCGTGTAACACTTCGCAAGCAAATGACTGAAATGTAAATAATGGAAACATGGTCGTATACAGTTGGTTGGAAAAGGTAACTAACAGAAACGCAGTCGTACACTCGTGCCCGCAACCAAATTTTGTTGCGCACAGAAAAATTTGTTTTAAACATATAGTAAAAGCAAAAATGTTGCTCCCCTAAAAACGTATTGTGTTCCACCAAACCTTGAAATCTGGCTACGGGCCTGCGTACACTTGTCGTACGTAATAGTTTCAACGAAGTCTTACTTAGTTTTGAAAATTTCACCGTACACTGGGTGTTAAGCACTACTGCAGAAAGCGAAATGATGCAGTGCCCGAAACCATTTGCTATTGTGTATAAAATGAGTTACATCCGGGTTACATGGAAGACCGCAGACTAATGCGGCACTCAGGTTTTATCAATCCTTCAGTCAAGGAACGCAGCCCACTTGCATGTTTCAGATAAATGTCTAATGATTATTCCAGCTACTGTATCACCACAAGTTTTGAAAATACTGTTTTGAAAGAAACCCGTTTTGTGAGCGTTGGATTAGTTGGCGATCTTCGTGTTCAGGCTCCGAGAAAAGTGATACTATCAAAGCAATCCTTCCTTCGCACGATGCTCTTCTCTCCGACATCTCGCTCCCTCCGTCAGGCGGCATGTTCAGTGATCACCAGTCTTGCCAGAAACACCGCTCGAAAACCCGACATACTCGATCTGCTGACCAGGTACTCGACTTAAGGATGTTGTTCTCGTGCTACGAGATCGTTTGATTTTGTCACTTCTTGTTTCTCATGCTTGAAAAAAAAAATGTTTTGTCGCCTTGTTCTTCACATCAATCACTGAATTAATTTTCTTTTCTTGCAGATTTCTTTTCAGAAAGTGCAAAAAACGTTTTATTTATTTTTCATTTTCAGCTACTTGGACGAGCTCGGCAGAGCAGGGGAGGCGTCGGCCGAGTTTCTAGCTTTGTATCAAGAACAAATCCGCCCGAAACAGTGGAGGGTGAGTTGAGGGAAAACGTGAACCTGGCTTTGTAGACGATTTTGCTCGAGTCAACTCTGTGACGAAACTTGATCGTTTGGCATAAGAGATCGCTGCCCGCCCGGGATGTGTTGCGATATCCGGGCGATTTCCTTTTGATTGTAACACCATGCTTCAAACCGCTTGAAACAGTTTTTAAAGTTTTGCTGGGATGTTGCAACATCACAGTCGACTTCAAATCTTAGCAATTCTGTCATAACTTTTTCTTTACGCGTTCTTTTTCTTTTTCCTACATTTCCTTCACGCTCATTGCCTTGTGTGCAGTGGTGGTTGAAGTATTCACTGAAACTGCAGTAGACGAAGCGTTACGTTGCAGAGGTGTTCTTCAGAAAAAAACAGCAGTCACTGCGGCATAGCTACCGCTTCCTTGCAGGTGTACTTGGCTTCTCGCGGCGTTTTGCCCTTGCTCGGCTCATTGATTCAAAAAGAAATTGCTAAGCTCGCCTCTCTCGAAGAGAAGACGTTAAACCTTCACCTCCAGCAAGGATACGCTCTGAAGGAACTGACCGGTAGGTGGGCGAAAGCTCTGCAATGTCTCTCGCGGGCAAAGTTACAGCGAAGCATGTCGCCGCTTAACGTTTTCGTGCAATACAAATATTTTAGATGGTTGTGCGGCTTTCGTTAAAAAAAAACGGCGATTTTTTCCATTTTTCAGAACTTTTGTCGGAAATGGTTCGCGTCGACTACGTGCGGCAGCAGTACAAGAGCAAACTGGTCGGCACCGTCCTCAACAGCTACCTGAGCCTTCGACGCCTGGTCATCCAACGCACGAACCTGGTCGACGAGGCGCAGGACCTGCTGCTGGAACTGCTGGAGGAGCTTACTACAGGTGCAGTGCGCCTTTTGATATCTCCCCCAGCTTATTTGCTGCATGCACGGGAAACCTGCCGTCATTGAATCATGGGCGTTGGATGGGTTTTTCAGGGGCGGGGCCACAAAAGGTGAATTTTCATTTTACCCACTCGAAGCTTAAAAAAACTTTTTTTTGCTTAAAAGTTTAATAGGATATCAAATTTCAAAATCCAGAGGGGACTCCTGGCACCCCCCTTCCAATCCAGAGGGAACTCCTGGCACCCCCTTCCGGCGTCCATGCGCTGACAATATTCTTGTGTGATGTCAATCGTTTGCAGCGGTTGCTTTGCAAAGGCCAGGTGCTTGTCCTTTGCTTTGCGTTCGCGGCGACACTGTTACGGGGCTGTCAGTTGCTCAGCGTTTACCGTTTGTTGCAATTGCGCGCTCATCGTTCCGCAGGAAACGAAAGCGAGACCCGGTCTTTCATGGCCGTGTGCATCGAAGCAATCAAAAAGCAAGATTTGTCCGACCTGCAGACCCCGCGCTTCATATTTGAACGACTGGCAAATATCATTTATCCGGTAAGTTTGGCGCGTGCGTTTCTGTGTGCAGTAGTTGTTAGGCGGGAAGATGCTCGGTGGTATTTTGCTACTTTGCTTGTTGTTTTGTTTTTTAGCAGCGTGTTTTTATCAATTTCTACTCCCGGTACAAAAAACGTTTCAATTTTTGTTACGTGGAGTTATCCTCATCGCTTTATTTTTAAATACACGCAGATATGCCACCTTTGAATTATTCATATTCTCTCCATAGCATTGAGTCGCAACTTTCCAGGCTATAACATAATGAACGTAAACGAGTGTGCGATGTTTTAACAACTATAAACGTAATTCTTCCGATCATTTCCGTAATAATCGGACTAAACAAGCGAGGAGTTGCCAGGGTACTGTAGCGAGCTGCATTTTTATTGTTTAAACCTTTCACCAGTGCTGCACTTGGAAGAATATCGCATGACTAAGATTTGTCAAAAATAAACGTGAAAACCATAAAAACTTCAACTCAGACTGTTCGCTGCCATACGTAATCTAACACAATCATTCCACCCCAAGACAAACTCACCCGTTGCTGCGACTGGTTTGTCAACATAACTTTTTTGTTTTCAGGAGGACAATGACACGAGTGAGTTCCTGTTGTCTCTCGACAAAGATCCACTGCAGGAAGATTTCTTGCAAGGCAGAATGGTTGGAAATCCCTATTCGAGCAACGAGCCCGGCTTGGGCCCATTGATGAGGGACGTGAAGAATAAGATATGCAGAGGTCAGCACAAAACGGCTGCATGCCTGCGCGTAGTTTTTGTTGTTATCCCTGTTGTGCGGCTGTACACAAGAAAATATTTATCCATCCAGTTGTTGGGTGTGTCGCCGATTAATTCAGAGCGGCGGTGTTCAGCGAACTCAGAAACTGTGATGGTGCGACAAGCTTGGAGGTGCAGCCGTTGCTTGACTTTCGTGCGAACCAAGCGCTCGTCGTGCGTCTCTGTGTATTTAGTTAAGATTTCTCATTCGGTGATATCTGCACCGTAAACGTCGCTACCACTGGCGCGTCAGCTTCGCACAAAGATGCCTGGGTGATTTTCAAGTGACCGCTGTTGTCGCAGATTGCGACTTGATCGCATTGCTGGAGGACGACAGTGGCATGGAGCTGCTGATCAACAACAAGATCATAGCCCTCGACCTTCCCGTCAGAGATGTGTACAAGAAGATCTGGCTTCCTAATCATAACGAGGTCGGTCGTGATTGCTCAGAACGCAATGAACGGGCATTACGGGATGCTCTTTTTGCGATTTTGGCTTATTCGCTGTAGTGCAGAATTTGCTTGGTTATTATCTCCATGTATTAACATAACATTCACGATGCATTACTTCCTTGGCATTCTCAACTGGAATCTATCCTGCTTATCAGTGGTATAAACCAAACTGGTGTGTGGAAGCCGTATTTTCACGTATGTTTGTAGTCACTCCACAAAGATCCCTATTTTTCATTGATGCGATAGAAGTGAAACGTTTGTTGCCATCCTCGCTCGCCCTTGCCAGCAAAATAACAAACCGTTCTTCATTCGCAATATCAACGATCAGGACGACCCGATGCACGTCGTGTACCGCATGCGAGGCTTGCTCGGCGAAGCCACCGAAGACATCGTGGAAAGACTGGACACTGACAAAAGTGACCAGAACGACGAAGACGTCTACAAGTTGGCCAGCGTGCTCAGCGAATGCGGCGGCATTGAGGTGGGTCTCGGCTTTGCGTGTCACACTCAGCGTAAGCTGCTACCGCTTCTTAATTACCGCTATCTCATTTAGCAAGCGCGATGCTTTCGCTTCTTCTGGTGAGAGCAACGGTGGTTCTTTGATTACCGCTTAACACAGGAAGTTTTCAAGAGGTTGCGTCATAAATACCGGAAGTAATGGCTTGTTCTGCGTCAGTTGTATAACGCGGTGCCATCAAATTGCTCGTGCTGTAGGATCGAGTGAGACCTGCGACTGACTGGTTGAGTTAAAGATACTGTTGCAGCAGGTGTATCTGTACCGTAAGCACAATGACGGCAGCAGCACGCCGGTTTTAATTGGCGTTGTTATGAAGAACTGCTAAGCACGACAGCAAGCGTCATGTTGCTGTTCGCATTTCGTGACTTCAAAAAATGCCAAAAAACTTTGCAATGAAATCATCATTCGATGTTGAGGACGTCAGCATGACGAAAGTTAGCTTTTTTGCCTTTATTTCCTGCAACGTGCAACCGATGACAAGGTCGCAAAGACAGGTACGTTTGGAAACAGGCATGAGCGGTTATGTCGGGGGTGCTGCAGGGGAGCGATGTTCCGGCATCAGCAGTCAGCGCTGAAAACAAATGAAGCTCGCGTCTGTACAAAAGCAAACGTCCTGGTTTCAATCGAATTACGTTTTGCGGTTTATCCAAACAAATCGCAGGCACGTCGTCATGTACACCCCCGAAAACACTACAATTTCGGCAACAGCCAATTTAAAAGCAGTGCTTTGCGTACAGAAACCGTTCTAACACAACCGGTTACCATTCATTTTCACTAGGGGCGGATCCAGCCAGTAAGGCTAGGGGGGGGGCGATTTCAGTAATATTTGTTAGTCTAATCCCATTGTGGGTGCACTTCTGTGAAAGAGATGAAGTATACTTCACAAAACTGCTTTGGCAAAACAATGGACGGCAAAATGGCCTTATATTGTGAATGCTGTTTTCCGAATTGTATAAAATTATGGTGAATAAAGTTGCTTTCGCAGGTTTCAGGAGGGCGACAGCCCACTGGATCCGCCCCTAATTTTCACTGCTGTAGCATCTGACAGTTGCTTCGTGGTTTGTTGCGGTGCAAAGGTTAAGCTTCGACCATTGACAACGTCACGTCCGCTTTCGGGTTGCGGTCATCTCAGCAATCTTTGTCGCGCCTTCACCTTAGCCCGGTGCAATGTGTTGACGAATCTACCACTAGTTTATAAGAAGCGCGCTCTATTATACAATGTCTCGGGTGTTCGTTAAAAACGGTATGCTATGGAAATGTATTTTGCACGCTATGTTCACTCGTGCAGCGTTTGTCGGCGTTGACATAACTGCACTGGATCAAGCGGAGACGTCACGTGAAATTCAACAGTGTTTTTCTCAGCAGCTTAAACGGGTTTTGCTGCTACAGCACTTGTTAGGTGTGGTTGAGCAAGATGAGGTGCCAGCAACCGCCCGCGTTCACTTCCTGGTGTGTAAAATGATATGATGTGAAACACGAGGAAGGTTTTGACGACGCCAAACGTTTCCGCAGGTCAATTTGTACGTCGTTACGTTCAAGTTAAAGTCGTCTGGTGGCAGTTCCTTTATGTGGTTGATCATTTATCGCGCAAATACGTCGTGCCGCATGTCCTGTGTCCTTAAACAGTTTTCAGTCTCGTCATCAATATCCTAGTCGTCGATCCCAGCTCTTCGTCTTGATCTCTCAATCCAATCTATGTTGTGTTGGTTGAAGTGCTTGCCATCAGTCCACCGAACAACACTTGCTTCTCAGTTTGTCGGTTGTCGTCGTTTCGTCATCTTTTACTTTTAGCTCTCCGTTGTTCTCGGTCACGGTTGAGTCGGCAGCAGCTTTGTTCGATTTGTTGCAAAGCGTTTTCCAGTAGATGCCAGCGACGAGCGAAGTGAAGGACGCGTCGACGTTGGTGCAGTCGAGCGCGGACGCTTCCAGATATTTCATTCCGTTGCTCTGGGCGAAGCTCTTCGCCTGCGCTTCCGACACTTTGCGCGTCTTCCGCAGGTCGATCTTGTTGCCAACTAAAATTATCTGTCGTTAAAAAAATGGCGACGGTCAAGCTCAGGCACGGACGTGGTGAATGCAGAACAAATGTTTTTGACGATTTTTAATCGGTTTGTGGACAGTTAAAAGCTCTTGTTAGCAATGCCTTTATCCATGGTCGAGCCAAATCAATAAGTCCAGTCACGATCGCATGCATTCGTTAGGTTCGGGCCCACGGTTTTACTAAAGTTTCCTTCGAGGTATTACAGCGGCGCCACTGTCGCATATTCAGCTGAAGTAAAACCGCCTTAAACAAGCGAGGGCTGAGTTTTTATTGCAAAAAGTGTTAAACCATTCGAGGTGGTTGAAGTTTTTTCAATAGGTTGAAGCTGCAAGCATAGGCGTCGGAAGGATTTTTCCCAGAGGTGGGCCGATTACATTTTTTCCAAGGAAAGAGCAATTTACCAACTACGAAACTAAGTGAAAAACATTTTTGTACTAGAAAGTGAATAGCAAAATATCAAACTTTTACATACAGGAGGGCCAAGGCCCCCCTTCTGGCCCCGATGGCTGCAAGTAGAAACGAATAGTTTCGAACGCAATTGTTTTTAGTTTCGTTCAAATGGTAACCGTGCAACTAATCGCTATAGCAAGTAAAAACTGCACAAGTTGTCACCGACCGAACGTTTTTCATAAAAGGCAACGTGTGGCTGGTCCAACGGCCAAGTCACAAGCATAACACTCGCCGGCAAACCATCGCTCTCACCTGGCACGTCGGCAATGTGTAAGCCTTGACCTCCGACAACCAGTGCGCCAGGTTTTTGAACGATCGCGGATTGGTGACGTCAAACACGAGCAAAACACCAACCGCTCCACGGTAATAGGCCGACGCCAGTGCTCTGTACCTTTCCTCGCCGGCTGTGTCCCACAACTGGGCGCAGACGTTTTTATCTGCCAGAAATGTCAAATTTGATGTTTAACGGCAATGCGCCACTTGATGCTTGTCACCATGCATCATTTTAACTGATTACGAAGTCTAAAATACCGGGTTAGTAAAAAGAACATAAATGTTTGTTTATGTTACTTCAAAGTGGTGTATTAGTAACATGCCACTCGTTGCTGTGGGTTTAAAAATTTGTGCCACTGCTTTACGAAGGTCTGGCCTGACTTTTCGCCGGTGGTTGTAGATTTTGAGCCTGAGGCTGTTGATATTGTTTAGACAGCGCTGGCATGTGAATGGTGTTGAGTTTGTGTGAAGATTGCCAAATGCTGGTTAAAAGAATTCAAATAAACACTGAATCATGTAAAGTTACTCAGAACTCTGAAAAGGGTTTTTCCCCGTTGTGCAAAATATCTCAAATCGTATAACAGGACTACATCGCAATGCACACAGTGCTATGCAGAAGGTAGCAATTTGTTTACTGTATTGCCAGGTAGACTGGCAATCACTAACGCACCTACTAAAGGTTTTTGAGAATTTATTTTCCTCCCACGTTTTGATCGCAACATAAGGACGATGCAACAGGTGGCTGCTTCTCAGTTTTGCAGTGTGAAAATAAACCATCATGTTCTTCACAACGCCCCTCAGATATGACCAACGCAGTCGCGTACCCTGGCGCCAAAAGTGCCTCGTCATTACTTGCACCTCTTTGGAAATTTCTCCATTCCAACTCGTTTGCTCTTTGCCCTCCTGTTTCGCGTGCCTATGCACAATGCAACCGCTTAGTCAAACTCACATGACGTACGAAGAACTTACTGTCCACGCGGACCGTCTTCGTCGCGAATTCTACGCCGATGGTTTGTCTGCTGTTGGTCGCAAATACATTCCTGGTGAACCGAGCCACCAACTGACTCTTGCCGACGCCCGTGTCGCCCACGATGACTACTTTGATGAGGAAGTCGTAGTCGACGTAAGCACTTTTCACTCTCATCGATTCGCTGGTTCGATGGCTGCTGAAAACAAAGCGAACACTTTGCCAGTGTTGAAAATCCGCAAAAAATGTAGTCCCCCTGCTGCTACATCCTGGCGACGGGCCTGGCTACCCCCACTACGAAAAGCGCGTCGCCATTGTGTCGAACACAAAAAGACCACTACCGATGTGTGACACGTGTAACTTGCTTCGTGGTTGCCACGGCGCTTAACAAACTGGAGTCCATTCAAACGAAAAAAAGCTGTGGAGCGTTTGGCAGGCTGGTGACGGCGGTTCTCTCTGCGTTTTAGAAAATCGAGCATTCCCGATGACCTGAAAATAGGGATGTTTTGTAGCAACGCCGCTTTCCCCATGGTCTTGCAAAAGACGTCCGTTCATTCTGTGTTGCTACTAGAATAACGAAATGCCAATTTTCTAGGTGCCATTCTGTTTTAACCTTTGCCGACAGCACTTCCCACCGTGAGAATTGTGGCAAGTGGTTACAACTAAGCGTAGTCGTCGGAACTACTTGTACGTATTGTGTGTGAGGGTTGTACGTATTGTGTGTGAGGGGTGGGTGCTGGTCAATCAAGCAGACTGTTTTACGTTTAGCAAACGAGTGCCAGCTTACAGGTTTGCCAAGTCGCACTATCATTCTTATACTTTTGCTCATCACACACGCTTTTGTTTGTTAATACTGTGCTTGTTATAAAAACATACAGATTTATAGTGTTGTTTTTTCGTGAGAAGCCGAAGTCCGTATAAACGTACGTAGCGATGAACCTGTACGATTTCTCATGCACTACCCATCAAATACTTGGCGCTCTGGCAAAACCTTGTGCTCTTCTTGTTTACCACTGCAAGCAGTTAATAATAGATTCATTACCAGAAGATAAAGTCTGTAGATGTCCTAGACCCATTAACCGTTTAATTTACCGAACAGTTTGCTTGGGAGCATTAAGTAGTGCTGCACATTACTTACGGCTTTGACACTGTTTACCACAGCCTTGAGATTGCAACACCTCGTTGTTCAACCAAACGCTAATGTGACAGTGCAACTGCACGAGACCCAGTGTCACCCGATTGTATAGCATTTCCCGACGCAGATATATCTTTTTGACGAACCATCCAATCAAAAGAACCTGTTTTCTGCCGTTATCGTAACTCTGGTCCAGAGGAAATGCCGAGCTATACACTAAACTCAAAAAATCCGTTATTGCCACGCTTCATGCCGCAGCGGATTGGTGTTAACGGAAAAAAGACAATGCGTGGTTGTTAATTTGTTGCTGCTAAAAATTGCATCCAACTTTTTTCCACCTGAGGTAAATATTTTCTACTTACCGTTTCAAACCATCAGTCATTGTTGGTGCTTGGCAATTTCAACTGTGAAGATGTTTCAGGGAAGTGCCCAGTACAAGCATCAAACTGTTGGGGCGTATTTGCAACAATCACACTTTAACGAGCTGGCATCCAAACACAACAAACCAATCTCACTGTCTCGTCTACACTCATTCAGAAACAAACTCGACTTTCTACGACTTGTAATGAGTCTCCAACGAGCCCCTGGATAGTTGGACTGCCGCTGCTAGTGGATGAAAAGATATCTGCTTCTGTTTCGCTTAGAATTCGATGATCATCTGCAGCTCGTAAACAGTAATCAGATGGAGTAGTGTGGCGAGGTGCAGACTACAGCAGCACTGTTGGAGAGGCTGTGTCGTGTTGCGAATGACGTGTCCTCTTCCTTCCTGTTTGGTGTGATGTTGCTCGGGTTCTCTTACTAACCGGCTCGCTGACGTCAAAGACCATGCCGCGCAAATCGGGACTTATTTTTTGTTGCAAAGCTCTTTTGGAGATTCCCGTGTAGAACTGGCTTGCACACGACAAAGCGCCTAAACGCAGCGCAAAGCATCAACCAGCAACCACTTAGCTGGTATTTTCATCGTTTTTGATACGATGGCGCTTTAGATGCTTCACCAGTTGCATTATGGTGTTCGAAACAGTTTCACGACAACGTCAATAGTCGATGAAGCACGGTTCAGCCGAAGTGTTTGTTAAGTTGTATATACAGCATATACTCGCTTTATTACCACCACCAAAATACACTAAAACCTTGCTTTACAATCATCTCGGTATTCAGTTAAAACAGTTGCGACCTCTCAATGTCTTTGCGGTCAGCAAGGTCAGGCCTTAAGAAAAACCCTGTTTAGGTGGCACGTCGTTCTTGATATGCCGTAAACTGACATGCCTAATATGCTTTTGCTGTGACTGTGACACATATCCAGTACGAAGGAAGTCTTTATAACTTGAAACGTTTTTAAAAAAACTCGCAAGCTTACAAAAAAAACACTACTCACCAATTTCCTTACGGCTCGTTACCTGCGCTCGATCAACCTTCGAATGCAGCCTTTCCAACACCCGGCGCTCGTGTTCATGACCAGGATATGGGTGAGGGGTAGAAGGGCGATACTAGTCCAAAAAGCACGCGATTTGAGGCGGTGTTGGAACAAAAAAGAAGCGCAATCTGAATGTTCGATTTTTAGCTTCTCACTTCTTGCGCAGGTCATGCTGGCGCGGCTGGAGTCAGTCAAAAGTCTGTTGCACGGCCGGCAGCTGATTGACGTCATTCTGAAGTTGCTTTCGCATGCCATCAAGCTGAAAGTTAACAGACAGTACCTGGCAAAGCCTCAGTTGAACACGCTCAACATTCTCCTCGGGTCTCTCAACCTGGTAAGGAAAATAACAAATGCATGTGTTTTGCATAAAACCACAACGTGAACAATCGCAATGTGTGAGCAAAGTTTCGGTTGAAGTATTGTGTCAATACCAGCTGGGGGGGAGGGGCATGGGCCTAGGCCCCCACTTTTTCCTGGGAGGAGGCTCCTTCCACTTTTCAATTTCGAATTTTGCTTAAATGGGTTTAAGCAACACAATTAGTATTGGGTTTATTATTGAAGTAAATCATTCAATGAAAAAAGTTTTACCAGTTTTTGTGACGTGCACTTGTGCCCCCCCAACTTAGAAATGTTCCTACACCACTGGTCACCACGTGACATTGATTGAAAATCCAGTATTTTAAAGGCGAGGTTTTAGAAATAGCTCTACGGCATTGATAAGATTTAGAGGCTTAGTTGTGCACGACCAACCTATGCAGTTCCCCCCAGTCTAATCATACAGACATAACTACAACTAATCTCTCGATGCAGGGCCTACAAGCAGGCGAGGACGGGGTGTCGATGGTTGAGCAGCTGCTCATGATCATGGGCAGTGTTTTGCAAGAAGCTTCGGCCGACAAAACAAATCAAGAAATCGACGCTGCCCGCTTCACCGGCGACAAAGGAAAGCTCACGTTGCTTCTGCAGCAGGTTTGAAACTACGTACTGTTCACGGGTTTGAGTTAACGTGAGCGCCCGTCGAGTCTTCACTGCGCAGCAAGAGTTTATGAAATGCAGCACGTTTTGAGCACCTGCCCTTCTGCTCTGAATTCAGTTGGTCGTGTGGCATTTGTTTTTTTTTCTGCTCGTGTTTGTCAAGATAGTGAATTGCCAAAACTTGAGGTTTTCTAAGCTATTTTGAGCAGGATGTCAAAACAAGCAACGGAGAGTTTACGTGACATAAACGTTGCGCAGCGACCTTTGTCACGTGACTGCAGCGTGCCTGTAACTGTTTGTCTTCCCGTCAGATCGACAGCGAATTCGTGCAAGGCCACACCAGCATCTTGCAAGGAATCCTCCGCATCATCCCCTTCTTGTCGTTCGGTGATCCTGATTTGATGCAGCTGCTAATCGATCATTTTATATCAACGCTCAACTTCGAAAAGTAAGTGTCTTCTTCAAAACTGTCGGCTTGTTCTTGTTCTGACGAGTTGTTCGCCGTTGAATAGCGCATTGCAATGACGGAGAAGCGATCAGGAACGAAACTGAACCGGAAATGGCGCTGGGATTATGGCACAACTGCGAGGTTTAAAATTTCAATGCGTTAGTTTCATGTCAGCGATATTTAACTTTGTTCTGCAATTGAGATCAGTCTCGTTTTCACGGTCGTGAATCTGTGATTGCCCTTCCATTGTATCAGACGTGCTGAAATAGGAATTCGATAAATGGTTGATGTTGGTAAAACGTGCTAAATATTACGGTAACGTCTGTATCAGGGTGTTGCTTCATGGGACACCGTTTTACCTTCAGGCACGACGAGAATCACTCCGATGACGACACCGTTTATCTGAACTGCTTCTGTGAAATCGTGGCGGGCATCCATTCGAACGAGAGCGGCGGCCAGCTGAAGGACCTGATGGTTGAGAACGGCATACTGGACAACGCACTTTCTTACCTCAACCAGCACATGCCCGATCATAAAAAGTACGCCGCGGTCTGTTTAACCGGTCGGCGCTGATAGTGAGAGCCATGCGCCGAGTGTTTGCTGATTGTGCTGTTCAGTCATAGCGCATGTTTCGCGACGTGCATGCGCCAACCACACAACGAAAGAGATCTAGTTGCGATGAGTGAGTTGGCGAAATCAAGAATCTTTGCGTGTAAGGCCCTCGCTGCTGCGGTTGTCAACCGCACGAATTCGTCGTGCCGCATGTCCTGTGTCCTTGAACAGTTGTCAGTCTGGTCATCAACATTCTAGTCGTCGATCCCAGCTCTTTGGCTTGACCCCTCAATCCAACCTATGTTGTGTTGGTTCAAATGTTTGCCATCAGTCCACCGACTGAGTCCACCAATGTTGTTTCGAAAAAGTTTGTTGCAACCCGGCGATATTTTTTGCAATTTCTATGACTCCACGTCTTCTGAAATAGTCCCCTAGCGGCGTGTGTGTTCTTCCCTATCGAAACCAACAAGAAATGGACGTTGTCGATGATTTTTGCCCGAATGATTGTTTTTGTTTTCAGGTTTGACAGCGAAGATTGGAAGACGTTCACGTCACGACCCGCTCTTCCTTTCTGCTTAAAAATTCTATCCGGCCTTTGTACACGTCACAAGCGAGTGCAAGAGCTTGTGGCCGAAAGCGCTATTCCCGGGTTGCATCGTCTGGAGCAGGTGCTTGCTTTATTCAGCTCGTCCAAGTCGCTAGTGTACAGTTGACAATAAACTGCTGGGAGTTGCGCTTCGGTCTGGGAGAGTAAAACCCGGTCGACTCGTTGGAGAGGCGACTTATGCGACTGTGTGTGTGTGTAGCGCCGACGAATACAAGCTTCGCGCAGACTTTCCGCTTTCGAGAGAAAAGGTTGTTTGCGTTTCAGATTTCAAGCGAAGAAAGCATTGGCTCCCTCGCAGAGAACGTGTTGGAAGCGTTGCAAGAACACCCGGATGTCGCGCAGAAAATCAAAAATGTGCGTCGCTATAACCTATTGTTGGTTTCAGTTAGTTTGAGCTGCTTCATTACACTAAAGGCCAATCTACACTGAGGAGTTGCCAGGAGTAGCCGCGCACGATTCTTTGTTTGTTTTATTGCGCCCAGGAGTTGCCCTGCCAAGCCGTGCACGAGCGCAGAATCACCCGA
>JGI24158J21664_10003849_pt1 | contig 19079 bp, 8 predicted proteins | sample Ectturendosymbi3_FD_21664 | JGI IMG/M metagenome (IMG submission 21664)
CGGGGTAGAGGGCAAATTGTTTTCTCCATCTCGCAAACAACATAACAACAAAGAAAGCTTAGCCACTGACCTCTTTGAACGGCTAAGTTTTGAGCAATCATTTTTTAAAACCGTTGTTTTAAGGAACTCCTTCTTGCAAAACTTCATAAAAAATAACCTATGCAAAGTCTTGAGAGGAAGAGCTTGAGACCGAGACCAAAATCCTTCGAGACCGAGACGAAACCTGAGACCTTCGAAACCGAGACTTCAAAATACGGGTCTCTTGACGCGTCTCGAGACCTAGACCAAGTCTCGAGACTCCATCACCGCAAATCGTACAAAAAAATTAACAAGATGAACGTTTACATTGCACATAACTCACTCTACAATCCCTTGCAAATTTATCATAGTAGAGATGCAAAGAATAGGTGATCTTTAAAGCTGCAACTATCAGGGCAAACATCCACTTTTGTTCAGTATGGCTTCAAAATGTGAGCAGAGGTTGGCCTATGCAAGCGGTGGCTAGACTAGAAATCTGCACAATGCGAATAAACATTGCACTGTAGACCTACTACCGCTCATTACTTCTAACATCATCGTTAAATCCTGTCTTCTAGGCTTACAGTGTATAGGTCATTTCGGCACACTGTTACTTCTCTATAATCTGTTTTGTTAACCATTGTTTGTCATGTGTCTTGTGTTACTGCTCACATCATTAGTCCAACATTCTCATATTTACGGCATGGATTCCGAAATTATCGCACTGCATTGTCACTTACACACTGTATTTTGCATAGGCCATGACTTTGAAACCATCATCAGTGGTGAAATGCTCGGCACTCCCACCTACTGTCACAGTTTTGTAATATATGACAACACTGGTCAGAAAATACGTTTCAACTAGTTCCATTCTGTTTGACAACAACAAGCATCATTACAGAAATTAGGTCCCTTGAAACTTTTGATTGGCTCCTGCACAGACATTAATGTTGACTACAGCTCCTGCTCCGGCTCGTACCTGAAATATTGACTCCAGCTCCTGCTCCTGCTCCAGCCTAAAATGCAAACTCTGACCGGAGTCCACTCTGGCACNCCGGCACCGTGATCTGGTCCTGATCCAGTCCGATGTAGTCCTGCCCGTGCTCATCTCTGCAAGGTATAGGTAGGCTATTCAAGCAACGTANTGTGTCACGTTCTCTGAAAGAGGTCGCATACGGTGATGCTGTCGTAAAAAACTTCCAGTGCCAGTGGTGCAGTACTGTCCATGCAATCAGAAAGAGTTACCAAAAAAAGGCTATTAAAAATGGAGGTGGTTACGGAACCGCCTTGCATGACGCCGTTTGAATAAAACGCTGAGTTTGCCACTTAAGCAGCACCATCGTGGTAGCTTAAAGGTAGGGTTTGCCTCTACTGTGCCAATGGTTTTCGGTTCAGCACTCAAGTTTGGTGACTTTCGACTTCGTTTTGGTAGTAGTGCTTACATGTTTCAATTCATGAGATCACTCTTTTCTTCTTTCAAAGGAAGTGGCTACGGAACCACCGTTGGATGCTTATTTCAAACACTAATTGACCGCAGCGCCTTGCGTTGCATGACACGGTTCGGATAAAGTAGTCAGTTTAGTCAGTTTGTCACTCAAGTGATGTCGTCCTTGTTGTAGGGTGGTAGGTTAGGTACGTTTCACTTTCAGGTCTGCTGTGCCAATGGTTTTCGGTACGTCTCTCACCTTAGCGACTTACGTTTTTGTAGTAGCAACTGCCTGTACGTTTCAATTCCTGGAGCCAGTTTTTCTTTACTTTTTTCAAAACTTTACAAACTTTCGGTTTAGGGGTTAGCACTAGTTCAGTTTTAGTAGGTTCGTGTTAAGTTAACCTTAGGTTAAGGGTTGGGGTTAGTTACGTTTTAGGTTTACCTTTTACGTTGTATGTTTCTACCAAGCCTAGCCTACTACATTCTATTCTTGTCATGCATTACTTACTGTCACATTATAGAAGGTGGTTGAAAGGTTACAAATTTAAAGATCGATGGGCAGTTCTGTAGCCACTGCTGTAAAGATTGTCTGACAATGAATGGTCTGCTTAATCTGAGTCTGAGATGTGTTTTTTGATAATACTGTATATAATCATACCAATCGATTCGATATCACTATTGTAGAGTGCTGTGTAGAGTATGCCACTTCAAAATGATGTACCTCTCATAGGTGGCAGAACCTTTTAAAAAAGTGGGGGGTCAGAAGTGCATGTCAAAAGACTATAGAAAACTGTTGTGGTTTAAATTGGTAACTGTGACGTCACAAGCATTAAAATATGATGTCATTACCTACACACCATATGAGGGTCTAAATTATACTATTTTAGACAAAAGTACACAACTACTATGCAAACGTATCAGTGAACCACCTAAAATTCAAATAGGCTGTTATGAGGACGACCCAGGTCAACATAGTCATTTAGGCTCATCATATGATTTATTCTGACTGAATAAAACTGTTCGAGACCTGTGTCATTAAAATTCCCATTTGCTGGCATTTTAGCTGGCATTATTGTTGCTCTATGACGACTTAGATACGTAACAATAAATGAGAAGTTCTCATGATAACTTCTCCATTGTTGAATAATGTATGACGCAGAACAATGATATCGCCAGTAAGTCTTCTGCTTACTAGGCTCATTCATATTGGCCCGAGTTACTGGACAATTTATTATTCGTTTAAAATTATTATTAAATAGGGAACTGTCCATTGGATTGGACTTCAAATCCAATGTTCTATGCAAATCCATTGCTTCAAAAACATTCAGTCTAATACGAATTATATTTTAAAAAGGCAGTGTCTAGCCGTATGACACTGTATGGCTAGCTTCTGGGACTGGCTGTAAGGCACTCTCACCAAGGCGTCCTGTGATTGGTGGAAGCCGTTGTGCGCAGCAGTGTGACACGGTTAACATCGTGAAGAGCATCCTTGCGCTGAACCGCCTCATTGAGCAGTGAGAGTCAGGGTGGTGAAGGAGCATCTTTGCTGTGATGCACATAGATGATTTTTTTGAGGTCAACATTGTTGCTGCACAGAAGCAAGCATAATTGGTAAAGATTTTTTTGTTTTCATAAGCTTCAGTTGCCCTCAACTCTTGTACTGCCCCCGCCCTACCACTGTTTTGGCGTCCCTAAACTTGCTGATTGCTTACCTCAAAACAATTTTTTTATTTAAATTGGCTTATTTGTGTGATATCTTTGCTACATTGAATAAACTAATTATTTCTGTACAAGGGTCAGATAAAAATATGCTTGATGCATCAGATGAAATTGCAGTGTTCATTAAAAAGTTATCATTGTGAAAGGAAGATATAGCAAATGTGTCTAAAGGTTCTCATTGCTTCACTTTCTTGTCAAATTTGCTTGAAAAAATTTTGTGCCTTCAGAAAAAAGAAGACTATATTTACCTTACCTGTAATAATTTACCGAAAAGAAAATTCAATTCAAAAAATCCATCAAATTTTCTGATTTCATTGAATGACAAATACTTATCTTTTGCAAAAAAGTGCCATGGCTGGTTATCCCTATGTCGTATATATTTGTGCAAAGCAACATTTTCTGCCATGGCCTTGATTAAAACCAAATATCAATCACAAAGTTATCTTGAAGGAAAAAGGTGTGTCAGTTTCACAAATATTTTCAAGTTTCAACAAGCTTTGTAAAAACAAACAAATCACATTAAATGTTGCACATTTATTTTTGTTATTTGATCAGCAAACCTTTGATATGTGTGTTTATTAACATCTTATTGCTGATGCGTCGCAATTCCAGCAAACTTTTTCAAAGGCGTCGCAACAAAAAAGTTTGAGAACCACTGGCTTAGTAGCTGCGTCAGCCTTTTTAAGATACTGTACTATTTGATCAATAGCTGGAGCTGTGTAAAATGTGACCACTCTGAGCCAGAGGATACCTGAGAATAACATTGCGTAAAGTGTATTCATTCCAGTTTTCCAAGAACTATAGTCTCAACAGTGTGTAACACAGTGTGAGTGTTTCTGAGTAGTTCAATACGATTTAGCCTTGTAGCATGTCTGAGTCTTGATTTGACAGTGCTGTATTTCACAATTTTTTGTATGTAGGAAATGTTCCTAGTTTGTTGATGTTCTTCACGCTGTTGATCAATAAACCATCAACATTATAAAAAAAACTAGTACTTTACTCAAACTTCATCTATACATCATAGAGTCATAGATTGTCACAAAATGCAACAATCTATGACTCCATGTATGATGGCATAATGGAATATAAACACAAATTACCAATAACATGAAGTTTGATCACCATGATAGCCAAGCTCAGGAAAATCATGAGAAACAATTTGGAAAGATCAACTTAGCTTACTTCTGTTCATCACAGAAACAATTTAGGGAGAAAAAAATGCATACAACAAGAGAGACTTCTCTTGACTTACTGTTTCAGTATCTGCTTATTCTTGGAATTTCCTTTGAANGTAATGGTGTGTTCTTATCTAGATAACAAGACTTTTGATGTGAGCCACTTTCAATAATCATGCAGGCCACAAATTTCTCACCTCTACCCTACAGGACTACATACCCCAGGTAGAGAACCTATGGTCTACACTACAGTAATAGGGTTCATGCATATAGCTTTGCTACAGTGATACCCTCTCTTTACTACCTTTCCTGAGTTTAGCTTACAGCTCACTTTTTGCCTTTGAAGTGGTAACACTTCCAAAAAACGTATATACTTTTTCCATTTTTGCTGGAATTTTTGCCTTCACTGGCACTGGCTGATTTTACTTGGACTCATTTTGAGTTGCTTCTCCCAAAAAGTATTTTCAGGCCAACTATGCCATCTCTCAATGGTTGTTTTCTTTAACTTTGAAAAAGTCAAAAGAATCCTGAGTTTTAGGTCTTGTCTTAATAGACATTACAATTAACGTCTTGCTCTGTAGATCTCATTTGTCATTTGCATGATTATGTACATCATCACATGAGCAATAATAGTAAAGTCACAGCAGTGACCCACACCAAGCGAATCAATCGCTATTTATTGCAATAAGGAAACTAGTTCTGTGTGTGACGCATTATCAGTCCTGCGCAAAAGTCGACGTAGAAACAAACAGAAAACTACGTACTGTTGCGTAGATCAAAACTCATGTTTACAAAATTGAGCCCAATTAGAACTCCTCCACTAAACCCAGTTACAAGACTGTTTAACAACCCAGTTACAAGACTGTTTAACAAACCCAAATTGTAAACGGCCATTCGGCTCACTGGTTGACAAAAAAATCTCTCTGCTTTTGCATGGTTTTTGTCTCAGATGGTCATGTGATTTACAACAGACTGTAACAGGCAGTGGAAAAAGTCTAGGAAGCCAACTTAAGTTTAGTTTTGGCGGTAATGCAAAACGGAATAAAACGGTTATAAAGTTTATACTATAATACAGTTATAAAGTTCTATAATACGGTTACAAAGTATAATATGGTTATAAAGTTTCATGCTAGAGACGGCATAGTTGGCCTGAAAATACTTTTTGGGAGCAGCAACTCGATCACATGAGGTTAACATTGATTTAAATAAATCCTCTGGTTGGGATGGGACTGATGCATATTATGCAGTATTACTAGCAGATTTTCTTGTTAGTGATATTTCCAGCATACTACCCACAACATGTTAAAAAACTACTGGTATTCAAGTAACTTGTCTCCACAAATATAATGGAGTTGAATCAGTCAGAATATTTGTTTAACACATTTATGTTTCATAAACATTTTTTACCATGTTTATGTTTCAGCCATTAAGGTTATTTGTTAAAATGAGCCACACCTTTGAAATCTACCGGTAGTTACAATAAATGTGCAACATCTCCACTGTAAATTGCTTTTTGTATGGATTAACAGTTTTGGTTGTGTGTATCAGGGTTGCCAAATGAAAATTTCAATAAAAAGCCAAGCAAAAAAAATGGTTCAACCAATTATTGAAAGGGCAGAAAAAAGCCTAACTTTCTTGTGGTGATGATAACCTTCTTGTGGTACTTCCTTTGTTATAATGAAGTGCTTGAATTACAAGAATATCACTAAAACCTTTCTTCAGATTGAGATTAATCTTGCTTGTCCTTGTGCTAGAACTCTTTCCCTCATGTTCCTTTGACTTTCCATGGTTTTTGACATTACAGATGATACACTTTGGGTGCAATGATGTCGCAGTGTGCAGACTTTGATCCATAGGCTGGTTTTTACACCCTATGAAAGACTTATTCCAGTCATTCCTGTACTTATGACCAGAATCATAAGTCTTTCCACTTCCTTGACATCATTGTTGCATTTCCATCGCAGATCTGTCTGCCAGCCTCAAGTCTTGCTTAGTGCTTACAATGCTCTACACAGCATGCATTTCCAATATTTAAGCAAAATTCTAATCTTGCAAATCGTGCAAACACCAGAATGTGGGCATTGGTCTAATATAACGTATATCACAAATATTTTGCAGAAGTGGTGCCGAAAAAATGGATTTGTAACTGTTTTTCTAATAAAAGCCAAAAGACCAAATTAATTTTTTAAGGCCAAGCAACTTGAAAAAGGGCTAGATTTTTGAAATTTCTTTTAGGCCAACCTAACAACCTGTGCATATAGCTCATTTTCTTCAATGTGTTTAAAATACATTTTTACTCTACCTCAGGGTTTTTTGTAAGGAAAATGTTAGGTACCCGATATGGACCTGTAGGGACCCGATTTCTCTGATTCTAGGGACCCGATTTTCTCTAATTCTTGGTACCCGATGATAATTTTCTTTCATTTTAGGGACCTGATTTTCAATTCTAGGGACCCGAATCGGGTCCCTAAAATACCTTGAAAAAACGCTGCTCTACCTCTTAAAAGTGCTAACAATAAGTTGCTGGGCATCTTTATGTGCATTGTGTTGCCACCAGACAAGTTTCTACTTACCAGCATTTTTCATATAAGCATTTTTGCTCTTGCAATTCAGTTCAAATTAATTGGCCAAAAGGTAATGTTCCACTTAGAGATTGACCGATATGGCTTTTATTTTAGTACCAATGTATCGGCCATTCATGGCTGATACCAATAACCGATATTTACAAAATTTTTAAATCTTGTTTTCTGCTTCATTATCAAAAATATAATTTATTCTATGCCTTACCTTTTTTCCAAAAACTTAAAAAATCAGGATATATGAGCTAATTTTTTACAAATTGCAGCAATTTCAACATTTTTCTATGATTTTTTATTAATCTGAGTAATGATGATACTTTTGTTTCGACTGCGACGGCCTGTGTGTGCTTCATGGTTCATCTTGTCTGCTTGTTTATGAAAACGTACCTGCTAGCATTGCTGCAAGATAACTGTCATGGCTTGGTTCATTGTGCTTTCTTGCGCAAGTTGACTGGATGCATGAGGAATACAACAGTGTTTTGTCAACACCTACTGAGGCTGATACCAATATATCAGTGAAACTCAAATATCGGTCTATCTCTTGTTCTGCCTGTATAAATGTGAATGCTGACACTGAACACCCTATATTGCTTAGCTGAGTTCCTTTTGACAGTTGATTAGTGCAGAAATGTTGGGTGGATAGTTGCATTTAACCTGATTTTGGGCAGTGTGATGTGGTTGCATGTAAGAAGGTTGACACCATGCATTGAAGTTGGCTGAATGATTCATGCAGATATTGCTGGTTTGCAACTATTTTCCATGGTTTGTGTGCTCAGATCTGCAAGGATCTTGTGTCTGAGAAAGTGTAAACATTGCTCAAAGGAAACACGGTCTAGTTTGGCATAATATTTTCTTATTCAACAAAACTGTAAAGTCCTCTGCACCAGTTTATAGCAAGATGTGGAAATAATACTGGCCACCTGCCATAGGCCTGTAGGGTGAGCAGTTCTCCAAGATATTTAGGTGATGACAAGTGTTGTTTTGTCAAGACCAACCATTTAAATAGGTCACATTTGCAATTACAATAATGTCACAGTGCTGGATTACTTGAAAGCAAAAGGCTGTGGAGCTGGAACTCAAATTCCAGGCTTTGGCTCCAGCTCCAGGCATATAAAGTTTTTGGTTTTTGTCTCCAACTTCAAATCATTCGGTCCATTAAAAACTGAAAATCATTGTATTATTTTTGCGATGTAAAACTTGCTTGCCCCATAAACTATGGTTGAGGAACCAGAAAGCAAATCTCAGGCTCCAACTCCAATTATCCAAAATTGCTCGGGGTCTGGCCCCACAGCTTGCTCGGGGTCTGGCCCCACAGCCNGCTTTAAAGTCGTTGAGGTTATTTGTTAAAATATGCCTTTTTCTTTTAGTGTAGTTCACTCATTCATGCTTTACATAAAATCATAAAAGGACATTACATAAAAGTAATTGGCAGACTGTCACTCTGTAACATTGTATATAAGGCAGAAGAATGCTATCTTGAGCTTGCTAGCATATCCAGCTGCCATTTGCCAAAGGGTTCAATGCATGCAGAAAGCATGAGACGCTCATCCAGCCACCACCTTCCATAGTTTTCATGTTGTTTGAAAAATTGTTCTGTACATATAGATATGTATGGCTACTTAACTTGTTTGCAGAAAAACAATTGAAAATTGTGCACAAGATGGTACACCATATCTCATTTTTTGTTGGTGTTCACCTTATTAGGTGCTACATAACAGCTGTATAGGTTGATTACACTATGTTCAAACAACAGTTGACTGCGTTTCACTGATTCACCTGTTTCCTGAGATGGATAAAAAAAAGTGTGTTTATTGCTGGAAATGTAGCATTTTGTAACCATTCAACAAATATTAACGTTTCAGTTGATTTTCAGCTCTAGCTTAAATAGTTTTTGACTGTGTATCTGTTGTAGTAGAGCTTTCATCATGGAGGATGCATGCAGTGATACAGAAGAGATGGAACATGAAAATCAAACTCAAGATGAAGAAGATACCAAAGATGACAAGGTGGTGAACAAGGTTTACTTACCTGGACAAGCAATACAAGAAGGCGAACGTCTCGTCCAGGATGAATCAACATATTTAATGTATCACCAAGCACAAACTGGTTCTCCGTGCCTCAGCTTTGATGTTATCAAGGATGATCTGGGTGAAAATCGCCAATCGTTTCCTCATTCCATGTACATCGTTGCTGCCACTCAGGCTGAGCAAGGTCGTTCAAATCACATGATCGTCATGAAAATGTCAAATCTTCATCCCGTGAAACATCAAAGTGAAAAGGACGGTGTAAGCAGTGATGAAGAAGATGATGATGATGAGAGTGATGTACAGGGCACAAAGCCTGAGATGGAAACAGCCATGGTTAAGCACAGTGGAGGTGCGAATCGTATCCGTTGCACAAAAATGGGCCAAACTCACTTGGCAGCAACTTGGTCTGAGCGCCGAGCCGTTCACATCTGGAACCTAACGACACAGCTTGTCGCTGTAGAAAGCCCAACAACTATGGCAGAGTTTCTTAGCAACCGCCAGTTACGGTCTGCCGCGCCGCTGTTCACCTTTGCCGGACACATGGCCGAAGGTTTTGCAATGGACTGGTCGGGAACTGTGGAGGGCCAGCTGTTGACTGGCGACTGCAAGCACAATATACATTTGTGGAAACCGCGTGAAGGAGGCTCCTGGCACGTAGATCAGCGACCGTATGTTGGTCACACAGATTCAGTTGAAGATCTGCAGTGGTCACCTAATGAACAAACTGTGTTTGCTTCCTGTTCCGTCGATCAGACTGTTCGCATATGGGACATACGTGCCAACCCCTCGAAAGCGTGCATGTTGACGAAAAAGGCACACGATACTGACGTAAACGTGCTGAACTGGAACAGAAACGACTCGTTTATAGCAACTGGTGACGACAGCGGCGTTATCAGCATTTGGGATCTCAGACAGTTTGAAAAAGGGGACGCGATTGCCAAGTTTAAGCATCACACTGGTCCTATCACGTCCATTGAGTGGCATCCATCAGACAAAAGTGTCTTTGCCGCATCTGGTGCTGACGACCAACTGACCTTGTGGGACTTGGCTGTGGAGGTTGATGGTGATGATGAAGAGTCGGTGCTTCGTGACGTACCTGCACAGCTTTTATTTATACATCAGGGCCAGAAAGACATTAAGGAACTTCATTGGCACCCGCAGGTTCCTGGCGCAATTATCAGTACAGCATCCGACGGTTTTAACATATTTCGTACCATCAGTGTGTAGCATGGATCGTTGTGGGTTTGTTAAAAGTTTGCCTATCCCTCACAATGATCCGTGTTTTTAAGACTTTGTTTGTGCAGACATGGTGCATATGTGATGTTGAGCGCATACTGCCTCGCTAGGATAAAATCAGGGTTCCCAGGCTGTATTGAAAGTATTGAAAAAATATGGAAATTCTAAATTCAACCATTTGTTTATTCAACTTTTGCTCTTTATTACCCTTGCTGACAGTTTTGTAGATGTTTTTTATATTGTCTTTCATGAATAAAATTTTGGAAAAATGAAGATAAGTAATGGTATTAAAGTTACTTCATTTAGTATTGAAAAAGTATGGAAAATGTTTTTTAAAAATGTGTGGGAACCCTGGATAATGTACTTTATGCCCACAGGGTACTAGAGTAAATGCTTGTGTCGAAAAACTGTTTACTCAGTGAACAAAAAGCAAACGCTAGCGTCAATGGCTGATGAGTTGGCTGCCCGCTTGGCAAGACGGCAAAAGATTGCCGAAGGTGAGGAACCCGGACCTGCGGAAAACATTGGCCCGAAGTACAGCGAACCGCAAGGCGATGAAAAGGACACGTTAGACGCGGCCGACAATGAGCTTGCGAGTAAGCTTAAAAGGTTAGTGGACAATGCACTTAACGTCAAGTTACGATTTGAAGGTTTTTGCGTATATCGTTGTAAACGCTGTTCTAAGCGATACCACCACCTCCATTCTGGTGAAAACACGGACCGATCGAATCATTGATGACCTTATTGTTTGATATGCAAGTATGTTGAAACACCCTTTGATTGTATTAGTGCTCTGATGTATTGTCCGTTGCTGATTTTCTCAACCTGCTGCTAACAATTATTGTGTGAACACTTTTCAGGCAAGGCAACATCAACGACGGGCTGGAAAAGTCAGCCAGTCCTTCCAAACAACATTTCAATGCATATTCAGAATTTAAAGAATTCAGTATACAACAAATCAAAGGCTTTGAAAAAATGTTCAAAAAGTATGTTCAATTGTTCAGTGCTGTCAAATGTATTTTTTTAGCATCATTCAGCTGCAAACCGCGTTGACCACAGCACGTTGAACTTGGAGATGATAAAAAGGCTAAGAACGTTTCAAGCCATCGTTGTAGCAAGGGGCCCAAAGAGGCCATGCACCCCAAAATTTTTAGCATATCTCGTCGTTTTGTGCTTCGAGAGGCGGTGTTCGAAACCAAATATTTTTGCTCCATTAAAGGCAAAATATTTGGCCCGTCTCAAAATTTTGGGCTGGCTGCGCCATTGCTTCGGGCCACAGCTTTTGTTTCGGCCACGCCATTGTTTCGGGCCACAGCTTACCGTATTCTTGCGTTATCCTATTCGTCGTTTTTGCTAAAACTTTGGTTTCAGTCTTTTATGACAACTACAGGTACGACACTGGGAGAGACGGTTTCATCGATTTTCAAGAGTTGAAGTACATGATGGAAAAGCTGGAGGCCCCGCAGACGCACCTAGCGCTTAAAGGGATGATAAAAGAAGTTGACGAGGACTTTGACGGGAAGATCAGTTTTCGTGAGGTTAGGATTTGACCGCGTTTGTCGTTGCACTTTATTGCGCCGTTGTCCTGTTACAAATGTCTGGAACTTGGAGTGGTCAGATATTTCATGGTGCAGAAGATGCATGTGCACTGGGCTACAACATTCCTTTTTTGTCCCTTGACTGACATCGTGCATTTGTAAAAAGTAAGATGATGTGATTTTTTTGTTGGGGCTAAATTCCATTTGCCGAAGAGCTAACAAGAGACAAAAGAGTCGGGATCATGCCAAGCATCTGTGGTGAAAATGAGAAGCGGGAATGGTTCAGTCAGTTGAGATTAAATAAATGAAAGCGCTGCTGGATTTCAGACAAAAGCTGTTTTTTTTCGCTGAAATATTTCGGTCATTTTTAGCTGAGACATTTTGGTCACTGAAATATTTCGGTCATTCGTCTCACAGTTGTATTTAAACTCGCCATAAAAGTGTCTTTTAGCCTATATTTTGAAACATTCTGACCGAAATCACTTAATCTTTCCCGGTCATTTTAAAAACGTTTCGGTCTGTGACCGAACAAAACCCAGGGCAAGAGAAGCACGGCAAAGTTTATAATGTTCTTTGCAAATTGTGGAGTGCTCGCGGGAGCAACCGAGTGATGGATTAGCGAGGCAGTCATTTAAGTGAAGACGATAACGTCTTTTACGCCGAAATCTACAAAAAGGAAATGTCATAGCATCAGGTGATAAAAAACCGGAGTAGGCCACAAGCTGCTGACACAAACAGTGCGTTTAAACTTCGAAACTTATTTGGGCGACCGCGTGTGTCGCATTTACGTGTCATCGAGCAGAGCACGTTCCTCGCCAGTCTTTCGAGATAAGGTCAGCAATTTGTTTTATGGGCGAAAGTGAAAGGTAAAAAAGGTTCGTTGAGAAATTGTTTAGACCGCTGCTTATTGTCTTCTTGCGTCAGCTTATTCGCTATTTTTGACATATTTTGGTAAAAACTTATCATTGATGGACGTCATGAACTAAAAAACAATACTGTTTGAAAGTTACTGTGCCATCTCCCAGCATCTCCTATTTATAAGTGTAGGTTTTCGTGTTTGCATTTGGCTTAGTCAGCGTATCGAAGACTGTATGTGTGCAAAGGTTCCATCGCTGTGCGCATATCTAGCACGCTTGCACACGCCAGGTGAAAACTAATACGCTTGCACACACCAGGTCAAAACTAACACGCGTTCACACGCCAGGTGAAAGTCGCAACTGAGATTGATCGGCGCGAGTTCAGCCAGTTTGCCATGTTTATTTGTAACAGTTGCGTTATGAGCAGGGGGGCGTGCTCGGAAGTGACATCCAGGCTTGTGCGCGCTGAACGTCAAGCCTCTTCCGCCCGCCACCCTTTTCACAGTACGCTGTGGCCACCATTAGTGAATCCAGCCCACGCCAAGGTCTACGAATACTCGACGAATGTATTTTAACGTAGTGAGCAGTTGTTTTGCCACATTTCGAAAGTATGTCATGGGTTCGCTCACTGATTTTTGCGTGAAACACTCTAGAAGAAAGTGCTCTCCAGAAGAACTCTGAAAGTCTTAGAACAGGGGTTCAACCTGGGTTTGGTGAACCTTTTAGTGGTCTATAAATATGTTTCAGGGCGTCCTTGAACCAAAATCCAATCAGAAAATCCGCCAGTTTTCATCCGCCCAGTTGGGCCATTATTCAGCATAATCGCACCACAACTGCAGCATAATCGCACGTTCGTGTTGCAAGTCGACTGACTTTTTTCGTATTTGGAAAGTGACAGTAATTGGCGAACTGAAATTTAACTCTTGCCCGGGCGGTTGAGGCGCCCACGATAAGGAGCCACCAAATCTACCTTCTCATTCAAAAAACGTCGACAAAATCAAGGGGTCCGCAGCGGATTTGGGTGCAGTGAAAGGAGGGGACCACAGCGGATTTGGGTAAACAACACCCTTAGAAGAAAGCCCATCATCTCCGGCTTTATCTACAACAGCGTGACGCTGACGCGAATGCTTGCCGTGTGTGCGAAGATGGTTTTCCTTGGAACATTATCTTTCCACATCCTTTCTTGATGGCAGGTAACAAAGTGTATTTAGCAGATGGCACGCATGAGTTCTTGTTCAAAGATAAAGTTCAGGTGATCTGATGTCAAAGCAACTTAAAGTTGTGCTGAAGTCAGCGTCACATCTTGACGAGCCCTGAAGTCTCATTAATTGAAAGAAAGATAGCACTTTGAAACTCAAGGGCGTAGATTCAGCTTCCGTATATTTTAAAGCAAAGGAATGCTGCTGGTTTGTCCAACGTTGGGGAAGCGCGAAAGATGCTTGATACAAAGGAAATAACGCCAAGGACTGAAACTAGTGCACACTTTTTTGCGACGTAGTTACTCGCTTCAAGTCTCCTACCGTATGGTTTGCCCACTGAACTTCGTGTTTGTCCCACTATTTGTTTTGCGATGCTTTTACTTTCAGTTTCTCCTGATATTCCGGAAAGCAGCCCTGGGCGAGCTCCAAATGGACGGTCTGATCGCTTTGGCCGAATTGTCCGAAATAAACGTGTCCGAGGAAGGCGTGTCCGGGGCGAAGAACTTCTTCGAAGCGAAGGTTAGTTGCTTAGCCTGGCACGAGCACTATCGCCCCCCTAGTCGTACCCCAAAATACGCCCTAAGGCGATTCGGCAACCAACGAGATCTGCAAGTGCATGCCAGTTAGAACAGTTAGTTGCAAATGCTTGTTCGTTTGGCCTTTTGTTCGTTTAAAACCGATCTGGTTAGTGCTTCATAGTCTCGCCGGTGATTGATGTCACTGAACGCATGCGTTCTAGCATTGTTCCAAAACAATCGCTTCTGTTTCCTGGATTTTGAGTGCATTGAAGTAGCTGCAGGCGATACATTTCGATACATTGCATCAACGTATCGCACCGCTGCATATTCGTGTACTCGTGTACTTCTTGCATGGCACTGCAGCATTTGCTCAAACGAAACGTACCGGAGTTACCTGTTTGGTCTGTTTACCGCTTTATGTCAACAACACGCAAGGCAAGCGATAAATGTATAGCGCGTCTCAGCAAACAGTGGCTCGATGAAGTGGACGAGACGCAGCTCACCTTGCGCGTCTGCCTGCTACACACGCTGTTCCTGTTTTAGCGCCTCTACGTTCACACTGTTCAGGTGAATAAGCTCGCGTCAGCGAATAAGTTTGAAGAGGAAATAAAGAAGGAGCAGGAGGAAAAGAAGAAACAAGCGGAGGAGAAAAAACAAAGAAGAGAAGCGTTCAAAGCGAAAGCCCAGATGTTTAAGTGACCCAAGTGAACAAGTGAATGAATCAAGCCGCACGCAGCTTTTCTTTACTTCGTTTTTACTCTTTACTGTGTTATTCAGATGTTTTGTTAATATGCTTGTTATTAGTATTATTATATATCATCCTAACCTTTTGCTGCTAGTAACAAACGGCTCGACCTGTCAACGTGCAGTAAAGCAGGGTTGTGTTCCAAATATACTTTTTACTAATAATTAAATGCTGTGTTACAAGTGTATTACTTTTTTACTATTGCCAGTGAATTTCTACTTCGACAAGTGCGTGGAAATGTAGTTTTTGTTATAATTGCTATGATCCAATCAAGTGTTTCGTTTTACGGTGTTTTTCTTACAAACTGCGCGACTCGTTGCATGGCATTGCTCGCTAGGTCCTATCTTTCACCAAAATCGACCAGTGTTCCGGTATTCCGCCAGAGAGTTCTCAAAAGGGGGGGCTTTACGTAAGTTCAAAGGGGTCTTGACATTCCTAAATTTGGTAAAAACTCCAGCGATTTATGATGCTTCATAATTAAATTTGGGGTAGCTTGGAGCTTTGTTTGCGGGGGGATTAGCCCCCAAAAGGCCCCCTGTGGCGACGGGACTGCATTCCGCCGCACCTTGCTGCAGTCGGCAAGGCAGAGTAACTGGGACGATGCACTCGTGCGATGGCCGAACTTTCCAAGACCAGAAACGCTCATCGCTATACTTTGTTTTGGTGTTTGCGTCAAAAGCGTGGGTTCGTGTGGCGGAAAGAAAACACAGTCACGCCTTCGCATCAAAGCACACGCCCTCTGTAACGTCACAAGGCAGATTGTCGTAGCAAAGAAAGTTCAGGTAAGCAGTTGTGAAATCACAACGTCCCCATATTGTCTAGATCAGTGGTTTTCAACCTGCGTTGCACCACCGCGCCCCACCGCACCAACCCACTGTAACCCAACGACCCCATCTAAAACTCGAATAAAGCGCGCGCAATACAGCTGAGTACATCGGGACCCCCCCAAAATGGTTCACAACCCCCTTTGGGATCGCGACGCCAGGTTGAAAACCACTGCTCCAATCACGCGATTCGTCATCGTTTAGCGCAGTTGCGCAGCGGGTACTTTCCCCTTTACTGATCTCACGCAACCAGGCGTCCTTGCCAGCGCGGCCACACTGGCTCTCTGGCAAGAGACTCACGACCGCAGTAAGACTTTCTACGACGCTTATATATGCACTGCACTGCTGCTTGCTTCTGCTGTTGTATGGACGTGACTTGCTCACAATACGCTGCTCGCGATTTGGTTAAAAGCCGTTTTCTACTTTCGTTCTGTACCTGCCTACGTCATCGGCCACCATGTATGAAGAGCAGGGACGCGATCGGTCGATTTAGTCCTAGGGCGTGATCGCCGAAAAATCGTCAATTCTTTTTCGCGCAAACGAAGTTCTGTCATTGATGCGCTTTTTTAACAGTTTGTTAACGCTTCGTGTTTGTTGCATAGCAAGACCCACGGGGTAATGTAATGGGGTGTGGGGCGAGAAGTGGGTATTGTGGAAATCAACTCCGAATCGATTCTGCGTCTGCGGTAGAATCGACTGCAGTGAATGCAACTAATAAAACCTGAAGAGAGCAGGAATGGTCAACCGCGATAAAAGTTTCCACAGTCGCATGTCGGACAATTGCCGGACACTTACTCTCTTTTGCTTTGGCTGCAAGCGCTTGCCAGTTTGAAAGCTGCTGACTGCTGCAGTGTGTTGGTTCCGGATGTTGCGTCGTTGTTGATTGTGACGTGTTCCTAATACGCGGAAGAGAAAAACCCTTCGTTTTGCGCAAAGTGTCTGACGTCACAAACATGCAATCGGCGCAACACTGTGCGCGGTGAGAGTTGAGACAATATTGCGTTGTGGAACCGAGCTTATTGTTTTAATTTACAAGTAGATGCAAAATTAAGCAGTTTCAATCTAGCTGAACTTTTCAACCAGTAATTGACCAGAGGTGGTCACGGATCCGGAGTGCCGGACTCGACTCCGGCAGGATTCTGCGTTTTTCTTTCGGATCCGGAGTCACTTTTCAATTTTGGCAGTAGTAGGAGTCCGCGTGGTCATTTCTTGAGCAAAAACAGGAGTAAATTGCCAGTTGGATCGATAGTAGCCGGAGTCTGAACAGGTGTCGGATTCTCAAATTTGAAAAACTTCCGGATCCGGATTCCCAAAGTTTGGAACAGGAGCGGAGTCGAGTCTGAAATACTGACTCCGGCCGCCTCTGTTGTTGACCCATCGCTGACCCGCACAAAGGTCAAACCACGCCTCTGACCCGCGACCTCCGAATATTGTTTGTTGTTGACAGTTGAAGCGCTTGATATAAATTGCTTCTGCAACTCATGATGGCCGGTTACTCGCATTGAGGACTCGTTCACGTGTCATATACTACACTCACTCATTAAACTCGCCCGCGGACAGTCTTTAAGCCTTTCCGAGTTTTCTCCGCTGGATTTTCACAAGCCTGAAAAACGGAAAACGAAACTACGTCGTGGTCGACGAGTCAAAGTCTCGTCTTTCCATTGCAGTTGGTTGAAGTATTTGCTTGATGCACTTTCGTCGTCTGGTACGTTCTGCACCGCTTCGACCCTGCGGTGAAAGCCACTGTCAAACAACTTTGCAGCTTATCGTTTCCTGTGTTTTTTTCTTCTCAACAATGTCAACCACGGTATGAACCAAACAACACTCCTGCCTCTATCGTAGAATGTCAATCTGTGTTAACAACACCTCTTCCGTTTGGATATGCTGGAGGCGTTCGGTGCAGTCGTGCTCTTTTACTTGCTTTATTATATTTTCGCCTTGCCTTATGTGTCGTTGTTCGTACAGAGCAGACAAAGGCATACCTTAAAGAAATAGCGCGCAACCCAACCCTGAAGCGAAGACATGAAAAAAAAAACAGAAGTCCTCCAGGCCTTAATCCACCAGTCGCTAGTACTTGGGCACAGCTACCAGTGGTTAGTGCGTGCTTGCATGCTTGTGGATAGACGCACCACCCATGAAATGTGAGCGCCGAACCACCGACGAAAATATAATTAGAAAAGTCCAGGCAAACACGCCTCGTGAGATCACCGGTTTGGATCGCAGTACTTATTTACCAGGATTTTAATTTCCAGCAAAACTTTGCACGGAGATAAGAGAGATTGGATGCAAGACAGTGTTGTTTTTGTATTTCGCAGATGTCTTTACTAATTTTCATTATAGTGTGAAGGGTCCGACGGCCAAAAAAAAGCCTCCCTGGACCTGTAAGTGAAGAGACTCTCCAAACAGCTCAGACAGTTTCAGATACGCTGGACGCACAAAGCCTAATTTCATAACATGTAAACAGACCCTCGGGCGTCGTGGTTTAAGTGATGATTAAGCGGCTGACAACATGCATCGCGCGCAGTTCGTCAGGCGACCTTCCTTGACGGTTGCAACAGTGGCAACTTCCCAGGTTCCGGGAAGAGGCGAGCGCCAACTGCAAAAGTAGCTGCGCTTATCGCTGAAATAGCAAATTCCATTTTTAGGGCAAATTTTTATTGATCTGAAAACTCAAAAGAACGGGCTTCGAAATACTAAAATTTTGTGCTCGACTGTTGTGAAACTCAAAAACTACGCTGACGTTTCAGTCTGCTGACGACAGGTTTTTATCAGGGCAGCAAAGCAGAAGTCACCAAACGCTGTTACGTTGAAGTTACGACATCGAAAATATGCAAGGGAGATAACGAAAGTAATTTGTAAAACAGAGGAGAGTAAGAACGGTGGAGCTGGTGAACTTAACTAGAAACTGAAGAAAAAGTAATTAATGCACCATTAAAGTCACGTATAACCAAACGCTGGTTTATACACTTTTGGAAAAAGATCTGATTATTTGCCATTGACAAACGTTGGGTGTCGAATGGTTAAAAAAGGATTCGGTAAACCGTCGATTTCTAAAATCATTTTCGATTGTAACCACCGGCGTCGGAGGGGACCTTGGCCCCCCTCTGGATTTAGAAATGTTTAGCAAAAAAGGTTGTTTTCTTAGTTTTCAGTGGGAAAAAACAAATTTCACCATTTCCTGCCCCCCCTGGAAAAATTTTGGAAAAATCCCCCAG
>JGI24158J21664_10003850_pt1 | contig 19079 bp, 12 predicted proteins | sample Ectturendosymbi3_FD_21664 | JGI IMG/M metagenome (IMG submission 21664)
GCCGAAATCGCAAGGCGAAAAGTTTTTTTTTCAGCCTAAACTACAAGTCTTTCCCCATTCAGATCGGATTTGAACAGCTCTCTAGCTCGATCCGCTGACGAGTGATGGCCATTTAGAAAAGGGGTGTGTTCCAACCCAAATTGGGGTTTGTGGGTGCAGAAATTTTCACCAATTTTGTTTTGTTTGTCCATAATTTCGACTACATATATGCCAGAAAGTCATTCAAGGGATCTAAAGACGCGGATTTTGGCCTAGTTTCCGAAAAAATCTTGAGCCATAATAATGTTCCAATGAGTTGGGGCCCAGGTCCAAGTAAAGGTAGCCAAAAACACTCCCACATGTGGCGTTCCCCCCAAAAAAAAAACCACCGAAAACGAAAAAAATTTTTTTTTTCGATTTCGACTACAGGCTTCTGAATCCGTAGAGGGTTTGAACAGCTCTCTAGCTCAATCGCCTGGCGAGTTATAGGATTGCAAAGCTCTGCAAGAAACGTGGCTTTCGCGGGACTTAAAGGTAAGTCAAGCTACCTCTGCATGATTTTGGGACTCAGGTGACATGATTCTGAATGAAGTTCTTGCCATCTTTATAACAATTCGAAGGCATTACGACCTAACCCCCGATTGTTGCCCATGCCAGTCACAACCAGCTAAACAGAGACTGGAGGGAAATATTGCGATGCGAAAGATTTGTAAGATTTATTCATTCCTGCTGTTATTTATGTAATGGGAATGGCGTTTGCTATCCTTTTCTAATTCAGAAAAGAACCGACTAAAGAGCTTGAAATGATTAAGAGCTGCAACGCGACTTGCTGGTCGATGTCTTTGTGGGTTGGTGGATTGCGCAACTGATGATTTTAATGGGTGAAAGTTGTGTTGAAGGCATCATTCGCGTTGTATAATGTCGCTCATGCAGTGAGGCAAAAAAATGAAATAAATGTAAACTATTCTGTAAAGTCGCTTGTCCTGTGTGCGAAACCTCAGACTAAGCAAACTTGAACTGAGAAGTAATTTGATTGAAAATTTCAAAACTTGCTGCAAGCTTTTCATGAAAAGGAGAAAAACTGAACATCACGCCAGTTACATGAACACACCAACACACAAAATTTTGAGTTAATGAAGAAAAAATTCCTGGCATTTGGCAGTTGAATACTCTACTGTAACGAGATATGCATTTGCGTTCACTGCTCAGGAGAAATGTTGTTCAATTTTTACGCATATTGCACAACAGGATTGCAAAAATTAAGATTCACTGTTCTTATTCCGGCAGAACTTCATAAACAACCAAGTAGTTCGTAACATGTACGTTTCGCAGAACCTTTGCTTTCGAATTCTTCGGAGTGAGGTACCGGTCAAGTGCGGAACATTTTTTTCGCAGGCTAATTACGTTTCAAACACTCTTGTCGTTACTATTTTCTGGATAGCACTGACAAAGAGTGCTGTTTAGTGCATTCCAACGACTTTTTGCAAATAACGCTTTACTAACGATGGGCAAAAAGGTCGAATTGAATTCTTTTTGTCAATATCAATGTCATCTAAAAACGCTTTTTCCCGATTTTGTCGCTACCGTTCCTTGGTCTCCGTGGCGTCATCACGTAAACCTCAAATTGTTGCCCTCCGCTCCTCTTTTTCCTTAAATTAGCAACGGAGAAAGTAATACTAACCGCAGAGAAGACGCCTGTTGTTGCAACCAGCAGTAAGCGCGGTATTGAATGCGCGATGCACCACGAACGGGAGGTGAGCAAAGGATAGCACCTATATTGTACGTGCAAGTGATGCGAACAAGCAGTATTTCAGTGAGCATTGCCTGCAGTCTCTGCTGATAATAACGACGAACGATTAGTTGTGATATCTAACGGAAGCGAAGAGTGAACACGGCGTGTGACTCTGAAACCTATTCTTCTTTGATGCAAGTGTGAAGCTTACGCACTTGCCGCTCGGGCTCTCCGATCACAGCACTACGCCGCAAGTGCTGATTCTCACGTTTTGCAAGTGTGGTTTCAAATAATCAAGATTAATAAGATCCGCTTGAGTTGCCGTTGCCTCAGCCAATCAGCTTCCAGAGACAGGTGTTCAAATTTAAATCTCTTATCAAATGCTCGGAACGTTCATCTCAACAAAAAAGGCTCATTAAATCGGTGTTTGCAACAGTGGAGAACTAATTTAATTTAAGAAACGTTGTATACCAGCTAGTTATCAAACGAGAGATAAATGTACTTTAGGCAGGTTGAATATCATTGTATTGCAGCAGAACCAAAAAATAAAAAGCAATGTCACCCATGTTTATTTAAGAACACCTTTTGTGGGGTCGTGAATCATTCTTACATTATAAAACCTGACTTAAGCGCTTTTTATTTGCACTTGTACCACAAATTGCTCTTAAATATAGTTTATAGATTTAACATGTTGAAGACGGGAAAACCAAACCCATTGGCTTCAACCGGAAGAAACAACATCTCAATCCACGAAGTAGACGTTGCTGCAAGATCATTTTTTACCAAATGTTTCTTTTAACCAAAATATAACTGCGAGGCCATTGCAATATATTGTTTTGGTTTTGTAAGCTGCAAGACAACTTTGAATTAGCACCTGTCAATGACGAGTTCAACTACAACATCGTAAATTTATCTCAAATGCCTGTTAAACGTTCCAAAAGAAAAGGAAAAAATTTTCCGCCCTTTTCAGTTAACTTTTATTTCACGCAAGCATACCTTGCATTTGCTTAAATCAATGGGTAATTTTCTTAAATCTCACTCTGAGCAACATTAAAACTGATTATTACATGCAACAACAGTTTAAGCGCTATACCATAACGCAACAGCCCTAAACCGTGTTCAAGACACCTGGAAATCGTGCAGTTATTTTTAAGCACAGTACTGTAAAAAACGATTTGGGATTTTTTTCAATGAAAATGCATTTTTTATTTTGAAAGTTAATCACACTAACAAAAGAACTTTAAAAATTTTTACTCACATGCCATAGCAGTTCAGTGTTTGGTTTGTCTGCGCTTATAGGCGTTTAAACTGTTGATCATGTCTGGCATGTTTTATTGGTTACCCTGTTGCTGTGATACCACCTTTACATTAGACTTCTATCAGTTCTGTTTTTGTGGTTGTTGGTTATGAGTGTATCTCATGTTTCAGCACGTCTCATACATTTTCTGTAAGGTTCATATATGTAGAGTTTCCAGGTCGTTTCATTACTCTAATTTTGTTGTCCCGTGACCATTACGTCGATGTCTTTCCAGGCTAGCATGAAGCACGAACCGTCCTATGAAGCTTCTGAAAGCAAACCACTCCCAAACTTCCCTTATATGTCATTCGAGCACTTTTAAGCAAATTATTTGGTTCATGGTTCCTTCTACTATGTGTACCGCAATATGCTGATCCAATGAACCGATATTGCCAACCAAGCCATGACCTTGGCACAAAATTTGATTGCTTTCTTCAAACGTTGAGTCAGAAACGTCTAACCAGACCTTTCAGCGAATTGTTTGCACTCGATAGCCAATTACTGCAGTGGTTGGTTCATCCAAAAAATAACCTAAAACACAGTCACAAGCATATGTTTAAGTTTACAGGCATGGCAGCTAGACGATCATCACTAGCTGTACTTGATTAGGTCGCACAGTACCGTCATTGAAATTGTTTCGCTAGAAAAAGTGACTGGAAATTATTTTGATGAACCTCAATCTACTGTACTTAATAATAGTAACAATATTGGGGGGTTTTACAAGATTTTTAACGTTTAAAATGTTTTTGTAAATAATTTGCATCAAATATGGATTTAATAAAATAAAGTGCTGCAACGTTTCAGCAGAGTGGGTTACCTTTCGTAGCATCCCCGAAAATTAAACATCTAAACGTTATGAAAAACCGCATTGAAATCATTCATCTATCAGGAACGAAACGGAAATCGAATATGACAAAGGTTCCATAGTAGCCACGTTAGAGGAAATGTGAACCACCTAATCTTGTCGCAATCACGCCTACTCTTTATGCATTCATGAAAAAAGACAAAGGAAGAAACAAGCATCATCAGATAGTCTTGATAATAGGTCACTTTTTCCGAGAGTGCATTTACCTCACCTTAAACAGTACCATGAGTTTGGTGAAAAGATTAATGTAGGGCCTGCAGTATTTCCACCAGATATTTGTAAAAACGTATACATCTTGCTTCCATTTGTTGTTTCCTACCTCAAATAGCGAAACTACATAGAAAGCAGCATTCGCGTTTTCGTTGCTCGTGTGCCTGGTGAGATTTTTGAAACCTTGACCGCTTTCCTTTGCTATAGAGAAAGGCCAACTTTTAGTTGTCTTTAGTGAAACCACACTGTTGCGCAAAGACAAACGTTTTAGGTTGATTTGCATATTATTTCTCAGTAGCATTGCTTGTAATGAAATGAAAACAAAGTGAGAGGTAGGGAAAAAATACACAAGCAAACAGAGCCAAAAATTAATTCCATTCAATTTTTCAATGGGCGAAATATCTGAAAACAATGTAAAACTTCAACAAATTAAATCAGTGCTTGTCGACAATTTAGAAAAAGGAAGATTTGCCCATTGCCACAATTCAGTTAAATTGGAAACTGATTTCATATTTATGAGAACGTTCTCAAATAAAAAACGCTGCGGCGTTTAAGCTACGTGGATGTAACACCAGTAACCTCAAATTAGACCATGGTTTCTCCGTATTTTTCAATGTCAGCAGTCATCTTCGATGGGTAGAAATCTAAGAAATGGAAAACCTTCACAAGAGCAATCTGTACACTATTCTCCTTGTGTCCTTGGAAACTAAAAGTTCATAGCGATTGTTTTGATTCCATAATCGGGAAAAAGCATGCTGCAACGAGAAAAACAGCATTTACCGGAAAGAAATTGGGTAGAACTTGACAGAAAAGATTATTTGCTAGGCAGCCACAGGTTTTCGTTTGGGAATACTCTGTGAGGGAGGGGACAAACTAACCTGCCATCGATCTTTGGCGCTCATTCATGTTATTTGTTGTGTATTAGAGCTGAGTTGTACAAGCCTTATTTTGACCACACAAGAAGATCAGCAAAACCTTTCTAGGTTCAGGCTCAGCAAAAAAGATATCCTGGTCGTTGTTATCGCACAAGTATCTGACAATGGATTGCCAGCAAAAAAGTCGTGAGGGGTAAGTTGAAAGCGGAAAAAAGTTCCTCCTATATTCAAGTGGCGTTAACTGGATTAAATGATCCCAGAACTATAGATTCGCATACCCGAGGTTAACATATAGGAAAGCTTTTTAAAATACCCCCATGAAAAGAACTGATGCCCCCAAAAAGAGCTCTAAGACCGACGTACAGAAGGTCTCGTATTGAGATTGACCCAGGATAAAGACTCTATATGAAATGTGATGCCAGTGCCGGTTAGGCAAAAAGGATTTCAGTAGATACCATTAAATCAGCACTTACAGAATGAAAGTACTTGTCTACATGGATGTGGATGCTCTAATTCACGCTTACCCTCAACCGAAAGCAAAACTTGATAGTTAAAGATAGTTAAATTCATTAGCAACACGCTTTACTTTTTCCCTTCTTTTCTGAGATGTTGATAATATAGTTTAGCGCGCGGAAAACATAACACAATTTTAACCACTCAGAAGTGCATCTACGGGTTTCAAGAGGAGCAAAATGCCCCACCGGTCAGAACCTTTAACCCCTCGCGCCCCCACAGCAAGTTTTTACAGATGTTGGGACACCGCAACCTGATCTCAGTATGTTTCGAAATTTCACAGTTAGAAAAACTCACGAAACGTTTCACAGCGCATGAGCAAGGTTAACGTTCGGGTACTTTCGCAATGGCACACTGCTTTACCGGGTTGGGAATTTTTTGCTTATAAATTATTCTGACATTTTTGGTGGGCATGTTTCTTGCATGTTACTGTATGCCTGTACCTGATACGGAATGAATTAGCGGAAAACAATCGCACGGCGCTTTCAACAGCGACGAGTTTCTTTTGAATTTGCAAGCGCTCTACGTATAACCTACTGCTTTACCTAAGCATTTGGAACCCTTGAGACAGAGTGAAATTGAGAAGTGCTGCTAAACTGTTTAAGAAATAGCAAAGTGAAAAGCAGTAATTTAAATGAAGACACACTGGACATTTAGAAAAGCAACTATAACCATCTTCAGCGAAAATTCTTTTAACGTTCTTATGCTGACGATGAAATTAGTCAATGAAGTTTTGCTAACAATTGCAACAGTTCTTTTCTGAAATGTCCAAAATTATTTAAGTCAAATCTGTGACTATGCATTTTTGTTTTCATTTTCATATCTTGTTTGTATTATTGGAACTGTAAAGCTTGTTTGCTTGGGGAAAGTAGCAAAAGCGACTACAGCTCTACTTCAACTTCGCAAATCTAAAATGTTATGCCGTCAAATGGTGTTTTTTATAAATGAGCCACAGCAACAAGTTGCAAGTGACTCAACTGTAGCCCAAAAGTTAAATAAATCATAATGCGTATTGCCTGGTCTATAAACCTAATAAAGTTTAGTGCTTTTCATTCGAGATAATCTGCGCGTTCCTATGAAACGAAAAATATAATTCAAGAAAAGCATGATGTTTTACTTTGGCTTTATTCTCAGAAATGAGTTTTAGTTAAAAACAAACATTGTACTTAAATTCAGTCATGACAAAAAGTTTCCAACACCTGTTTCAATAAATATCGTTAACTGCGTTCGAATTTCCTGCTCTTCCCAACCATTGTGCCAAACTTGCACCTACAAAACAAGAAGTTTTATATACGCCTCCAGTAAAAGCAGAAAATAACTAGCGTCTGCAAAAAATCTTAGTTGAAGAAACAGATGTTTGTTTGATGTGCTCATAAAAACTCTTCGTTCGTAAACCGCGCTTTTATTTGAACTCCCTCAGTTCTACTCCAATTAAACAGCATATCTTTGCAAACCAGGTACTTGCGAATTACCCTAACAACTTGGGTTTGGGGGACATTTTTCAACTTCATTTTTTGAAAAATTAGCACCTGAGTTGAAGCTGTGCGCGGCCACTTCCCTGCCTAATGCTGAGTCAACATGAAAGCCTTGCTTACACCAAGCTTTTGGATGATTCAGAATTGGCGTAAACAATTTTAATGAGACATCATCGATTAAGAACTGTAACTGCAAAGAACTGCAAAGCAGAAGCAATATTGCGATGCGTAATAAATCTTGTGTAAAGTTGTTGATCGATGCATTTTGCAATTCAACATCAGCAATGAAGTTATAAAGGATGTTCGAACAAGTTTTGTGGTGAGGATAAACATCACAGATTCTCTTCTTGAAGTTCAGTAAAAATGTCTTGTTTATTATAAGCATGCAGGTTCACAATTTTAAAAACGCTTGCGTAAGCCATGACGTTGCAGCAATTTAGAGTTTAAAAGGAGAATTGGTAGCTTCAAAACATCTCTGAAGATTGTTGATGCGTAAACTTGAAGAAAAACATTTGGCGCGAAATACCAAGCGTTTTTGATGTCATTTATCAGTGCAACATATTGCTTGGTAACTCTTTCTAAAAACTCTCCGATTTTCTTCCTACCTTAACTTGATTCATAAACCGTTGCATTTCATCAGTTTTAAACACAGCTTGTTTTTGCAAACAAACATTTCGCAAATTTGAATATGGTCTTCTGCAGGAAGACATGCATTTTTCAAGTTGGTCATTCTGCTGTTTGCCTTGCACAAAGGTAACTTTGAATATGCACTTTTTGTTTGAATTTTACAATTTCATTCACTTTTAACCATGGGCTGAAAGTTTGTTTTCTTTTAATTGCGACTTTTGTTTGCTACCTTTGTTGTATTTTGCTTCTGCTGCGACGTTGGCTGCGCAATGTCTGCTGGTTTGCAAACGTTGGAAACTATAAACCTTAATATGAAATCGCTCAAACGAAATATTTGCGATTTGTTTGAGGTTTCATTGTTTCTAAAGAAAGTGAATGAAAATAAAACAGCACATCCCTCTGTTGAGCAGAACTACAGTTTTGAGGGAGTTTTACTTTCGAACTCGAAACCACAGTTTTATTTTCAGGCACAGTTTTGGTCCCAACGTTGAATCAAGCCTTTTATTCTGGCCATTCCTTTCCTTCCTTTTCGATCGCAGAACTCTGCAAGAAGACATGCAAGCAAAGATAGAGCAACTAGAGCAGATGTCTTTTAGATTTGTGTCATGTTATATACTGCCTTGTACAGATGAAAACCTTTGAGCACAGTGCCACCATGTCACGCCAATGGACATTTGGGAGACCAACTCAACCATACGTAGCACTTCTTTGAATTGGAAACATACGATTTCAAAGCGGAATAAAACGCCATGTAAAAAAGTAAATGAAAGAACCCCATACATTTGCTTCGTAAAATTTAGCTGCAGTTATGTTGCTGCACCAAAAACAGCAGCGCGACTACACAGCCTTGTGATCGAACAATGGCAGAAGTTTTGCTGTCCTTCGAAGCAACTGCATGAATGCGTTGTATTGTACAGATCATACACGACTAAAATAAATAAATTCTATCTTTTCTCAAGCTGGCATAAAATGCGACATAAATACAAATATTTTCTGTCAGCAAGAAGTAACTTCCCACATTAAGCCTTTGAGTCAATCAATTTCAGACATCCATGAAAAGTGACTTCAACTACCCGCTCCATTAAATAGCCAAACATTCTAAGTCACCTATTAGCTTCTAAGCTTTTCAACAATGTGAACTTCCTGAACGTCAAACATTACTTCGGTTGCAGGAGGTTTAAAAACGGCAGTAAAATTTTACGATTAAATCACGCGACATGTTCTGAGCTGTGGCATGGTGTCTGTGTCTACTCCAGGTGAGGAAAACTTTATTCGGTCCCAGCGCATCAGCGTTTGCAATTCAACTTTGACTCATCCGATGGCTTCACAGTGCGCATGTACACGTCCAATGTACAAACAGTAGTGACACAGCTCAGGTTGTATCTCACAAACAAGCTATTTCGCTGTTCGAAGTATATCCACCAAGTCGCCGCAAGATTCGGCGTTTGTCGAAACAAGTGGGAAGTTTCTCTCAATCGCAGCCTCAGAACAAAGCGCCCTACTTTCCTTTCCGCGAAATCGTTTTTAAGTTTAACAACAGTCAATAGAAAATCATGCTTTACTAGTTCGAATTTTCGCACCAGCACCTGTTTGCGAAACGATTTGTTTGCGAAACGATTCCTAACAGGGAATGGCTCCGTCTCGATCTATGAGAAGTTTGAAGTTTTTGCTGTAGTCTGCAAAGTTTTTGCTTTTCAACGCATCATTAAACAGCAAATAGCAGCAAAGCTGAAGCAATATTGTGAGTTTACATATGTTTTCACTTATTACCCCCTTTTAGAAACGCTTCGCTTTCGTCAAAGCGTGGGCAACGTTCCCAGTAGTACAAAGAGGGCTCATCTTTATTTGCTAACCAACACTTTTGAAGGTTCGTAATTTAACTCCGAACGCTAAACTCTGCTGTTCAGCCGATTAAATGTGTTTGTGTTTGCTCCTAACAGGCTGCTTTTTGGTGGTCCAACCCCGAACCCAAAACCGATTCTTTGCATGCAATCTGTTTTCAGTTGCGCGACGCTGAGTTCAAAGCAGCGCCAGTCGTTCTTTCGGTGCGACGAACTTAAAAGGTCAAGAGACTGTTCCGTTGAAAGAGTATCCTTAGCTGAATTCTCAAAATATCTCAGACAACCCTGGACAAATCACTAGAAGTTTCAAAAGAGTCAACTAAAATCGATCCGCAGATGATTTACGGTAAATTCAAATAATATTATTTGTGCCTTGTGCTAATTTGTATGAAAAGCAAAACGTTCGCTGTATAGATATAAAAAATCCAGCGACATGGAAGAACTAACAATCGAAATTTTACAAAGTTGTATGGCGAAAGCAACATGCTGAAAAAGAACTCATCCAAAAAAGAATTGTATTTCCACAACACTGAAAGAAACCTTACCAATCTCCCTAATGTGTCTCGGATTTGATGGAAGTCAGTACGAAAATCTGCTATGATGTCCGATTTTCTTTACGGTGGTGAAAGTTTCTGTACATAGGAGGCATAATCATTTAGGAGCTAAGAATATATCTCATTCAAAACACATTCAATCCCAGCCATGATAATTTAGGTCGTTATCAAAAACGATTACTTTATGCCATCCACAGGCCAAGCCTTCAAATAAAATGAAGAGATTCTTTGCTACTAATACTTTTACAGTGAGCTGATGATAGTTGTCAAAGTCAAAGAAGATGCATTTACCGCCCTTCTGAAACCTAAAACCGCAGCATATGGTTCATAAAATCTATTCAAATCTAATTAGTTCCACTTGAAATTCAATTACAACTGGCAGGAAATCTTTTTCTTTCAAATTTAAATAATAGCTTTCTTTGAAAATGTCTTTTCATGCCTCACAGAGTATTTGGTTTTGAATTGCTGACATTGCCAAGCGTTGCTTTATTTTTTTGACTGAAGATGGTTGAAGAATAATCCAAAACGTCTCAAAACAAAACGCGTATGTTTTTGTAAGCTTTTTTCTTGTTACTGAAACTGTTTAATCTATCCCAATTTCACGCTCAAAAATTCATTGAAAATGGTTTTGTAGTTATTACTTTTTAATGCACAGGCGCTATTTGCAAACGGCGCATACTTGGGGTTTTGGTGATTTGAGGCCTGCGATTGTCGATCATTTTCTTTCGTTGTGTTGTTTTCGCTGTGCAATTGCGTTATCACTACAGCTAGCTTAAAACACAAGAAAAGTTATTCTGCTTTACTCCATACAGTCTCAAATTAGCAGGATATGTTTGATCTCGAAGGTTAGAAGTCTAAGAAGACATCGTCTGAAGCAAGGTTTTTCACCTTAATCTGCATCATAACAAATAAACGTAGACACTGGATTTAAGGTTTTGTGAAAAACATTGAAAAAAAAAGCTGATTATATGCTTTGGCATGTACGACGAGTGGTTACCGTAACGATGACAAATAAGTGATGCTATTGCAGCAAGCTTTACTGTGCTACATGATTTTCTTGTTTCTTTGCAATCGCAGTGCTCTGCAAAGTTGCAGGAATCCGGTTGGGGCGGGGTCTCAGAAAACGTTTTAGGTAATTTTGAACGACACAGAGCAACATCATGTCTGGAGCAGGCTGTTTCGCAGTCCAGTGATGACGTGATGTGGCAAGAAAACAACATTTCCTTGTGATTTCCAGATACGAAAAGAAACGACGGATGTTATAAACTGATGTTATCAGTGCTATTTCACTTTGAAAGTCGCAAACTTGCACTTAGAAAAACGTTACCAGACGGCACGCAAACGCAGAAAGTCACCTTCACAAAACGAAACTTACAGGGTCATCAGCTGCATAAGAAATACATGTTAAAATTCACATATATTTGTTTGAACTAGACAAAACGTTCAAAAACTGACCATACTAGCCTATGTGTAAATTTAGCTGTGGTAGTAAACGTTGAGCTCTCTAACGCCGTTTCTTTTTGCTAAATTGCCCACAAATACTCAAACTATTTTGGCATTAACTTGTATCTCTTTCTCAAGGGATTAATTGGGACGGTTCCAGATGATTTGACTGTTGAGTTCCACCTTCTCCATCTTATGTGCACGCGCGTGTTTTAAACAAAAATCCCTAAACACTGACACTTTCAACTTCAAGAGTAAAACAAGACAGAAAGACTTTGGTCTCAACTCAGTTTCCCTTAGTCAGTTGTTTTGGAATGTTTAAACCAATGAGAAGTTACACATTGCGCCTAAATGTTCGAGTTGCAGGCAAGAAAAACATAAAAGGAACATTTTACAAAAAAACTGCACTGTAAACATGCAGAGCACAGTGACGTTTTTCGAAATGGGGAAATACCGAAATGGCAAACCCCTAAAATTACGCAGTTGTTTTCAAACTGGTAACAGGAGGGGCTGATTTAACACTTTAAACTTGGCATTTCATGGAATTCACTCCCCAACTTTGATTCCCTCAAGTGACGGTGAAAGTTGTGGTGAAAAAGCATTCCGACCAATACTTTTCAGCGCAACGTTTCAGAATATTTGTATGCAGTATATGCTGAAACAGCAGAGATCAAGAACACTGCTGTTTAAAAAGCATCAGCATTTAAATTTTTTCCTAGTTTTCAGTATGTCATTGATCCTTACGCGGGATCGTGATCTTATTTAAATAAGGAACGAACAGTTGATAGCTACAACCAAGCAATGCGCTTAGCGAAGTCCTGACATCCTGTGAAAGATATTCTGAACAAGTAGTGTTTCGAGGAAACCGATTCGAAAAATTCACTGCATCTTTGTTGCCCTGGCCAGCGTCATTGTGTCGACCGGCAGCCTGTACCTTGAAGACAAGTAATTAATTTTCTATCTGTTGTTATGTTGACCCAGCCTGGATAGCGCATGGGTTTGTCTTCTTGTGAAAACCGAATCACCGGATGGGACGAGTTATTTGCAATGCGGTTTGACCACTTCCGTAAACGCACTGCAGTAATTTCATTGTTAACTGTCTTCGCAGCAAAAAAAAGGGTCAGTGCCTCTTCTTAATGCGACTATCGGCAGATCAGGTCAGAAAGCAAAATAAACAGCCGCTAGAGCAGTTGCCCGAAGCGTCGTTCGCGCGATGGCAAAGGTTGGACACTTATTCATTAGCCGCTGGTTTTTACAGTTTAAGGACTTTACGTCCTTCATCTGCAGCTTTTCGAGATTCGACGACGGTACAACTCAGTGGCTTTCAGTCTTGTCGCGTTTGCGGCAAAGAGCGGAAATTGGTTGAGACGGAATGTGAGCACGGCGCTGAAAGAATTAATCGTGTGTTCACGGTCTTCTATTCATGATTGCTTAGCGATCTGCATTACAGAATAGTTGGAAATTTATTTCTGTTTCTGCAACCGCGTCGACAACGGAATGAAGCAGAAATAACTTAGTAGAAAAAGGAGGAAATACAACTCGTGATATTGCAGGCTGAAAAACTTAGTTGCGATCTTGTATGCTGAGTTACTGCTTTTCGAATGTGTTTAAAAATGGGCTGTACATTAATGTCTGTTATCACTAATGCATACTATGCTGCTATTGCATTGATCTCTTCCAAATAATCAATTGCAGTCACGAGCAACTGATGATCTCGAACGTTTTTGAAAATAAAAAACCGTTAACTTGAAATAGCAGAATTAGTTGAACCCTGCATATTCAGCTGAGTATTTTTCAGTCGTAATCGTTTTGCAGATAGTGGTAGGTGCGCTGGTCAGCCGTTTACAGCTGAACAATAGTTTAAAAGCCGTGACGACAAAACACGCTTCAAACGACTTGTTGCTGTTACGCAACAATGACGTCTGATCCTGATTTGACATTGGCAGTCAGAAATAGGTTACATTCACCTGCTCGCATCCGTCCTCATTTTCAATGACCCGGAAAGGAGGTCAGCGATGCTTATCCTAAGCGATAGTTGAGTATGGGTCACGCCAGGCAAGAGGGTGGCGAAGAATTCGCATTTAAGTTTCTTCAGTCAGGCAGCTGCATTACTTCCAGAAGGTAGCTTCAAAACGATCCATAATGTAGAAAATCGCTCACCCTAGCGGCATTCTAATAGGGAAAATAGCACGTTGCCTGCATTTAATGGGCGCATCACACGTTGTCATTTGGGAGCAGCGAGACAGCAATTGTGACATGAACTAATTGCTTTATCTGATCAGGAACACTATAATTCATCCAATCAGAGTTCAAGTTGGCTTTGTTGCCGGAGAAGTGACTGATCAATGACTGGCACGGCAGATCAAACGTTATGGACAGGTACAAGATTTGCTTGTGCCCGATCTGGTGTTTATTGACGCTTATTGCGCCTTTAATCTGAGGCACTATCTCACTTATGAAACATGACTATGGGACTGTTGGTCGAAAGCGCTGTCCGCGTGAGGTTTTGTAAAAGCTGCAGGGCAGAGGAATGCAAGGAGCTGGCCAGAAAGATTTCGACCCAAACCAGCTGGCAGGCGTTGAAGTCAGGCCGCGTGATTGCGCCATCCAGTTCTTCCAGGTGACGCCTGCACGTATATTGCCTTGTATTCAGTGCTTCCCGTTGCTCCTTACCTTAGCATTAAGCACGTACGATCACAGAAAACCGCGGTCAAAAAATTTGAGCCGAGACTGATGGTGTGTTTTTGGTGAAAAGAGAAAAGAAGTTACCATTACAAGAGCAGGGTATCGCCATCCAGTTGTCGCGTCCGCGGCGACTCACAGTTAAGCTCATCGGGCTGGGCAACGCAACTTCGCCAGATAGACCGCTGTTCCAGCCCGCAAAAGGATTGAAAGCAGCTTGGTTTTGTCGAGCTCTCGACAATATAGGAAGTCGAAAGGAATGGAAAGTACGTCGGTTCGCTGCGATCGGCTGAAAACCAAAAATAGTTTGTTACATTGTGTCCCAAAAACTTACATCACAATTATTTTCTGTACAGGGCTCTGTTCGTGTGCGTTAAAATCTGAAACAACCAGCAGATTCTATTAAATAAGAGAAATATAAAATTCCGAGAGATCTTGCCTTTTTGCGTGTAATGTGTAAAGTCAGAAAATATCTACAATGCCCCAAAACGTGAGCAATTTGATAACGTGTCGCGATTCTGATGCAGCTGTTCATCCTGTGAAAGTGTTTTTTGGTAATTCTCAAGCTCGCCACACGCCAAACATGAACGATGCAGGTTACCTTGGCCACTGTCACATGATGGCAAACAACGCACCCGATAAATTTGAAATCATGGATGATCCTTTATCATCTTGTTACTTACTCAGTGAAAATCAATAGGAATTATAATGAGGTCCTTTAACAACATGACAGTTTTAAGATTGTATTTGAATCGGACGGTATGACTGAAGATGTGTAGCGTTACGTGAAATTGATTTCCTATTATAACTATTGCTGATGGATTCAAACCCCCACCCTTCGTGGAAACTAGTTATTAGATTCGAAAACCATGAATATGTTGAAATCTGAAATATTTCCCATTTTATTTTCGATCATCAGCGAACAGAGTTAGCGAATTATTTCAAAGCACGACGAAGCGAACTGTCCCTATAGGTCTTACGAAGTTATCTGAGTAGATTGTAAACATAAGATCAAAAAGCGTTTTAAAGGTCTTACGAAGTTATCTGAGTAGATTGTAAACATAAGATCAAAAAGCGTTGACGCAACGAAACTCGAAGCTGTACCGGAGAAGAAACTATAAAATCCATTAAAATGGTCCAACTTTTTTGTTGTTAGAATACATTGAGAAATTTTTTTTACCAGCATAATTTCGGACTACCCTGAGGGGCAAACCCGTGATTTGTAATCTACATGTGGCGTGATTTTGATTGTTGTTTTTGTCGCAGAACAACAGCTGAGTTTTGTAGAGCCAGACCATATTTGCATAACTGACATACGCAGTTGCGAAAGTATGTAGACACAGTGCAACGAAGCGGATGCAACGAATAACAACGCACGTAAGAGAATGTCTCCGCAGTTCCCCTGTACACCGTGCCCCAGGCAAGCACGCTTGAGTCCAAATTTACAATGTCTTAGTAAGACCCGACCTAGAGTCATACTCCAGCCAACCAGACCCAGGCCATGGGCTTGCACAAGCGGCACCCTGCAGGTTGTCGTCCTACCCGCGGCTTCTTGCGGTTGAAAGTCTGCGCCCTTTCCGCTTGCAGCGCAAGCGCGTCTAATTTATTCCGCTTGCCACCTGGAAACTCGCTTGAAGGACGCATCTTGCAAGTTCAATGCCTTTCTCTTGCAACGTAGAATCTACTGCAAGGCACGCTTTTGTAGAGAACTATCCAACGACGCACACCAATAAGTTGCGTTTCATTGACTAGGAAATGTGTGCTGTTTTTTATTGGTAACAAGCAAATAGCCCCAGGTACTAAATTTGCACACGTTCAGACAGTTAACGAACAGCACCAATTTTTGCTCAAATTCCTATGACAACCGTCAAAACTGCACTCAGTTCACGCACTTCTTGAAACCACTCGCGGCCTTGAATCTTGGCAGTAATCTAGTGCTGCAGAGGCCGCGCAGATGCTGAGTCACGTCACGCACTGCCTTCACTGAACCGTGACCGCAAAGCTTGGTTCTTCTTTTCAAGTGAGGTTGTTCAGTTCGAATTCAGATGCGTGGCAAATTTGTTTGTGTAATTTGGAACCGAGCCCTAGCATCAGGCATGTAACCAGTTGGGACACCAGGGGGCGAGGAGTTTTCTGAGGGGGGAGGCAAATTTTTTAAACTATGTCCAACAGTTGTAAATTATGTCCAATACATTTTTCCAGGGGGGAGAAAAATTTCCAGGGGGATTTCTCCCCCCCTGCGCCCCCCTGGTTGTAGTGCTGCCTAGAATTGTAAACAAACGTCCTTCTCGTCAGACAAAGTCACCGATTCAGACAGCCGTACTGTAGCGAGCTACTTAGTTACTTCGTTGATAGTTTATAACAGCAGCTAGCCGGGTATGAATAAACTTGCCTGGAATTACTGGTCGGAGTGCACGACGACATAAACGCAACTTACTCTGATTAAAACATCAAATAGAAAAATTAACTTCAGCCTACGCCTAATCGCCCGTGTGCCATTTCGAACCTACGCCATTGTCACCTCAGGCACGCTTGTCCTGTGATGTTCACTCCTGGTTTAAGTCGTCAAAGAGCCTTCATACGCCGTCAACACCAGTTCAGCCGGCACCCGACGAACAGTATCTTAACGGCATTGGTGGGTAGTGCGCGTTATCGCCATTAAAAAATCGACTTTAAGCAAACCATCCTCCTTCAACCGGTTCGAACCGGTTTATCAAATCCAACCGCAGACTTGTAGTAAAGAACGATTTTGACAATCGTTGATACCCTCAGACTCTCAGAGTAAATGAAAAGAGAGCATCAAAAACTCAAACTTTACTTGGACTGGACTCACAACCAGGATCAAATCTAATCCTCGACCATGCAATTTATATACCCGGTCCGGGATTCAACTAAATTTGTTTTCTATTTCGTGAAACAACTTTATGGGCTTGGCTCCGTTTTCTTTACTACTGTTGTAATGTAGTTCAACCTTTTCAGGGAACACACAAAAATTTTCAAAAAAGAACGAAGATGTTTACAATCAGTTATTGGTCGGCTGCACTACATTGCGTCGATTAAAAACCACAGTGCCACAGCAGCGCCAGCATTTTTGTAACCCTACTCAGGAATCCTTATTTTTCTATACGCGTTAGTAAAACCATGATGTAATGCTACCCATGATTTGCATATGTCTTCCTGGGACACGTGACATACGTTTTTTTCAGATCAAACTATTTTTACATCCATATGTACATTGTCAATAACTTTCGCAACAAAATTTTATGTTCCCAGCGAAACGAACATATACAAATTTTAGGCCGGATACCAGGTAAAAAGGACTTTATAGAGGAGATTTTTGGTTTGTGCGCCGTAAACGTCATGCACGTGTTAGATCCGTTTTTTTTTCAGGTCAAGCCATGGTGTTGGAAGACTTATCACATATCAGATATATCTGGGCAACCAGGTTTTGCACTTGAAATTGCATTGAAATGTTAACTTAGAATAGTGGCCAAAATTATCTACTCATCAGGTACCCTGGGTAGTAAGTACCCCAATACACACTATGTATAGGCTTTCAGGGACATTTACGAAAAATGACTCTGGCATTATTCCATTGATCTCTGAAAATCAGGAAAGTCATGGAAGCACAGGTTTCTAGTATTTTTCTAAGTGTCTGAAATTAACAAAAGAAAATGCTTCTGGGGAGGGGCCCGCCCATGATCCCTGAGCAGGATTCTCGTCACAGTATGGTCAGCAGTGTCTGACATTTGGAAGATTAATTAACTCCATGTGCTTGGAAGCATAATAGATATTGGCTGAAACACCAAATTACCTGATACTCTGAAATGAGCAAATCGTTACCTCAAAATTGTCATATCGAGCGCGAGGTAAAACAACAAAAATGATATAAAAATTAAGGTCGTCTTTGAACTCACAAATTGTTTATTTCAAGTTTTCCTTCGTGCAACCGCCAGCCCCAAATTTTTGACCTCCGCTAAAACTTTGTCCATTCGTCAAATACCGCTGTGGCAACGATATGCATCAACAGAAAGCACTTAGTAGGAAGGGTTACTCTAGTGCGACATCCCTGCTCCTTAACAAACAAGCACAGGATGAAGCATGCGCCGAAGCGCAATGGATAATGACTTTGACAGAAACTTGGAAAAAAAGTGGGTTAAAGACACTGCTAAGATTACAAAAGCAAAGCCAGCTGGCGTTACCCAACACTCAGCCGTGGGCCGCGCATCTGAATCACGGTGAGCATTGAAACAAGGGCGCCTTATATTCACCCGTGCCGGCCCACTTGTGCCACATTGCTGGATAGACACAGGACGAGAATATTTGTTGCTGAATTGTAAGCGAATTTCGAGCAGCTTGTCGCCAAGAAAGTTCAGAAGGCTTTGTTTGTTGCCCATGGTAAAGTCAGAATAAAAGAAAGATTTTGACAGCTCAGTTAAAGAAAATGTTTGTTTTTTTTGTCTATTAAGATTGGATTTGGAAAAACTATTTTTAAGTGATACTGAAAAAAAAAACGAATTCTGAACTATCAATAGCGGTCTTGAAAATGTATGAAAACCTTCAAAGATATCTCAATCAAACTATTTATACGTTGTTGTGCTTGTATCCACGTAGATCCGGGAGCATAATTACTAGTTTTAAAGGTATAAACGCAAAATACAGATGCTTGACTGTGATAAACTTATATTATAAATTGTGATGAATATTATCAGCTATTCTATGATTGAAAAACATTTTTATTCCTTAAGATGTCGTGCAAAATCGTGTATTTATATCAAATGCATCTGCAGCAACCAAGCTTCATGGCAGGGATGTCAAACATACGGCCCGCGGGCCAAATCTGGCCCGTTGTAAGGTTGAATCCGGCCCGCGGGATGATTTCGTAAACCAAAAACTTCTTTGTTTGCTTGAGAAGTTTATCCAGTTATACTTCGATAACTGGTGACTAGATTTCAATTACTTGAAACCTTAACGCAATTGCTTATA